>Ga0315273_10001481_pt1 | contig 26809 bp, 24 predicted proteins | sample YL17G02_0_MG_FD_205753 | JGI IMG/M metagenome (GOLD analysis project Ga0315273, IMG submission 205753) | Sediment microbial communities from Yellowstone Lake, YNP, Wyoming, USA - YL17G02_0 | ecosystem: Environmental > Aquatic > Freshwater > Lake > Sediment | place: USA: Wyoming | collected... | reverse complement strand
GCCCTCGGCGTCGACAATTTCTCCCACTTCGTGCGCAAACAGCAGGCTCTCACGAAGTCCGAAAAATTCACCCCTGACCCCGCCAATACCCTTTTCTATGCCACCGCATAGAGCCAAACTCGAGCGGTGGGTGCAGAGCACCCACCCTACTTTCGCAAACCAAACCAGAGCAGAAACAGCGGCTTGAGATTCTTCAGCCAGTCGACCGGGCGGACTTTCGTGTACGATTCGGTTTTCTCGAAATCGTAGACTTTGGAGACCGGGACTTCGGCGACACGGAATTTGAGCGCGTTGACCTTGAAGAGCAGGTAGAATTCGATTTCGTAGGAGAAACCCAGCCATGGCTGGTTCCAGTCGATGCGCGGATCGGTCAGAAGCGAAATCCGGTAGGCGCGGAAGCCATTGGTGGCGTCGGTGAGACGTTTGCGCAGCGCCAGCGAGAACGTCCATGTGTACAGTTTCATCGCAATCCAGCGGTGCATCGGCAGGCCGCGGCTCAGGCCGCCCTTGGTGAAACGCGACCCCTGGACATAGTCGGCCTTGTCCTCCAGGATCGGCGCGACCAGAGGCGGAATGCTGCGGGGATCGTCCTTGCCGTTGCCCGCCATCAGGGTGAAGATGTCGTACCCATGCTTGATGGCGTAATTGTACCCCGTTCGGATCGCCGTACCCGGGCCGAGGTTTTTCCCGTGGGAAATGATCACGACTCTCGGATTCCCAACCGCGCGGATCGCCTCGACTGAGCCGTCGGTCGATCCGTCGTCGATGATCAGGATCGTTTCCACCACCGCCTCGACCGACGGATCCTGGAATTGCTGGATGAGTCGGCCGATCTTCCGCGCTTCATTGTAGCAGAGGATGCAACTGACCACGCGAGGCTTCGCGGGCCGGCCTGGTGCTTCAGGTGGCGAGGCAAAGAGGTCAGGCTGCGGCATGGGAAATCAAGAACGGGTCGTAGGGACAGATCTCAGGGAGTGGCGAAAAAGGCCGGACAGGAGTGTTCGGCCTACCTGAGACCGATTTCTCAGTGGGACGGACACTCTTGTCCGTCCTGCCGTGAGCGGCAATAACGACCATTTCAACACTCCCCTCAAACCCGCCGTTTCCTTCCTGTGACGGCAGGGCGGGTTTGAAACCCGCCCCTACGATGGGGGTCGGGCGTGACATCATGGCGGACAGGAGTGTCCGCCCCACCAGAACCTGATTCATGCTGCGATACGTTCCGGTCTCACCGCTTCGCCGCCAAGTCTGCCTGCCGCACAATCCGCAACTGCTTCAGGTATTCTTCCGCGCGGCTGAAATACTCTTTTGGCTTGCCGCCCGAACGGATCCATTGAACATACTGGGCGATTCCGTCATCGACGGAGTGCCTAGGTTTGAAACCGAGGGCGCTCAGTTGGTCGGTATTGGCGAAGAGGTGCCGCAGATCAATCGGGCGGAAAAATCCGGGCGTCTCCGGTTCGATGTCCACCCCGTATGCCTTCGCCAGCTTGCGCGCAAAGTCCGTCACCGTCGTCGCCCTGCCGGTGCCGACATTGAACACGCGGCCGTTGGCGCGTTCGTCCTCGGCGACCAGAAGATTGGCGGCTGCCACATCCTTCACGAAAACGAAGTCCCGCGACTGCCGCCCGTCCTCGTAAATCAGCGGTGGCAAACCGTTTAGCAGCCGGGTCGAGAAGATCGAACAGATGCCGGAGTAGGGATTGAACAGCGATTGACGCGGCCCGTAGGTGAGGGAGTAGCGCAACGCGGTCGCACCAATCCCCAGTTCGCGTCCCATCGCCAGGGTAAGACGCTCCTCAAAATACTTGGAAATCGAGTAGACCCCGGTGACGTCGGCGTCGGTGCTCTCGCGAGTGGGCCCACCCTCGGCGTCGGCGCCGCACTGCGGACATGGCACCTCCCACTGCCCGCGACGGAATCGCTCCTCGGACCGAAGGGGAGGATGGAATTCTCCATGCGTCTGGCATGTGTACAGTCCTTCACCGTAGACGGCCTGTGATGACGCGGTGACCACACAGCGAATGGGCAGGGCCTTCTTCTTGATCACCTCGAACATGAGCGTCGTGCCGAGCGCATTCACCGCGGTCATCTTGGAGATTTCGGGAGCAAAACCACCGTAGGCGGCCTCGTGAAACACCGTATCGACCCCGGCCAGGCATCGCTCCCAAGCGGATTCATCCCGGACGTCGGCTTCGACAAACTCCGCGTCTTTGGGAATCCAGTCGGGCCGCCCTTCCAGGTGAACAGTTGGTTCCAGATTGTCGAGAATGCGGACCGAATGGCCACGCTCCAGGAGGAGATCCACAATGTGCGAGCCGATCAAACCCGCGCCGCCGGTCACCAGTGCTCTCATACCAAATTCCCCCTTGTCCCGCCAGCCAGGCAGGTCCAAGAAGCAGTCAAAGTACAAGCCACCCGGCCGGGTTGCAACAGAAAGGTCCGGAACGAGTACGCCAACTCGACACCCGACAGGCAGGAAATGGGCGGCTCGACTTTGCCATCTGCGGACAAACACGATTCAGCCCGCCACGGCGGGTCGCTTGTGAAAACGATCACACATCAAAAAAATAGCACGACGAAAACCCCACAGGACGAAAAACCCCCTTGACAGAACGTCCTGAGGTGCGATCTTACAGATGTCTGGGCGGATGGCATGTCACCGGGGTCGGGTCTGGCCTCAGTTGTTGGCACACCGCATTGACGCTGCGTACGTTCACTTCCAGCCCAGAGCCAGTTAGTTTTTGTTCACCACATCCTGACCCCGGAGACATCAAAAGCGTTGCGGAGCCGCTCCGGCGCGTCTCAGAGGCGCGCGCGCCACATCTTTCACGGTACGGGATTGCCTGCCTGACGCACGAGAGGGCGGGGCCAGGACTCGCCACGACGGGAGCGTTGAAAAAGGCCGGACAGAAATGTCCGGCCTACCATAGATTCGGGCTCTTGGTGGGACGGACACTCTTGTCCGTCCTTCAGAGATATCCTTGCCCGACTTTTTCAACACTCCGTGCTAATGGGGCTCACGCCTTTCCCGAGCGACAAAATCTATTCTGCCGGGTGGCGTGGCTACGGGCCGCCCTTTGACGTCGGCATTGTAGCTAGCGATCGTGCCTGATTGTCATCGGGGTAGTACTCGAGCCATTTCCTCGCTGCCTCCGCGGCCCGTTCGGGCTTGTTCTGGGTCATGCAATACGCGACGAACGATTGGTAAGTCATCTGATCGTACGGGTTCATGTAGAAAGCCCGGGCAAGATGCTCGCCAGCCTCATCATATCGTCCAGCGGCCTCGCAGACCTTCCCCCAGAACAACCAGTACATGCGGTTGTCTGGCATCTCACGTACATACGCACCGATGGCGTCGACCCCCTTCAGGAGGACTCCCTGCGCCCCGGCCGTATCTCCCTGTGCCTTCAACTGATCCGCCAGTTGGCTGTAGCAGCGCGAGTAAAAGGGGAAGGTGGAAACGGCCTTGCGATTCCAATAATCCCATTTCACGGTGTCATTGCGCCGGTGATAGTACTCGGCGATCGCCAGCATTTTCTCCGGGAACGACATCGCCAGACCAACGGCGTTGTCCTCGAGCCCATTTTGGGGTGAGTTGTAGCTGCGGAATTTGAAAACGGAATCCATCAGCGCGGCGGTCCTCTCGTAATCGAATTCGTAGTTCGCATCCTCGCGCACAATCTCGAATGCGCCGCCGACCATGCGCGTGTGCTTTTCCAGTGAGAGCCGGGACTTGCCCGCCGGCGATCCGGAGAAATAGACCGGCCGATCCCACTTATTGTTCATGATAACGTGCTCGACGATCATGTCGGCCGGGCCCACAACATCTTCACCATCGCGGGTGGCAAACAGGTAGTGACGCGACTTGCTGACCGGATCGTAATACGGCTCCTTCGGGCGCAGGATGCCACTTCCGATGGAACGGTCCTCGACGGTCCAGAGAATCTGGTCGTCGGTCAGGGTGACCGGCAGTCCCCATCGATGCTTCATCTGATAGACGTACCAGTCAGTCTGCGCCAGTGAGAGGTTGACGATCGAAATGTCGCGGCGCACCCCGTAGACCTCCTGAATGCACCAGAGGGGGAAGGTGTCGTTGTCTCCACCAGTGAATAGAATGGCCCGGGGCGAACACGATTGAAGGAGATTGTATGCGTAGTCGTACGGTGTGTAGTTTTGGGATCGATCCGCCCCCCGCCAATTTGCCTGCAGCGTATGCAGCGGCAGGAGTGCCCCAACAACGCCGATGGCGACGGCGAAAGCCGGGCGGTGGAAGCGCCGCACCACCAGATCGGCCAGTGCCATCATTCCCAGCCCCATCATCAGCCCGAACACAATGAAGCCGGGCGTGAAGAAGTAATCACGGTTGCGCACCTCCATGTAGGCATCGGGCGCTAGCCGGTAGTATTGGGTGCCGTCGGCGAAGTTCATATACAAGACGAGGCCGACCGATCCCACAAGAAACAACATCAGCACGAACAGGCCCCATGGCGGCCGGCGCCGGATCATCCACCAGACACCGAAGAAACCGAGTGCCATGACCGGCAGCATCATCCAGCCATCAAACCCGTACTGTATGCGAAAAGCGCGATAGAAACCCATGTGGGCGTGATCACCAAACTGGTTGGCCAGCGTGCCGCGGCGGGTGAACATCCGCTCAAACATCCCGGTCTGGCCGTACTGCTTGCGCTCCACAAAACTACGGAAGCCGGCGAATGTCTCAGGGTCGTTCTCGTCGATGTTGGGATTCAGATGAGAACGGATCGGGAGGAAAAGCTGCGAGCTGTAGCCGAGCCAGGCCGACAACATCATGGCAGCGAACAAGGCCCATCCCGCCCGGGCACGCCGCGACATGGCCATTCCGAGTGTGATCAGCAACCAGGCCCCCGCGCTGACCAGAAACCAGAGCACGTCCGCTGTGACAAGGAACAGGGTCAGCGCCGTCACCCAGAGACGCCAGTCTCGCCGCAGGTCCGGGGCGACGGTGATGATTAGAAGGAAAATGACGGGCAGCACGAGAAAGACGGTCATATGGATGCCCAGAGACAGCAATCCAAAGTACGCGATCGCCACCAGGTAGCGGTTGCCTCGGGGTTTGTCGCGGCGGTCAATCCAGCGCAGCACCAGCCAGGACAGCAAGAACATGAGGAACATCGATGCGCCGTAGACTTCGGCCTCGACGGCGTTGTTCCAGTGCGTCGACGAGAACGCCATGAAAAGCGAACCGGATACGCTGCCGCAGAACGTCAAGACCTGCTGCCATTTGGCCAGCGGCTGGTCCTTAGTGCTGAACGTGCCGCGAATGAGACGGGCCAGCAAGAGGAAAGCAATCCCCGCTGCCAAGGCACTGGAGAATGCGGAGATGTAGTTGATCCTGGTACCGATGTCGCCGGAAAAAGGCAGGGTGGAAAAGATGCGCCCGATCATCACAAAGAGGGGCGTTCCCGGCGGGTGAGGTATACCGAGAATGTACGAGCAAGCGACGAATTCCCCGCAGTCCCAATAGGAAAAAGTCGGAGCAGTCGTCAAAGCATAAACGACCAGTGTGAAGAGCGTGACGGCACCGGCTCCCAAGTACTGCAGTTGCGTGAATTTCCGTTCTTCCATGGTCAGAGTGATCCCTTCAGGCTAACGGCCATCCGGCCGATGATTGAAAGAGATGCCAAGTTAGGGCTTACTCCGTTTGAGGCCAACCGAAATCGGCCCGGAAAAGCGGGGAGAGGTCCAGGATCTGACATCTTGGCGAGGTACCAGGGTAAGGGTCATTCCAACTCTAATGGGGAGGGGTTATGCTGATTTGGTGTGGAATTCTCTTTGCGCTCGGAATTCTGGCTTTCATGGACAGCCTCTTCAACTACGGAGACATCTTCCGCCAGGTGAACTCGGTGCTGTTCATGCTGGTCTCGCTGGGCCTTCTGGTGCGCACGACGACCAAGATTCGGACCCGGTCGACGGAGAAATATCTCGAACGGATCAACACTCTCGAAGAGCAAGTCTTTGCCCTCCAACAGACTGGCGGCAAGGACCGCGAGTCGAGCCGCCGGACCGCGGTACCGGCATAATCGTCTTCCCGGTCGAAGGGGAGCACAAAGCCACCCGTAGTCCATGTGGACGGTCCTTGGGAGCCTCTATGGAATGTCCAGTCTTTGGAGGTGGAGCCGCGCGTCTTCGACTAAAGGTGAATCTTTGAACTCGGTCACGATGATCTGGTAAGCAGTGCGTGCCTGACGACGGTCCGCGAGAGGTCCCTCACATAAAGCCCCTATGGCCGCCCAGGCACGCGGGACAAGAGAACTCTGCGGGAAACCGGCGATCAGGGAACGATACTCGGCAACCGCCTCGGCCGGAGCCGCCTGTCTGGCCTTGATCACCGCAATTTGGAATTGCCCCGGAGCGGCCAGCTTGCTGGTGGAATCTGAGACAAGCGCCCCGAATAAGACCAGTGCGCTATCCAATCGTCCTCGTCTGGCTGCATACAGCGCACCGGCGTACCGGTCCAAAGACCAGTTCATCGCATCCTTGCCGTCCGCAATCAGGACTTTCAGCTCGAGCGCATCGTTGACATAAAGCCCCCGGGGGAAACGTTGCACCAATTGCTTCAGAGCCGAGGCACACTCGTCATACTCCCCTTTGAAGAATTGCAACTCGGCCAGACGAAATCCAATCTCCTCCGCTTCCTCCGGACTGGGGCGCGCCGCCAGGGCGTCACGGTACGATGAATCGGCCCCGGCAAGATCTCCGAAGTAGATGTCAAGGTCCCCGAGCCGGACCAGCGCCATCGTACCTCTCGAGGTTCGGTCCCCCGTGGACGCAACACGACGGAAGTAGACGCGCGCGGAATCCATCTGGGCTGTATGTAACCTGTAGACCTCGCCGATTTCATATTCGATTCTCCCCCGCTCCCGGGCATCTGGAATCTGCAAGGCAAGCAGCTTCAGCATACCCACCGCCACGTCCGGATGCCCCAGCCCCAGTTCCGCGCGCGCGAGCACGAAATTCACCTGCGTAACTCTGGGATGCTTGGGGTACAGCTTCAGGAACTCCGTCGCCTGGGTCCGGGCGATGGCATACTGCTGAGTCTCCAGGGAACGCTCGATACCGTACAACTGGTGCTCTCCAGGCTGGGCGGCCAGATAATCCGCACGGCGATACTCTGCAAAAGCACTGTCTGGCGACCCCGACTCAAAAAGAAGATCCCCGTAAAGTCGGTGGCCGTACTCGTTGTTCGGAGAAGCGCGTACGATTTCTTTGAGCGCCGCGGTGATCTCTCGCACCGCTTCGGGGATCTTCACGAGATTGGTGATCCGATGCTGCACTGTCTGCTTCGAGTCGGAGCGTGCCGCCAGCCAGCGAAAGTACTCATCGACAGCCGTTGCGTATTCCCGCCGTGCCTCGAACAACTGCGCCAGGTTCTCGGCAAAGATCAGCGAATCGCCCAGAACCCGGCGCGCATTGCGATAGGCCTCAATTCCCTCGGGATAACGCCCGGCACGCACGAAGGTTTCGGCCGCCATGTGATGGCGATCCGCGTCCTTCGGGTCAGCCGAGATCATTCGTCTGATCGCGACAAGAGCCGAGTCATCCCTGTCAAGTTGCCAATACGTGCCGGCCAGCTCCGAAAGATAGATCACATCTATGGGGCGTCCGGTCAGTTGCACTTGCAAAACCTCAAGGACCCCACGGTAGTTTTTGACCCCTTTGTAGGCCTGTTTGAGCGCGGTCGCGATTGCGTCGTTCCCGGGTTCCTTTCTCCACGCCGGGAGCAGGATCGCCACGGCTTCTTCGAATTTCCCTGCTCCAAGGAGATCATTGACCCGGACAAGCTCGGGGCGGACCACATTGATCACGCGCGGCGGCTGACGATCTTCCCCCCGCAAACGCTCCAGTTCCAGGGGAAGGGGGCCCCTCTTGGGAACGATGCGAACAGAGTCGCCCCCGCGTGTGCCGCCAGGGATTTGCTGCGACATGGCGGGCACGGACCACAGAATTGACAGCCCGAGGCCAATGGCGAAGGCGAATCTCGGGAAACCCTGGTGGGAAAGAGGTGGTCTCATCGGTCAACCTTCTAAACGCGGGGCACGCAGCCGGTTCCCGCTGGGCCCATGCTTCCAAGATAGGATTCTGCGCCACCCCGTCCAAGACATGTCCTGCACCTGCCACCGCCATGGAAACAGAATACGCGCCGTCGAGACCCGATATCGCGTTGTACAATGACCAGGGACGTTGACGCCCCAACGCAGTGCGGGTATATTGCTTATGAGTCTATGGAAACCAGGAAGGTACTCTCTCGATGCCAAAAGCGCTGATCACCGGGATCACCGGACAGGATGGATCTTATCTGGCGGAACTGTTGCTGGGCAAAGGATACGAAGTGTTCGGTGTCGTCCGCCGGGCTTCAACGGAGAACTTCGAACGAATCGAACACCTTAAGGACCGTGTCACTCTGCTCCAAGCGGACCTCCTGGACCAGTTGTCCCTCATCACCGCGATCGAACAAGCCCGGCCAGACGAGGTGTATAATCTGGCCGCACAATCGTTTGTGCCAACATCTTGGGCCCAGCCGGTGCTGACCGGGGAGTTTGATGCCCTGGGGGTCACAAAGATCCTTGAAGCGATCAGGCTTGTGAACCGGAAGATCCGATTCTATCAGGCTTCATCTTCGGAGATGTTTGGAAAGGTCCAGCAGTCACCCCAGAACGAGAAAACACCGTTTTATCCAAGGTCCCCGTATGGCGTGGCCAAGGTCTACGGTCATTGGATCACCGTGAACTACCGTGAATCGTACGACATCTTCGCTTGCTCGGGAATCCTGTTCAATCATGAGTCACCGAGGCGCGGCAAGGAGTTTGTGTCGCGCAAGATCACCGATGGCGTCGCGCGGATCAAGCTGGGCCTGACCGACAGCCTGGCATTGGGGAACACTTCCGCCCGCCGCGACTGGGGGTATGCCGGAGACTATGTTCTGGCCATGTGGATGATGCTGCAAGCGACCGAACCGTCCGATTTCGTAATCGCCACGGGGCGTGCACATTCCGTGGAAGACCTGGTGCGCGCCGCATTTGAACATGCCGGCCTGGACTGGAAGAAACATGTCCGGATCGACCCGGCTCTGGTAAGACCGGCCGAGGTCGATACGCTATTGGGGGACGCGTCGCGGGCACATACACTCTTGGGATGGCGACCGGCAACCACGTTTGAGAAGATGATTTCGGATATGGTGGATGCCGATCTGGCGCGTGTGGAGCGCGAGTTGCGCAAATAGGCAAGCGGCGCGGAAACGCCGCACCGGGGAGAGAAGATGAAGCACAGGGCAGGTATGCTTCCCATTGTTGCACTGGCGGCCGTCATCGGGTTCGCCTGCGACGCTTGGGCGCAAGTACAGGTCGGCACTGTCGACTTGCAGCGTGTTCGGACAGAATCACCGCAGTTCAAGAAGGCTCTCGCCCAAGCCGGTGAAATGGTCGCGCGATTCGAGAAACAACGCGACGAGCAGAAGGGTGAACTGGACAAGCTGTCGGCCGATCTGCGGGACTCAGAATCGCGCGGATTCAAGGGTACCAGTGACCGGATGCGTACTGAATTGCAGGACAAGTCTCAGGCCTTCCAGCAGTTCATGCAGGAAACGTTCGGCCAGGACGGCATCATCGAGAAGAACTCCTCAGAACTGCTGAAGCCACTCTACGAAAAGCTGGCGGAGACGGCCAAGGTCGTGGCGAAAGCCAGGGGCCTCGACCTCATTTTGGACCTCGAGCAGGTCAATCCGCTGTTCGCCAGTGACCGCCTCGATGTGACCGGCGCCATCCTCGCAGAAATGGCCAAACAGCAGTAACCGCCAATCACAGGACGGAACCAAGACACTTCCCCATGTCCCTCTGAGCGAAGCGAAGAGTCTGCTGTTTTTCGCCAGGATGACAGGACTTGAGGAGTTCTCGCAGAAACCGCTGACCGTATCGCATGTCCTCTCCGCGCGTATTCATCACCGGCATCGCCGGCTTTGCCGGTTCCCATCTGGCGGAGCTGTGCGTTGGCTCTGGAGATACAGTCAGTGGCACACTCCTGCCTGGAACTTCGGCCGCCAATTTGGAGACGATTCGTTCGAACGTCGACGTTATCCCCGTCGATCTGCTCAATCAGAGAGCATTGATAGCTGCCCTGCGCCGCTCCCGGCCAACCTGGGTGATCCATCTGGCAGCCTCTACCTCGGTGGGAGCCTCATTTGCCTCACCCGAGGTGACAATTCGAAATAACGTCCTCAGTTCGCTCAACCTCCTGGAGGCCATCCGCCAGGACCGCACCTTGATGCGATCTATCGAGAAGATTGTCATGCTGGCATCCAATGAGGTCTATGGCCGGGTCCGCCCGAACATGATCCCGGTTGACGAGAACACGCCGCTGCGGCCTGTCAATCCGTACGGCGCCTCCAAAGCCGCCGTCGATTTGATTGCTGCCGCCTATCATGACTCGTTCGGCCTGCCGGTCGTACGGGTGCGCGCCTCCAATCACGCCGGCCCGCGCCAGGGGACGGGATTCGTTGTGCCGGATTTCTGCGATTCAATCGCCCGGCTGGAGCGGAAGACGGGCAAGCGGATTATGAAGGTGGGCGACCTCTCGGCGCGCCGGGATTTCTCCGACGTCCGTGATATTGTGCGAGGATACCGCCTGCTGGCACTGAAGGGACAACCCGGCGCCGTCTATCATCTCGGCTCCGGGCGAGCGCGGTCAATTCAGTCCGTCCTGGACGCACTCTTGAAGATGGCCGCGTGCCCGATCGATGTAGTCACCGACCCGAAGAAGCTCCGCCCTGTCGAAGTGCCCACGCTGCGAGCGGATATCTCGCGCGCACGTCGCGACGTCGGGTACCAGCCAACGATCTCCTGGAATAAGACGCTGCGCGACACACTTGAATACTACCGGGAGCGCCAGCGCTGACCGAAGTCAGGCATCAAGACTGCCGATAAAGGAAATCTGATGACGATCACAGAAAAACAATCATCTTCGAGACTCGAAACCAAGCTCCGGGAACGCACCGCGAAAGTGGTGGTGGTGGGGTTGGGGTATGTCGGGCTACCCCTTGCGGTCGAGGTCGCGCGGGCAGGTTTGAAAGTGACCGGGCTGGAGATCTCGGAGCGCAAGGTCCAGCTCGTCAGCGCCGGACACTCCGACATCGATGATATCTCGGACGAGACTCTCGCCCCGTTTGTCAAGAGCGGCAAGTTGTCAGCGTCACTCGATCCGGCGGTCCTGAAAGATGCCGATTGCGTGGCGATCTGTGTGCCAACCCCCCTCTCCAAAACCAAGGATCCCGACGTCTCTTTCATCCTCAACGCGGTCGGGCGCGTCGAGGAGCACGTCCACAAAGACATGCTGGTTGTGCTTGAATCCACGACCTACCCTGGGACGACCGAGGAGTTGATCCGTCCCAAGCTTGAAGCCTCAGGCATGAAAGTCGGGGTGGACTTCTACCTCGCCTTCTCGCCCGAGCGGGTTGATCCGGGCAATCCCAAGTGGGGCACCAGGAACACGCCCCGCATTGTCGGCGGAACAACTCCCGCCTGCACCCGCGTGGCAGCGGCTTTCTACGGACTTTTCCTCGACTGTGTAGTCCCGGTCTCCTCGACCCAGGCCGCCGAGATGGTCAAACTGCTGGAAAACACCTTCCGCTCCGTGAACATCGGGCTGGTGAACGAAGTCGCCCTGATGTGCGACCGGCTCAACCTGGATGTTTGGGAGATTATCGAGGCGGCCGCGACAAAGCCGTTCGGATTCATGCCGTTCTATCCCGGTCCGGGTCTCGGTGGGCACTGTATCCCCATTGACCCGCATTACCTGTCGTGGAAGCTCAAGTCGCTAAACTACTATGCCCGCTTCATTGAACTGGCCGGCGATATCAACTCCCACATGCCGGAGTACGTGGTCGACCGCATCGCCCGCGCTCTGAACGAGGACTCCAAATCGATCAAGGGCGCCAATATCGTGGTGCTCGGTGTCGCGTACAAGCGCGACATCTCTGATGTGCGCGAATCCCCGTCGCTTGATGTGATCCGGCTCTTGCAAGTGCGCGGCGCCAGGGTCACCTACGCCGACCCGCACGTCCCCTCGGTGAAGATGGACGATACAACGATGCACGCGACCCCGCTGTCCGACAACCTGCTGAAATCGGCCGACAGTGTCGTGATCCTCACCGACCACACCGCCTTCGACTACGCTCACATCTGCGCCACCGCTCCCATGGTGATGGACTGCCGCAATGCGACGAAGAATGTGCCGAAGGGTTCGGGACGAGTGTGGAAGCTGTGAAACCGCCGTTGACCTGACAGACCGCCAGTGAGTCACAAATCCACAGGCCTGGTGCCCCACCCGCAGGGTGGGAAGAGTCGTTAGCTCTGCATGGTTGCCAATCGACGAAATCCCGTGTTGCGGACTCAATCGCCTCACGGGCGCCGCCGCGGATTGATGCGATGCAGTCGTATCGAAGTGAACCCACCCTTCGGGTGGGGCACCGAGCGGACGGCAATCCGGCAGAGGCCGGGCGGATCCCTGCGCGTCGGAGGCTTCGAGGTCAGGCGGGAGCAGGTATCTGATGATGCGGTTCGAGACGACCCTTGACCATCTCCCAATCGTCGTGAGTGTCGACGTCGATCAGCACCTCGTCCGACTCCACCTTGACCTCGCGCACGTCTTTCGGATGGGCATCAAGTATGGCACTGGCACCCTTGTCGCCGCGCAACGCCAGGAGTTCATCGAGGTACTTCACGTCGAGAATCACAGGGTGCCCGCGCTGCTTGTCGTACACCGGGACCACGATCCCCTTTTTGCCTTTGTTGAACTCCTCAACCAGCAGGTTAACCGTCCCGGTCGTGACCAACGGCATGTCGCCCAGAGCGATCAGGACCGCGTCGCATCGGGGCGAGATGTGCGCCAAACCGCGTTGAATCGACGAGGACAGCCCCAGACTCGGCTGGGGATTGATGACGACCTTCAGTCCTCCAAGAGGGATCCTCTGGATCACGCGCCGCGCCTCGACCCCCAGGACAACGATCAACGGATCAAGTTTTGCGGCACGGATGTTCTGCACAACGCGCTCCAAGAGCGCGGCGCTCTCGTGAACAAGCAGCGGTTTGACACCACTCAATCGTTTTCCCTGGCCCCCCGCCAGGATAAGACCGGCAATCATACTTCCCCCCTCGAAGCTGTCCTAACTTCAACACAGCCTTCCAACAGTGCTACCGAACAATTTCCCTCAACGCTCATAGGAGCGCAACCTCAAAATTGGGCCCCAGCACCTTTGAAACCGACATTTTGAGCGATATGCGTAGAGGCACGGCTTGCCGTGCCCCCACAGCGGCGGCGAATAGCCTATTGGGGATGGGGGAGGATCAGGTCGCTCGCCTCCCGATCCAGCAAGCCGGAATGAAAGCAGCATGGCCATGCGTCCCTGAGACGTGGTGGCAACCGCCTCATCCAGGCTGGCTTGTCGAATGCAGGCAACTGGGCACCGGCCACCTGATCGGTGGCACCCAAATCTACCCGCATGTGTCGCCCCAGATATGGATGGCTGGGCGACCCAACAACAAGTTGCGAGTACAAGCAAACGTCCGCTTTTAAGCCTTGAGAGCGCGTCGGTAAGCCAGGCAGCAACGGGCATTGGAAGTATCGCGAGGGGTCCTTTTCGAGGCTCCCGGCGGCTCATAATTAGACACTCGGCACGGGTGATGCCTGAGATGGAATGGTGAGAGGAAATCAGAAAGAGAGGTATTTCCGCGACCGAAGAAGCATGGCCGACATCAGCAACTCCGGCATCGTCACCAGGGCGGGAGACACGGCTCAGGCTCCAAAGCGCCAGGCGGACTGCAAGACCGGACCTGAGTCCCCGATGGGGACCTCGAACCCGGTTTTGGCCCGGTCCATCATGCAGGACTCCGTACGATTCCCTTTGGGTTCGCCTTCGCCAGCAGAGCACTTTCGGCGGTTCCTGCTGGGTTTTGCCGGAGATGCACTCTGCGGCTGTTCAGCCGGTGCCATCGAGTCAAATGACTCAATAGTCAGTTCATCCCCGGGACCTTGCTGCGGTGGATCCTTGGGTTGGCTGCCCTTCGTCATTGGTGCCTCCTCGTGCGGGTCGCCTTTGCGGGCCGTCGCCCGCATAGCGAGCGGGGAGGGATCCCCAGTGTGACCCCTCCCCGACATTTGGCTATCGGACCGACTTAGCCGTTGAACTTGGGCGTGTTGCCCTCATCAATGTCCAGGGTGCCCTGCAACACGATGCGATACTCGCCCGTGGTCGGGTTGACCGACTCGACCTTGCAGCGGCAAGCCGCCGAATTGTACAGGACCTCCGAGAGCTTCCACTGAAGCCGTGACGGCGAGGTCGGGGCTTTTTCGACGGTGTGGATGTCTTTGATCGTCCAGTTGATGGACATGTCAGTTCCTCCTCCTCTGGCGGGTGGCTGCCCGGACGGAGCAGGCACCCGGTCAGGGTCGACAATTAGAAGCCCGGACCGTGCCCATACATCGGGTTGTCCATATCCAGCGTACCCTGCAACACAATGCGATACTCACCGGTCTCCGGATTGCAAGTCTCAACCTTCGCCCGGGTGTTCACCGAGGAGAACACCAGATTGCTGATGCCCACCTGCAAAGTCTTCGGCGACGTTGGGCATTTCTCCAAGAAGCGGAAGTCGTTGTACGTGAATTTGCTCATGATTTCACCTCCCTCTTTAGCGGATGTCTGGTTTTGGGTCGAATAGTTGGTTGATTGTTGTGCAATTCCATCGTTGCCGCATCTCGCTGGCCCCGGCAGTTCATGACCACGCGGTACTCTGTGTCTGCCAGGTCGAATGGCCGGTCGTATTCCTCCGCCGGTTCATCCCCGGGCGGTACGGTTGCTGGAGTGTCGTCGTCCCGGATTCGTACGCGGACGAGCGGTCTTACGAGCGTGTTCATGATCACCATTCCCTTCGAGATCGACCAGTCCAAATGACGCCAACTCAGCCAGCGCCCACCGTGCGGTAGCCGGACAGCACTGCATGCGTAGCGACAGCAGCCCGGGATCCAGCGCCAGACCGGGCTCTTCCAAGACCAGCCGGGCCGCGGTCGCCAGGTTTCGATGCCTCTGCGACAGACGCGGGCGCGTCAGCATGGTCGTGACCAGAGCGGTTGCAAACGACGCGGCGAATATGCCCACCCGTGGATCGAGGCACTCCACAAAAAGATCGAAGCGGTTCTCTGGTGAGCGATGACCACAGGTGATTCCGGAGCACTGGCGCATGCCGGATATGGCACACTGCAAATCGACGATCACATGCTCGACCAGATGCGCCACGTCGGCCACTTCGCCCACCGATTTGATTGAAACGCCGGGCTCCTCGCGGAGGAATAGCGGCGTATTCTCCCACCCTTCGCAGCAGGAATGATGGCTCAGGGTGGGAAACAATTCGGCGAGCGCGTGGTAGATCTTCACGAAATCGTTGGAGGCGGGCGGCGCGTACCCGTTCACGTCGAGCGTCACAACCAGATGATTGACGTCCGGGCGAAAACGGTGATTCAACATCCGTATTCTTGGCACCCGTGCATACTGAATGCGTATGATCTGCATAGCTGCGAGTCGGCCGTGTTATTCCTGAGAAGATCCAGTGTGTACAGAGGGCTAAGCACTCCCCGGCACAATCATTCTATCGGCTGACAAGGGGGCCACTTTAGGAATGTTTTCGGGGAATCTGCTGCTATAATGCCACTTTCGTGCCGGAGGCGCCGGGCGATCCCGTCGAGCCAGCGGCTGGGTCAAACGACGGTTGCTTGCAGCGCATGATTCGGTAAAGGCCACGAGCCGTTTCAGGACCCATCTCTTCTGCGGTGGCGCGGATTCCTGGACTCGTGCGCGATTTCTTTCCCCTCTGACGCATGGGGCTCAAGACCCGTGGCGCCAAACAGTTTCAGGACCGGCCGGGGTTATGAAGCGGCCTCTCAAGTGGCTTCCTTCCCAAGGCACGCCAGCCCTGTTAGATGAGCGACAGGCCGCCATCAATATGGAACTCCTGGCCGGTGATATAGGCCGCCCTGTCGGAAACCAGGTATCCCACAAGATGCGCCACTTCCTCAGGGCGTCCGAATCGGCCCAAGGGAATCCTGGCCAGGACGTTGTCTTTTTCCTCGATGCTAAACCTCTGCAGACGGCGCGTTTCGATCACACCGGGGCAGACACAATTCACGGTGATTCCCAGACGCGCGTTCTCTTCGGCCAAGCCTCGCGCCAGCCCTGTCACTGCCGCTTTGCTGGCGATCAGATTGGCATGCGCCGCGGACGTCAGGCGGATGGATGATTCTGTGATGTAGACGATGCGTCCGTAACCCCGCTGTCGCATCGGGTTGATGACCGCCCGCGTGAGGTTGTAGACACCTTCGAGATTTGTCCGCATGACTGCATCCCACTGGTGCCGGTGCATGAGATGGAACGGCGCGTCGGAACGAACACCAGCATTGTTCACCAGAATGTCGATCCGCCCGAACTCATCCAGCGCCTCCTCGACCATCCGGTTACAGGCATTGGCATCCGACACATCGGAGCCCACAGCATAGGCAACAGCGCCCTCCGCACGCATCCGCGTACAGACACTCTCGGCTTCAAGATGAGATGAACAGTAATTCACCGCCACGGCGGCCCCTTCTCGTGCCAGGGTCAGCGCGATGGCGCATCCGATCCCATGAGAGGCGCCGGAGACGAGCGCAACTTTTCCACGCAGGGAACCCGGATCGATAACGGCGGCCAGCCGCGGTTCGCCCGAAAGGCCTCGCTTGTACCGAAGCACGCGGCCGACGGCCGGCGCGGGCGTCTCCATCACTGCGGACGAGGATGAAGCCGCAGCCGTCGCGTACTGGGACGGCAGCATGTCACAATCGTTACGCATTGCTGTATCCTGCCTTTCTCCTCCTGCGAGAGCACCAGCTTTGGCCCGGTGCCCGAAGACTACCGCGGTCCTATGACTAGACACCCCTGGCCTCCACCGGTATGGCCACGTCAGATGTGGCCCGCTGGCGCTCTCGCGTGTCCTGCCCATCCAATGCGAATCTCTCCGGATGATCTGCAATCAGTTGCTGTGCCTGTTCGTAATCATCGGGACGCCCAATGTCCAGCCAGAGGCCGTCATGATCGACGGCCACGACCGGCTGCCGGGCCACAAGCAGCGCAACAACGAGGTCAGGGAAATCAAAGCAGAGCCCGTCGGGGATCCAGTCTACAATCCCGCGCGAGAAAGCGTACACCCCCTCAGAGACGCAGAGCGGATACGACGGTTTTTCACGGTACTCCACCACGGAGCCGTCGTCCCCTACGGACAGCACGCCGTACTCGGAACGGAGCAGTCGTCGATGGGTGGAGATAGTCAAGAGACGAGAGGGACAATTCTGCCGATGGCGCTCGAGAAAGCCGGCGTAATTCATATCGCTTAGGACATCGCCATTGAGAACCAGGAAGTGATCTGGAAGCCGGCTGGCGAGATCCCTCAATGGCCCTGCCGTCCCGAGAGGCCGCTCTTCGCGATTGTATTCGATACTGACGCCCCAGCGGGATCCATCGCCGAAATATGCTTCGATCAACTCTGCCAGATGACCAACAGCGAAGATGAGCCGCCGAAATCCATCGCGCGCGAGCTGCTTGACGAGGATTTCCAGAATGGGACGATCCCCAACCGGCATGAGCGGCTTGGGAAACGATGTCGTGAATGGGAGAAGACGCCTCCCCTTCCCGCCAGCCAGTACAACGGCGACCGGCGAGTCAGAGTGGGCACGCCCGGTACCCAGTCCTGTCGCGACATCTCGGCGCCTCACGTTTTTCTCGCAATGTCTGAAGCAGACGCGCAGGTATACAAGCGCGCGAGGCGGCCAGCCCGGTAAGGAGCAGTGATTCGCGCTGAGCGTCTGCAGACTCCGGTGTTACCGACACGGCAGTTGCAGACGATAATTCTGTGATTTAACAGAAAGGCCTCTGCCAGGCGAGGCAATAGAGGACGAAAATTATGCCGATGGTCCACCAGAACCTGATTCCGGGTGATTTCTTCATTCGCACCTTCCCATGGCAACAACCGTCCTGCGGCAGAAGTCCATTTCTGCTCCAGGCCGTTCAACGGCCCTCACCAAAACACTTACAAAGACGGTGCCAGCATTGCAGCGCCAACAATGGAACTAAGGCAACCCAATGCAGTGCATGGCATTATGATGCGTTATTGCGGCGATGCTGGACGCGACCAGCAGCGTGTCGCGGCGGCTTTCGGGAAAAGGTGGAGCCGATGGGAGGAAGAATCTTCCGGCTGATCTGACGCACCCTGATGGAGAGGGTGATTGCTTCGACTACGTGTGAGAGCGGCTTCGCACGACAGCTTCTTTCCAGCTTGCCAGAGCCGTGTCGAGTGAAACTTGCTGGGTCACCATAGGGAAACGCGTGATCAGACCACCGTTGAGTGGACGCAGGGCGGGGCGCTTGAGATCTTCGTACTGAACCGCTCGCACAACACTGTCACCCAGTGCGAAGAGCCGAGCGAGGCGGAGCGCAAGATCATGCCGTGAGAGGATCTGATCCCCCGCGACATGACGCAGGCCGCTCTGGCCGCTCTCGATGATTTCGACGATCGCGGAGGCGAGGAACTTGACCGGCGTCACGTTGGAGCGCTGGTCGATTGCCGCCAAGAGCGGCGGCGATTCAAGCATCGTCTCAACCATCTTCTCCGCGAGCGTCGGGCGACCGGGCTCTCCGATGCCGAGGAAGCTGGCAGAGCGGATGATCACGTGATCCTGCGCGGACAACTGCACAAGCCTCTCTGCCGCCAGCTTGGTGCGGCCATAGACATTGATCGGTCCCGGCGGTGCACTTTCGTCATACGGTCCCCCCATCCCGTCGAACACGTAGTCAGTGGAGAGAAACACCAGCCGGCTGGCAGACTGGGAAACAGCGTCGGCAAGGAAGCGTGTCGCCTCGGTGTTGACGGCGGATGCCAGCTCTGGCTCCCGCTCGCAACGGTCAACGTCAGTCAGCGCGGCGGCATGGATGATCCAGCCGGCTTCGGCGAGATCAATGAAACGTGCGACGGAAACTGGATCGAGGAGATCGAGTTCGATAGACGGAACCCCGGAGCGCGCAGCAGACCCTGACTGGTGATGGGAGGCGACTACCGCGTGACCACGCGATGCCAGCAGCGGCACCAGCGCGCGTCCCAGAAGACCGGTGGCGCCGGTGACGGCGATGCGTTGCGGGCGGCGTTTATTCTCCACGGAGGAACGCAGGTTTCCAATCGGTTCGACGGCGGCACCATTCGATGTTTGCCCGGATCCAGGCCACAGTCCTCTCCAGACCGGCGCGGAGGGGCATCTGCGGACTCCAGTCAAATGCACGCTCGGTTTGAGAAAAGTCGAGTGCATATCGCCGGTCGTGTCCGGGTCTGTCCTCAACGTGCGTGATCAGCGCGGGGTCGGCGCCGCAAAGCTCGCAGATCGTCCGCGCCAATTCGAGGTTGTCGGTCTCATCACGGGAGCCGAGGTGCCAGATGGTGTGTTCCCTGCGCCGAATCGAATCTTCTGCAATCCGCATGAGCCCATCAACGAAATCGTCCACATAGAGCCATGAACGTCGCTGAAGACCATCACCATACAGCGGCAATCGCTCTCCAGCTATCGCACGCGAAACGAAGAGAGGGACAACTTTCTCCGGGTACTGACGGGGACCGTAAACATTGACCGACCGGACGATCGTGAGATCGAGCTCGAATGCCCGTGCGTAGGCCAGGGCCAACCGGTCCGCGACCGCCTTGCTCGCGGCGTAGGGACTCGTGGGACAGAGAGGCGCATCGGTTCCGAATGTCATCCCCTCGGGGGTCGGCCCGTAGACTTCGTCCGTTGAGACAATGATCACCACCGGCCTGGCCGCGCCAGCACGCTGTGGTCCCATCGTAGCCAGCAGTGTTTCTGTGCCTGTGACATTGGTGCGCACGAACCGGCCCGCATCTTCCAGCGAACGATCGACATGGGTCTCCGCAGCAAAGTGCACGACAAGATCAAATCCGTCAGCCCATAGGCGATCTACGGCGACAGGATCGGCGACATCGACCCGCTCATGACGATGACGCGTATCTCTTGCCGCCTCCTCCAGATTGTCGACGGACCCGGCATAGGTCAGGAGATCGGCATTCACAATGGTCGCGTCGTCATGCCTGCGCAGCCACTCGCGCACAAAGTGCGATCCGAGGAATCCGCATCCACCAGTGACCAGCAGCCTCATCGCGATTGAACACCTGAACCCGCACCGGGAGTATCCCAGTCGTAGGGAATGTGATTGTTATGAGGGTCGAGGCGGTATTCGTCGGGTTGCGCACGATCGTACGGCTCGGTCGGGCAATTCAGACAGACAGCTTCACACTCCCCGACATTCTTGAAGCCGTGATAGACCATGGGCGGGATGACGATCAACTGCGGCTGTGCGCCATCACAGAGAATCTCATCGATCTGTCCTTTGGTAGGCGAGTCGGCGCGGTCATCGTAAAGTGCGAAGCGGGCACGGCCCTCGATCAGGCAGAAATGATCGGTCTGCAGGCGGTGCAGATGCCAGCCCTTGACAACCCCGGGCTTGGCGGTCGTGACGTACACCTGCCCGAAGCACTGGAATTCGGGGGCGTCGCGGCGAAGAATCTCAAAAAGTCTCCCCCGGTCGTCGGTGTGGACGATCAAGTGACGCACTGAGCAACCCGCGATCATTCCTTGCGACCCCTCCGTGACCGGGCTGAGCCACTCGTCAGCGAGGAATTGAAGAGTTCTTCAACCCACAGATCGAATGGCCCCCAGAACTTCGCCTTGCATCCCGGCCGGAACCACGTCCGCGCGGCTAACTCAGCGGCCCGGTGCAACGACTCGACCGTGCCGGCATCGCTCCACCAGCCCGACAGCACACCGTGGGTCAGTGTTTGTTGGGAGAGGTAATGATTCGTGACGTCCGTTATCTCCAACTCACCACGGCGCGAGGGTTTGAGTGTCGCGATTACATCGAAGACTGCGGAATCATAGAAGTACACGCCAATCACGGCGTACGGTGATGGTGGAACACGCGGCTTCTCGACCACTGCGACCAGCCGGCCCAGCTTGAACTGCGCAACTCCGAAGCGTTCAGGGTGGGAGACCTTCTTGAGCAGAATGCGCGCCCCTTCCTTCTGACGGGCAAACCGCTCGATTTGGGGTCTGAGGCTCTTTTCGAGGATGTTGTCACCCAGGATGACGCACAGCGGCTGCCCATCGGCAAAATCGGCGGCGTGCCCCAATGCCTCGGCAATCCCCCTCTGGCCTCTCTGGTACGTGTAATACAATCTTCTGAATCCGAACTGACGCCCATCACCCAGAAGACGCATGAAATCGCCCGGGTTCTGCCCACCGGTTACTATTAAGACCTCATCGATCCCAGCCTCAATGAGCGACCGGAGCGGGTAGAAAATCATCGGCCGATCCCATACCGGCAGCAGATGCTTGTTGGTGATCTGTGTAAGGGGGCCAAGCCGCCGCCCAAGCCCACCGGCGAGGACGACACCTTTCATCGCGCCTTACATCCGCTATGGACCGGCAAGAGGATATTCGCCATCGGAAAGAAAATAGAGTCTCAGAGAGGGCAAGTCGAGGGATTCATGGCGGTTTCCCGTGACGTGACTGACCATCTACGTGTCATGAGGACCGTTCTCGTTCTGTGCGGACAAGGGGCTTCAAGCCCCTTGCTATCTGGAGATGCGACCTTGATACGTCTTCATCGGAAGGGGCTCGTGGCTTCACGACTGCCTACGAAATTCCCGCCTCGCGCCACCGCCGCCAGAACGAGAGCAGCGATCCGAGCGTGATGATGATCACCCCGGCCCAAACCAGGCTCACCAGCGGTTTCGTCGCCAAGTCGAGAGTCAACACTTCGCTGGAAGCCTCAATCGATTTGGCGGGATCATCGATCGTGATGCGGATCGTTTGGGCTTCAACCTTCATTCCCGCGAGCGACAAACGGATCTCCGTCCCCGGAATGGTCACAGGAACAGGAGTCATCCCGGAGGGTCCGGAACTCATCGAGGGAGTGATCATGACGGTATCGGCTCCCCGTGCTGCGGCGATCTCCGCTGCAACCGTCATCGCGCCAGTGGTGTCATGACTGTCCATCGAGAAACGTCTGAAAGTCAGGGTCCAGTCACCGGCTGACTTGGGTGTGCCCTTGACAAGCTCGATGACGTTACTCGCTTCTCTCTGCTGGAAGTCCATGGGTGCGATATAGATATCTTTGACCAGCCCCGTTACGATGTGGGGGTTCCGCATCTCCGAATTGGTGTAGTCAGAGTAATACAGCTTCGGCCTGGCTTCGATCGATGCGCCATCTCGCGTCAACGTCAGGTCGAAATATCCCTGATTCGCGTTGCCGCCTTCAACTTTGCGGTTGAACGTCACATCATATCCGAATGCCTTCTGTGGCTCACCCGGGGTCAGGCTCAGACGTTCAGATACCGAGTAAGCCGATGATCCGAGAACGCCCAGAAGCATGATGCCAAAACCAAAGTGTGTCAGGTAGCCGGCCATGCGCGGCAACTTCCACTCGGAGAAGCGAATCAGGGCCAGCAGGTTCGACACAAACGCCCCTGTCGCACCGACGATCAACAGCAGATGCTGCCACTGCACCACACCCAGGAAGATCGCCACGATCGCGGCGCTGATGGCGGCCATCAGGGAGGGGAAAATGCTCCGGAAGAGACCGCGCCACGGGGTCAGCCCAAAGATCAGAAAGGGAGAGATGATCAACGTCAGCGCGATCAGGATCCCCATGGGGAGGCTGATCATGTTGTAGTAGCTCATCGCCACATTGGAGGCGTGCCCGCCGATCTTGGTCAGAAGCGGCGCCGACGTCCCGATCAAGACCAGGGAAGATGTGATCAGAAGTAGCAGGATCCCAAACACGAGTCCGAATTCACGCGAATTGACCGCACGCGAAATCGGCACCGTGGGTACTCCTCTCGTCTGGATCGCCAGGGCAGCCATCGCAAGTACCGTTGCCCCGATCATGTAGATAACCAGGTAGGCATTGATCCCAAGATCGGTAAAAGAATGAACCGAGAAGTCGGCCAGCACGCCGGAACGTGTGAGGAACGTGCCATAAACGACCAGCAGGTAAGACACGAGCGCCAAAGCCACATTGGTCTTGAGCAACTTGGGCTGCATCCGAAACAGGATCAGTCCATGCAACAGCGCAAGCGCCGTCAGCCACGGGATCAAAGAGGAGTTCTCAACTGGATCCCAACCCCAGTATCCCCCCCAACCAAGCACCTCGTAGGCCCAGAAGGCTCCGATGAAGATCCCTGCCCCCAGACTCGCAACCGAGAATGCCACCCAGGGGAAAACCTGCGCCGCGAAGTCCTCAAAGCGTTTGGTTGTCAGCGCCGCAAGTGCGTAAGCAAAAGGAATCGCCAGGGCAGCGTAGCCGAGGAAAACAATCGGAGGATGGATTACCATCCACGGGTCCTGAAGAAGCGGATTAAGCCCGCGGCCGTCTTCCGGCGCAACAAGAGTAGTCGCAAATGGCGACCGCACCAGCATCAGAATGAGCAGGAACAGTTGGGTGATCATGAAATACGCGATCACCCACCGGGTAAGAGGTCCCTCTCTCCTAATGACGAAGAGCCCAAGAATGGAGGCCAGAAACGCCCAGAGAAGGAACGTCCCCTCCTGACCAGCCCACAAAGATGAGATCAGATACCCCAACGGCAGATCGCGAGACGAATACCCGGCGACATAGGAGAACTCAAATCGATGTGCCAGAAACAGATAGAGCAGATAGCCGGTGGCAAGCGCGAGACACAGGGTCATCCCCACATAGGCCGGTTTCAGCCATTTGCGAAACATGCCGGTACCCCGGATTCCGGCTGCGAAGACAACCACGCCCAGAATTGCGGCTAAATAGAGCAGAACATCAGCAACACTCATGAAGGCCTCATCTTCTGAACCACACGAAGTCCTTGCCCGGCCCGCCGCGGCGGGATGTCCGACATCGTTCTAAAATACGCTTGTACCGCCGAAGCACCAAGGAACATGTCCCGGCCATTTGACAGATGTACGTCAAAATCGGAGTGAATCAGCCGACTATCTGAACGCGTGTGCCCGCCGGTGTCGGTCAAATCACGAGGAGTGCTGGAAGATCTCGGACACGACTGCGAATGCCAGAAGAGCCCCTCGAACGAGTATGAGGGGTCGATTGCAGGGGTGCCACGGACAAGGAACGCTGAGCCGCAGGTCGCGCGTGCTGAGGGGCCGCTCTCGGGCTCGGCCTTCCTTGTCCGTATCTTTCTGTTCCTTCTTCGCCGTACCCTGCACGGAGATGGTCGCTGGGCTCGCTGGGCAGGCACACCTCAGCCGCGCCGTCCGGGTTGAGGATGGGCCCCGCGGTCTCGTGGATGCCTGCCCTGCCTGGGGATCATGCGGACTGGGCAAAATCAAAAAACATGACGAAAACCTTGACAGCCCTGCCCCGTATTGCTTATCAAGGTGGACACGACGGTCAGCTTTCGTGGCAGTGACCGCCTATTGGGGAGGTGCTTGATGACCAAGATATTCGGAGTGACACGCCTGTACGCGATTAAAAGCGTGAACGCGTGCAATCCGGTTTCGAGGGCACAGTCCCCGGCTGGCGGGCCGTAGCGTCATTCCTCCAAGATCTTGTGGATAAGACGCCGTTCCGCCGAAAAGCGGAACGGTTTTTTGTTTCAGTGTGAAGCCAAAGAACTCAGGAGCGATATATGGAGTGGTCGATTGAAACACGCGACTTAAGACGAACTTTCCACGACCGGCCAGTGCGACGTCTGTTCCGCCGCGCGGTGGGCACCCCGGTTCCGGATAAGGTGGCGCTCGACTCGGTCAATGTGACTGTCCGGCCAGGTGAGCTGTTCGGTCTTCTGGGGCCCAACGGCGCGGGCAAGACGACATTGATAAAGATTCTCTCTACCCTATTGCTGCCGTCTTCGGGCCGCGCATTGGTGGATGGCATCGACGTGGCAAAAGACCCGGATAACGTGCGCCGGCGAATCAACATGGTTTCCGGAGGCGAACATTCGGGTTACGGTATCCTCACCGTGCGTGAGACGATCTGGATGTTCTCCCAGTTCTATGGTGTCCCGACCAAAGTGGCGCGCCAGCGAGCGGAGATTATGATCCAAAGGCTGGGGCTGTCCGAATCGGCTAACACAAAGACATCCAAGCTGTCCACCGGGATGCGCCAAAAGATGAATATCATCCGTGGTTTCGTCACGGATCCGAAGATTCTCTTTCTGGATGAACCGACGCTGGGATTGGACGTCGGCATCGCCCGCGAGGTACGCGCGTTCATCAGCGAATGGATAAGGGAGCACCCGGAGCGCTGTGTCCTTCTGACCACGCACTACATGGCCGAAGCCGATTCGCTGTGCGACAGGGTGGCGATCATCGATCAGGGACGCGTACTGGCGTGCGACACGCCGGCCAATCTCAAGCGTGACTTGGCGCCTGACTGCGTCTATCGGATCGAAGTACCACTATGGACCGACGGCACCAATCCGCTGGATCAGATGCCGGTCGTGCGCTCGGTGGCGATGGAACATCGTGGCGACCAGGGCCGCACCCACATGCGGGTCATCCTGGAAGACGAGGGCGGGATCGGCTCGGTGACCGACCGGCTGGCGAAACGGGGAGCACGAGTGCTCTCGCTGACACGTCTGGAACCATCGCTGGAGGATGCATTCCTCAGCCTGGTCGGTCATGGCTTGACCTCAAGCAATGGCGAGAATGGTGCACGTTGATATTGCAGATGTAGGGGCGCACTGCGTGCGCCCGGTGCGGCCAGAGGCCGCACCTCCCGAGTCTGCAGAATCGAGACAAAACACATGAGAACCGATCTGGTCACTAATTTGAGAGCCATCTGGGGACGCGCGTACGTCCGTGTTGTTGGCGCCAATCGCGAGCCATCGTGGCTGTTTTTTGAAGTCGCGCTGCCACTTCTCGCATCGTTCTCCTTCGCGCTGATCTATCGCGGCCTTGGCGCACCGGAGCAGTACGTGGGGTTCGTTGTCGTGTCCGGCGCAATGATCGCGTTCTGGCAGAACATCCTCTGGTCGATGGCGGCACAGTTCTTCTGGGAAAAGGAGATGGGCAATCTCGAGTTGTACTTGATCGCTCCCATCTCACGCATGTCGATCCTGATGGGGATGGCGGTCGGCGGTCTGTTTATGACAGCCATTCGCGCGGTCCTCATCCTCGTGATCGGGACATGGGTATTTGGCGTCACGTATCAGGTATCGAGCTGGGTGTTGCTCGCTGCGGTCTTCGTCCTGACGATGGGGGCGGTCTATGGACTCGGCATGCTCTCGTCCTCATTATTCATGCTTTTTGGACGCGAGGCATGGCACACCGCCAACCTGTTTCAGGAGCCGGTGTACTTCGCCAGCGGATTCTATTTCCCGGTTCGCGCACTGGGCGACGTGGGAGCGCTTCTGGCATCGGCGATACCGTTGACCTTGGGGCTTGATGCCATCCGCCAATTGATCTTCTCCGGCAAACCGGTTAATCCCCTCTTCACGGTGAGAACGGAGATGATCCTGCTGGTCGCAGCGACGATCCTCTTGAACTGGGCGGCGCTGAAGGCATTGCGCTATATGGAGAATCTCGGAAAACAGTCGGGGCGGCTGACACTGAAAGGACAGTGAACACGGTCGAGTAATGAAAACCCCTTGGTCTTGTAGGGGCGACCCCCCGGGTCGCCCGCGGCGGGGGACCCAGAAAACCCCCCGGTGCAGAG
>Ga0315273_10001480_pt1 | contig 26811 bp, 37 predicted proteins | sample YL17G02_0_MG_FD_205753 | JGI IMG/M metagenome (GOLD analysis project Ga0315273, IMG submission 205753) | Sediment microbial communities from Yellowstone Lake, YNP, Wyoming, USA - YL17G02_0 | ecosystem: Environmental > Aquatic > Freshwater > Lake > Sediment | place: USA: Wyoming | collected... | reverse complement strand
TCTTCTATTGAAAGAAATCCAGCAGCCGCCTTTTCTCCATTAAGTGCCTGCATAAATTCGGATTCGCATTCTTCCTTGGCTTTTTTGCTTAAAGTATTTTTGGCGTTATCCAAATCTTCTTTGGTAACTTGGGCAACTTTTTGAGAGAGGCCGCCGGTCATCGGCTGAGAAGATTTACCGTAAAACTTGGTATATTTCTCGCTTCCGGCAAATCCAGGGACAGAAAAAGTAGAAGACTCAATGTTGTATTCTGGTCCTGCTTGGTCAGCTATTACTTTCACATCAACCGTTCCTGGCACCATCTTCTTTTTTTCATCATAGGTAAAACCAGGGATAGTAATTTTGCTCTGCGTTCTAAATACCTTTCCGCCAGTTGAAACAAAACGGGTATTGATTACTAAAGCCTGAGGGCTAGTAGAATGCTCGTTATAAACCTTAATAGTTCCTTCGGCTTTTTGTTCTTTTCCAACCTTGCCAGTAGAAGAAAAACTATCAGTAACAACTTTTTCTTTTATAAACAACTCTCCAGGAATAACTTTAGTTATAAAATTTGGTTCATTGACGGCCTTATCAATCATCAAGCTGGTTTTAACGTTAAGATCTTCTGTTTTAGGCCAAACAGTAATAACTGCCTTCGAAAGATTAAAATAACAAAAGGCTCCAATTAAAATTAAAAGCAAAAAAACAGTAATCGGCAGCCATGCCTTACTGCTTTCTTTTTTCTCGATTATTTTAATCTCTTTTACCGGTTCCAGTTTTTCTTCTTTTTTCTCCTGAAAATCTTGAAAAACAACCGGAATTTCTTTCTTTTGGGGTGGGAAAATATCAATTACTCTTTTTTTAGACATGTTTTCTTTATTTTTTTCTTCTTACTAATTTTACCAAATTTAAATTTCTTAAGAAAGGGTAGCCCTGATTCTTCTCACTCCAGCGCTGGATGATTCTTCTTTAACAATCTTAAAGTTTCCCAGTTCTGAAGTTCTTTTTACGTGGGGACCAGCACAAATTTCCTTGGAAAAATCTCCAATAGAATAAACGCTGACTTTTTCCGGATACTTTTCCTTAAAAAAAGCTAAGGCTCCTGACTTAATAGCTTCTTCGTAATTCATTTCTTCTTTTTTAACTTCCAAATCCTCTTTTATCTTCTCATTAACCATATCCTCAACTTTTTTAATTTCTTCCTCGGCCATTTTCTGGGGATGAGAAAAATCAAATCTTAATCTCTGAGGATTAATATCTGAACCCATTTGTTTTACATGGTTCCCTAAAACTTTTCTCAAAGCATTATGAAGTAAATGAGTAGCTGTATGAAGTTTAGCTGATTCATAATTTGCATTTTCGCCTACTCCACCAAATTTCTTTTCCGCCCCAGCCCGAGAAATTTCTTGATGCTTTTTTTGAGCTGCATAAAAACCTTCTTTATCTATTTTTCTGCCTCTTTTTTTTGCTTCTTCTTCGATTAACTCTAATGGAAAACCATGGCTTTGATATAAGCGAAAGGCTTCTTCTCCGCTAACATCTCCCTTAGAAACGACTTTAATTATCCCGCTTAATCCTGCATCTAAAGCTTCTTCAAATTTTTCTAACTCGTTTTGGATAATAGTTAAAATATCTGTTTCTTTTGATTTGATTTCAGGATAAACATCTTTGTAAATCTCAACAACTTTTTTAACTAAATTTATTAAAAAATTATTTGGTAAATTAAACCGCTTACCATATGTTACTATCCTTCTTAAAATCCTTCTTAAGATATAACCTCTTTCCACGTTTGAAGGAAAAATATCTTCGGAAATTAAAAAAACTGAACTCTTAATATGGTCGGCTATTATTCTTTTTTCTTTCTCTGGAATTTCTCCTGATAGATGATTGATTTCTTTAATTATTGGTTCAAATAAATCGGTTTCAAAAACCGAATTTTTTCCCTGATAAATCATTGCCAATCTTTCTAAACCCATTCCTGTGTCAACTCCTTTTTGTTTTAAGGGAGTCAAATTTCCTTTTTTATCCTGAAAATATTCGTTAAAAACTAAGTTCCAGACTTCGGTCTCACCGTCAATATCATAAAAATGAATTTCTGTATTGGGACCACAAGGACCTTCTTCACCGGTTGGTCCCCAGAAATTGTCTTTTCTTCCGAATTTTTTAATGTTCCCTTCTTTTATTCCAAGTTTCTTCCAGATTGAAATGGATTCCTTGTCTTCAGGAACGTTTTTATCTCCCTCAAAAACGGTAAAAAAAGCTTTTTCTAAGGGCATTTTCAATTTTTTAAAAAGAAATTCATAAGCCAGTTTTATTGCTTCTTCCTTAAAATATCCGCCAAAAGAAAAATTACCCAACATTTCTAAAAATGTCAGGTGGTTTTTGTCGCCTACTTCTTCAATATCTGAGGTCCTTACACATTTCTGGCAAGAAATGACATTGGATCCAAAAGGAGACTTTTCTCCCAGATAATAAGGCTTGAACTGCTGCATCCCAGCCGTAGTGAAAAGAACACTGGGATCAGAAGGAATAAGAGAACTAGAGGGCACTATTTTGTGTCCTTTTTTCTCAAAGAATTTCAAAAACTCTTGTCGTAATTGGAAAGAATTCATTTCTTATGAAAATCTGTCAGCCACATTTGAAGCGGCAAAAGATTCTGGTTTTATTTTAGCTTCAAAACCGTTTCCCCTTATTAATCCTATCACTTCTTTAATCATATCCCTGGTTTTACCCTTTTCTCCGACATCGGCATGGATATAGCGAAGATAATAATGAAAATCTTTTCTTTCTGACTCATTAATTTTTTTCTCGAAGTTTTCCCTTAAATACAAAGCCATCTGGCAGGAAAGAAAAACCTCTTCCAGAATTCTGGTTTTCCAGCTGTAAAACTTCCTTCCTTTATAGGCTATTCTTTTAAGGAAAAACCGTCCTCCCTCTCCAGATCTTAAAATAACCACCGCTAAAGGAAAATTAGGCTCTTGGCTGGAGGAAGAATCGCAGCCGACAATGATTTCATAAGATTTTTCCGGCCTCTCAAAAATGTAATTAAACAGCTCCTCAATCATCTCTTCCATTTTGAGGTTTCCTTTGGTGGGATTATAGAAATAGCCGTTTAAAATTTTCTCCATGATAAGCTAAACTATCAAATTTTCTATACTAAATCAACCTTCTTTATTATCTCTATAAACTCATCGGGTTTAAGTGACGCTCCGCCGATAAGCAGGCCCTGGAAGCCGGCTTCTTTAATATATCCTTCGGCATTCTGAGAATTAACGCTTCCGCCGTATAGAGTGGGAACATTTTCCCCTAAAATCCCCTTCGTGGCAATATTCATTTCTTGGGCTTCAGGAATACCGCAAGCCTTTCCCGTTCCGATTGCCCAAATGGGCTCGTAAGCCACGGCTATTTTCTCGATTTCTTGACGGGACAATCCATCAATGCCTTTTTTTATCTGTTCAATATTATCAATGCAAAGAATAGGTTTTAAATCAGCCCTTAAGGCGGCTTTAATCTTTTCATTAATCATTTTGTCGCTCTCTTCCTGATATTTTCTTCTTTCTGAATGGCCGATAATCACATAATCGCAACCCATATCCTTCAGCATTAAAGGAGAAACCTCTCCCGTAAAAGCGCCCTTCTCTTCGGAATAACAATCTTGCGAGCCAATTTTTAAATTTGGAACTTGAGATTTTAAATCGGAGAGAAAAATAAAAGGCGGGCAAATTACCACCTCTGTTTTATCGGTATTTCCAATCCCCTTTTCTATTTCATGAAAAAGCTGTTTGGCTTCTTCCAATGTTACGGGATTGCATTTCCAGTTGGCAACAATTAAATATTTCATATTTTTATTGTTATTGTTTTTTTAAATATTCAGCCGCTTTTTCCGGCTCAATGGTAGAAATTTCTATTTTAGTGCCCAATTCAAAACCGGCCCAGATTGAAGTTTTGGGTAAAATTGTCCAATGCCAGTGATAATAAGGGTAATCTTTTCCGTCGCAGGGAGCGGTGTGTAAATAAAAATTATATGCCGGATCATTTAATCCTTTATAAAGTTTACCCAAAGCTACTTGAAGCGCTTCGGCTAACTGCCATTTTTCTTTTTCGGTAATTTTTTCAAAGTGAGAAAGATGTTTTTTAGGAGAAATAATGATCTCAAAAGAAGCTTTGGAAGCAAAGGGGCAGATGGCTAAAAATTCTTTGTTTTCAAAAATAATTCTTTTTTTAGCCTTTCTTTCCCATTCGCTCATTTCGCAATAAATGCATTTTTTATTTTTTTGATAGTAATTTCTTGAAGTTTCCAGGGCTTTATTTAAATCCGTATCAATTAAATAGGAGGCGATTAATTGGGAATGAGGATGAGAAATTGAAGCGCCCGCCTCAACTCCATGATTGTAAAAAATAGAAATATAATTAACGAAACCTTCTTTCTTCAAATTAAGAAATCTCTCCTGATAAACATCAATTACCTCCTTTATTTTTTGAATTTCAAATTGGCCGAGAGATTTATTATGATTTCTGGTAATTACTACTTCATGAAAACCAACCGCGTTCATTTTTTGATAAAGATTACCTTCAATTTTTTTATTTAAATTCTTGTAAGGAAGAAAAACCGGATATTTATTAGGAATAACAACCGCTGTCCAATCTTTTGGAATTTCTTCATTGGCAATCTTTTTCCCGTTAACCCATATTGAAACCGGCTTTTCCTGTGTTTTTATATTACAAAAAGGGCATTTTTTAATAGACAAACCTATTTTTTGTCTTTTTTCTTTTTTAAAGGTTTCCGGTCTTTTAGCCCGACCTGTGGCAACTACAACCCAATCTTTGGAAACCAAGTCGAAACGAAGTTCTGAAGGAAAAATTGGGTTTTTATTTTTTTGAATCATAAACACGATTAATTAAATTTTTTCTTATTACAAACAAATCTAAAGCCATTTTAATCATGCTGCTAATTTTTACCCTGCTATTGGGATTGTTTTTCCAATAAACCGGAATTTCTTTTATCTTGTATCCTAATTTTTTAGCGATAATCAGCATTTCAGGATCAAAAGCAAAGCGATCAATCTTGCATTTAGAAGAAATGTTTTCAGCCGCCCTTTTGGTAAAACATTTGAAACCGCATTGTGTGTCTTCTATTCCCCAAAGACCGATAACAAATTTTCTGAATAATTTAAAACCCTCTCCCAAAATAATGTTTCTTATAAACGGCTGGGGAGGATCCAGAACTGCTCCTTTAATATCCCGGGAGCCAATAACAATATCGTACCCTTTTTTAGTTTCCGGCCAGATTTTTTCAACCTGGTCAATGCTGGTAGAATTATCAGCGTCGGTAAAAAGACGAAAATCCCCTCTGGTTTTCAACATACCTTGTCTAACGCTATAGCCCTTACCGTGATTTTCTTTATCATCAATTAATCTTAGGTTTCTAATCCGAGATAATAAGCTTTTAACTTTTTCTACTGTACCGTCCTTAGAGCCATCGTTAATCACTAAAATCTCGTAATCGTAGCTTTGCTTTGATAGGTAATTATCAATCTCTTCTAGGGTTTTGGCAATGTTTTTTTCCTCGTTATAAGCGGGAATAATTACAGATAAATGCATATTAAAACATTATATCACAATTTACTATTTGGCGGTTAAAACTTTGGCACCATTTCTGAAAACCACTAATGTATGCTCAAAATGACAAGCCAAGAAACCGTCCCTGGTTTCATAGCCGTAACCGTCTCGGCTTTTTTTGATATGCCAATCACCCACGGTAACCATGGGCTCTATGCAAAAAACCATTCCTTCGGTAATTTCCGGACCAATATGTCTTTTTCCGTAATTTAAAATTTGCGGCTCTTCATGAAGCTCTCTCCCTATTCCATGACCGCAAAGTTCCCTGACAACATTGAAACCTTGGCTTTCAATATATCTTTGAATGGTATTTCCTATGTCGCCGAAAGTATTGCCCGGCCTGGCTTTTTTAATCCCTATTTTCAAAGATTTTTTCGTCACCCAGATTAATCTTTTGACTTCAGGAGAAACTTCGCCGACCGGCAAACTTATCGCCATGTCGGTATGAAATCCTTTGTATTTCATCCCAATATCCAAAGAAATTACATCCCCTTCTTTTACTCTTCTGTCAGAAGGAACGCCGTGAACAATTTCTTCATTGATTGAAACACATAAGGCTGAAGGAAAACCCTCGTGGCCCTTAAAGGACGGCTTTCCTCCGGATTTAAAAATCAGGGTTTCTGCAACCCTGTTTAATTCTTCTGTGACTATTCCTGGTTTTACCATTTTCTCCAGTTCTTTCATTATTCCAGCCAGAATTTTCCCACCTTCAGCCATTATTTTAATTTCTTCCGGAGTTTTAATGGGTATCATTTTAAAGCCTTTAAAACATTTTTAAAAACAATTGCCGGAGCCGGAGAGCCGTTTATCTTTTTGACAGTCAATTTCTCTTTTTTAAAATGCTCGAGTAAGGGCAACGTTCTTTCTTTATAGGCTTCTAAACGAACTTTGATTGATTTAGGATCATCTAATCCTTCCCTTTTCAATAATTTTGAACCATCCAAAGGACATTCGATCAATTTCTCGTTTTCTTTTGAATAGAGGACGGGGTGGCGCATTAATTCACAAATCCTGCGGTGAGAATTTCTGAAAATGGTTTCACTGGGGCTGATTTGAAGTAAAATTATCTTAATATTACCGATCCCATATGTTTTTTTAAGCATGGGTATAACTTTTTCACTTTCATAAACGGTTCGGGGCGAACCGGATAAAATCAGACTTTTCCCCTCCTTATATAATTTCCTTATCTTTTCCATTACTAAAACAGTAACCATTGGTGGGCTACAAAGTCCGCCTGTTTGCCAAATTACTTTTTCGTTTTTCAAATAGTATTTTTTCCCGTCTGCCGTTACAAATTCATTTTCTTTTGCCTCGTGAAATTTCTCTTCTAAAATTTTACTTGTTTCAAAATAATAAAAATTAAATCTCTCGGCCAGCAGCTCCGCCTGTGTTCCCTTACCTGAACCAGGCGCACCCATAATGATTATCACTTGTTTTTTTTCTTTAGCCATAAAAATATATGTTAAAAAGTTTCGTATTCCCTCATTTCCAGCTGAGCCTTAACTTGGCGCATAGTTTCCAAAACTACGGAAACTACGATCAATAAAGCCGTGCCGCCGATTAAAAAACTAAAAACCATAACGCCAGTGATGCCGCCGACAATAGTAGGCATGATTGCTATCGCCCCCAAGAACAAAGCCCCGATCAACAATACCCTGTTTAAAATATATTGCATAAAATTAGCCGTTGATTCGCCGGGCCTGATTCCGGGAACAAAACCTCCCATTTTCTGCAAATTGCCGGAAATGGTTTTGGGGTCAAAAGTAACCGCGGTGTAAAAATAGGTAAAGAGCACGACCAGAATAAAGTATAAAATTCCGTGGATCCAAGCGTTCTCAAAAAAGGCTCCTACCTGTCTGGCAATATTTCCCACTACTCCTCCCGATCCTCCTAAAAAATTGGCGATCATGGTGGGAAAAAGCAGTATAGATAAGGCAAAAATGATGGGAATCACTCCGGCCGGATTGATGTTTAAAGGTAAATAAGTGGAAACTCCACCGTACATTTTTGTCCCTCTTACTCTTTTGGCGTAAGAAACCGGAATATTCCTGCGCCCCTCGTTGATTAAAACCACGGCGGCAATTATAAGCAGAGACATGCCGAAGAAAAGCAAATAAGAAGGGATTCTGGAAGGATCCCAAGTTAAAAGCATCTGCCTGATGTTATTGGGAAAATCAGCAATGATTCCGGCAAAAATCAAAAGAGAAACCCCGTTGCCGATTCCTTTTTCAGAAATCAATTCACCCAGCCACATCAGAAACAAAGCTCCGGCGGTTATGGTAATGATTGAAGTTAAAAATATTGCCGGGGAAATATTGCCCAATACGTTTTGGCGCTGGAATAAAGAGAGCATGGCATAACCCTGAAGCATGGCCAAAGGAACCGTAGCAATGCGGCAGTACTGGTCAAACCTGTGTTTTCCCGCTTCTCCTTCTTCTTTGTACATTTTTTCCAACTGAGGAAAAATCATAGTCAAAAGCTGGAAAATAATGGTGGCGGTGATATAGGGACCCAAGCCCAACATGACAATGGAAAGATTATCCAAGGCTCCGCCGGTAAACATATTTAAAAGGCCGAACATCTGGAATTGGCCGAAGAAATTCTTTAAATTCTGGCCGTTAATTCCGGGAATAGGAATATTGGCCATTATTCTAAAAACGGCAAAAGCCAGTAAAACGAACAATATCTTTTCGCGCAAGTCCTTTATTTTAAAAATTTGAATAGTTTTATCTAGCCACTTCATTGGATTTTACCGCCAGCTTTTTCTATTTTTTCTTTAGCGCTTTTTGAAAATTGGCAGTTTTTAATAATTAAAGATTTGGCTATTTTGCCTTTGCCCAAAATCTTGACATTGGGCATCCTCCCTTTCATTCTAGCGATTATTCTTTTTTCCAACAACTTCCCGGGAGTTATTTCTTCTCCTGAGTTGAATTTCTTCTCTAAAATATCCAAATTCAAAATTGCAGTTCCTATTCTTGAACTCTTGCTTCTTTGCCTTTGCCTGTATCCTCTTAATTTGGGATACCTCTTAATAAGCTCCCTCATTATGGGCTTGTATCTGTGGCCGGCTCTGGCTGTCTGACCCTTCATGCCTTTGCCGGAATAACTTCCCCGTTTGCCTCCCCTGCCCACCCGCTTTTTCTTTCTGTTTTTATGAGTTGGTTTCAATTGGTTCAGTTGCATGTTCTTTTATTGGAGATTCTTTTTGTCTGACTTTTAATTTTTTTAAAGCCCTTATTGTCGCCTCGGCATTATTCATCTTGTTTACGGTGCTGCCTAAAACCTTGGAGGAAATATTCCTGATTCCTGCCAAATTGCAAATAATTCTCACCGTTCCTCCAGCCACCAAGCCCCTTCCTTTTCTTTGAGGTTTAAGAAGAATCCTGGCTGCTCCGAACTTGGAAATAACCTGATGGGGAATTGTATCGTTAACAATGGCAACTTCAATTAAATTCTTTTTGGCAAAACGGGTGGCTTTTTCCACCGCCTGAGCCACATCGATTCCCTTGGCCACTCCCACTCCTACTTTTCTGTTCTTATTGCCCACCACCACCACCGCTCTGAATTTAAAACGCCTGCCGCCGGCTGCGACTCTAACCACCCTGGCCAAATCTAAAAGTTTTGATTCAAACTCGTCTTTTGGTTTTTCTCTTAAAAATTGTCTTCTCATAAGTTTAAAATTTTAACCCTCCTTCTCTAGCCCCTTCGGCCACGGCTTTTATTCTACCATGATATTTGTATCCTCCCCTGTCAAAAACAACCTTTTCAATTTTTTTCTCCAGAGCTTTTTCGGCGATTAATTTTCCCAAACTGAACGCCCCTGTTGTTTTTCCTTTTGATTTGGATTTTTTAATTTTCAAATCGCTGGCGCTTAACAAAGTTTTTCTTTTTTCATCATCAACCAGTTGAACATAAATATGTTTAGCTGACCGGAAAACGGAAAGGCGCGGCTTGCTGTGCGTACCGAATACCTTTGCTCTTATCTTTTTGTGTCTTTTTTGGCGTTTTTCTTGTTTTTCTAACATATTTTTATCCCGCGGTGGTAACTACTTTTTTACCAACTTTTCTCCTTACTACCTCATTAACATATCTTATTCCCTTTCCTTTATAAGGTTCGGGCGGCTTAACCTTTCTGATATTGGCCGTTAGCTGTCCCACAAGCTCCTTATCAATTCCTTCAACGGTAACAATGTTTTTTACCACCGAAATTTTGATGCCCTGAGGGATTTTTATCTTCACCTGGTTGGTAAAACCGACATTCAATACCAAATTTTCTCCCTCAACAGCCGCTTTAAAACCTATTCCCTGTATTTCCAATTTTTTTTCAAAACCGACAACAACCCCTTTGACCATATTAGAAAGAAGAACCTGGGTTAAACCCCATAAGCTCTTGGCTAGTTTTGTCTCAGTTTGGATAGAAACAGAAATTTTATCTTCCTTTATTTCAACCTTAACCTCCGGCCTGACTTTACGGGAAAGCTCGCCTTTGGGGCCTTTAACGGAAATAAGATTTCCTTCAATTTTTACTTCCACTTCTTTCGGTATTAAAATTGTTTTTTTACCTATACGGCTCATATATATATTTACCAAATTTCACAAATTATTTCTCCCCCTAATTTTTGTTTTCTGGCCTGCCTGTCAAGCATCAATCCTTTTGAAGTTGAAACAATAACAATTCCCGAACCCCTTCTGGCTTTTAATACTCTTTTGTGGCCGAGATATATTCTCTGCCCCGGCTTAGAAATTTTCTTGACTACAGAAATTACGGGCATTTTGTCTATATACTTCAGAGAAATATCCAGGGTTTTTTTAACTTTCTTCCCCTTCTTTTCAACTTTTTCAATAAAACCGTATCTTTCCAGAATTTTGGCTATTTCATATTTAAAATTGGAATAAGAAATACTTACCGTGGGATGAAGCACGGCCTGGGCGTTCTTTATTTTAGTTAGCATGTCGGCTACTGGATCCATAATATTACCAAGATGATTTTTTAACTCCGGGTATGAGACCTTGATTGGCAAATTCCCTGAAACAAATCCTGCACATTCCGAATTTTCTCATAAAGCCTCTTTTCCGGCCGCATCTAAAACAGCGTCTGGTTATGCGACTTTTATACTTCGGCTTTCTCTTTGATTTTGCAATTTGGGCTTTTGTTGCCATATATTTATGCTTTTATGGGAAATCCCAATAATTTCAATAATTCCAAACCTTCTTCTCTTTTTTTAGCGCTGGTAACTATCGTTGCTTCCAGGCCGAAAATGTTTTTAGCTTTTTCCGGCAATATTTCCGGAAAAGCAATGTGTTCTTTTATCGCAATGGTCAGATTTCCCCCTTTATCAACCGCTTTGGCATCGATTCCCTTAAAGTCCCTGGTTCTGGGCAAAACAACATGAATTAATTTTTCCAAGAAATCAATCATTTTCTTTCCTCTTAAGGTAACCATTACTCCTATTACCATACCTTCCCTGGTTTTAAAACTGGCAATGGCTTTTTTTGATATTGTCTTTACCGCCCTTTGGCCGGAAAGCAAACTAATATCTTCAAGGAAAAAATCAGCAAGCTTTCTTTGTTCATCCGTACTTTTGCCGGCAACCATTCTGCCGAAACCGGTATTAACCACCACTTTTTTAATATTAGGAACAGCCATCGGACTTTTGTATCCGAACTTTTTCATCATCAGGGGAATTACTTCCTTTTTGTATTTTTCCTTTAAAGGGATTATCATTGTATTTCTTGATTACATTTTTTACAAACTCTGACTTTGTTTTTTTCCAAAAATTTATATCCAACCCTAGTGGGCTTGCCGCATTTTGAACAGACCAATTTCACGTTGGAGGCGGGAATAAAAGCGGGCATGGATACGATTTGTCCTTTCTCGCCCTGTTTTTTCGGTTTCTGGTGTTTCTTTTTCAAATTAACCCCTTCCACTAAAACTTTGCCGGTTTTAGGAGAAACCGTTAAAACTTTTCCTTTCTTACCCCTGTCTTTTCCGGAAACCACTAAAATTGTGTCGTTTTTTCGTATTTTCATATTATTTCTTCCGCCAAGGCGGCAATTTTTTCAAAACCTTTTTCTTTTATTTCTTTGGGAACGGGGCCGATAATCCTTCCTCCTTTCGGCTCTTTGGTTTTTCCTTCCAGAATTACCACCGCATTGTCGTCAAACTTAACGTAACTGCCGTCTTCCCTGCGGAAATTTTTCTTTTGTCTGATTATAACCGCCCTGACTATCTCGTGTTTTTTAACGATTCTTCTCGGTTCCGCATCCTTAACAGCAGCCACAATCACATCGCCCAGCTGGGCATAGCGCTTGCGCGTACCCCCCAATACCTTAAAACACTGGACGATTTTGGCGCCGGTGTTATCGGCAACTTTTAACATTGTTCTTGTTTGAATCATGCCTTTTTAATTACTTTCCATTTTTTATCCTTGCTTATGGGCCGGCACTCCTCTATCACAACCTTGTCTCCAATCTTGTATTCTCCACCTTCGACATGGGCCTTGTAGCTCTTGTGGGATTTAAATCTCCTCTTGTATTTGGGATGCTCCTTGATTGTTTCCACTTCCACCACCAAAGTTTTCTGCATTTTATCGGAGATGATTTTTCCTGTTAATATTTTTTTAGCCATGGTTTTTAATTAAAGTGAGTATTTGGGCAATTTCTTTTTTAATCTTCCTTATTTCTCTTACGTTTTTGACTTTTCCGGCAGACAAATCAAAATACAGCTGTCTTAATTTTTCCCTTGATTCCTTAAGAAGACTTTCTAAATCCTGTTTTGTTTTTTGTCTTAATTCCGCAATTTTCATTTTAGCGTTTAATAAATTTTGTCTTGACCGGCAGCTTGTCAGCCGCTCTTTCAAAAGCCTCTTTGGCCACCTCTTCTTTTAATCCGTCTAATTCAAAAATGATCCTGCCCGGTCTGATGGGAAAAGCATAATGGTCAACACCGCCCTTTCCTCCTCCCATGGGAACTTCTGTACCCTTTTTCGTTATGGGCTTGTCGGGAAAAACCCTGACCCAAAGCTTACCTCCCTTTTTAAAATACCTGATAATGGCACGCCTGGCCGCTTCCAGCTGCCTGGCAGTAAGCCAGCGCGTTCCCAGGCTCATTAAAGCGTAGGAACCGAAAGCAATGGTAGTCCCACGGTTGTCAGAACCCCTGGATCTGCCTTTTTGCCATTTTCTGTGTTTAACTTTTTTGGGCATCAATATCGCCATATGTTTAATCAAATTTATCGCCTTTGTAAATCCAAACCTTTACTCCCACAGCTCCGTAACTGCAATGGGCTGTTTCCTGAGCATAATCAATATCAGCTCTCAAGGTTTGCCTGGGCAGCCTTCCTTTTTTCAGCCATTCTCTTCGGGCAATTTCCGTTCCATCCAGCCTGCCAGCCACCTCTACCCTGACCCCCTGGACCGCTCTGGAAGTCATAACTTTTTCTACAGCCTGTTTTAAAACCCTGCGGAAGGGAACTCTTTTTTCAATCTGTTGAATCATCCATTGGGCCGATAAAACCGCCGAAGCCCAAGGGTCTTTGACTTCTTTAATCTCTATTTTTATCTTTTCCCTGGCACCTGTCTTAAAAATCTTTTTTTCTATTTCCTTTCTTAAATCCTCAACTCCTTCCCCTCCCCGGCCGATAATGAGACCGGGCCTGGCGCTGGAAATAATTATGGTAACCTTTCCCGAAAACCTTTCTATTTCAATTTTTTCCACTCCTATCTTGCCTATTTTCTCTTTAACGATTCCTCTAATTTTAAAATCCTCTTCCAGATATTGTGGAATTTTTTTGCTGTTTAGCCAGCGTGAATCCCAATCGCTGAGGTTTTTCAATCGGTATGCTTTTGGATGAACTTTATGCGACATATGTTAAATTGATTTTCTTCTGAATATTTTAGCCATTCCTTTGGCAATGGTAGGTTTTTTAACCTTTTCTGTTTTAAATCTGGGTTTTTCTGTCTTAAAAATCTTCTCCTCGGCCTCTTTTTCAATTGGCTCAATCTTGGCTTTTTCCACTTTAGCTTTTTTAGCCTTGCCTTTCTTTTTAACTATTTCTTCTAAAACCAATGTTATGTGGGAAGTTTTTTTCTGGATTTCGTAGGCTTGGCCGCGGGCCCTGGGCATCCATCTTTTCTGTTTGGGACCTTCATCGACAAAAATCTTGGAAATCAGAAGGTTTTCCGGTTCCATTTGAAAATTATTCTTGGCATTGCTTATGGCCTGTTTTAAAAGTTTCAGTAAAGGTAAACTGGCTTTTTTATTCGCGAAATTCAAAATCGTAGAAGCCTGTTCTGCTTTTTTACCCCGGATCAAATCAGCAACTAATCTGACTTTCCTGGGTGCAATATGTAAATATCTTAGTTTGGCTGTAACCGGCATAATTATTTTTTAGGCGGAGCTTTAACCGCTTCCACTTTTACTGCCTCTTTTTCTGCTTCCTTGGACTCTATCTCCCTCTGCATCCTGCCTCCGTGCCTGGAAAATTTGGTAGTGGGAGAAAACTCGCCCAACTTATGACCGACCATATTTTCCGTCACCCTGACAACTATGAAATCTTTCCCATTGTGAACCCCAAAGGTAAAACCGACCATTTCCGGAGCAATGCTACATTCCCTGGACCAGGTCTTAATGACCTCTTTACCGTCCGGTTTCAATCGACTGACCTTTTTTAATAATTTTTCGTCCACAAAAGGACCTTTTTTAAGACTTCTTGACATATATTATTTTTTCTTTTTTCTTCTTTGAATAATGTATTTTTGAGTCCATTTTCTTCCTCTGGTTTTTACTCCCAAAGCCGGTTTCCCCCAAGGAGTTTTAGGGTGTTTCAAACCAATAGACGTTCTTCCTTCTCCTCCTCCATGCGGATGATCACAGGGATTCATTGCCGAACCCCTAACACTCGGCCTTCTTCCCTTGCGCCTAACATTACCAGCTTTTCCAATAATAACAAACTTATGTTCGGGAAAAGACACCTGGCCTATGGAAGCAAAGCATTCGTTGGGAATCTTTCTGATTTCCGAAGAAGGAAAAACTAAATGAGTATACTTACCCTCCTGGGCAGCCACCTCGGCCGCAGAACCTGCGCTCCTGACTAATTTTCCTCCCCGTCCCGGCTCAAGTTCTATATTATAAACCGAAGTTCCTACCGGAATATTTTTTAATTTCATTCTGTTTCCTATTTTAATTTCCGCCTTTTCGGCACAAAGAACAGTGTCTCCCACTTTTAAACCATAAGGTAGAATTTGATATCTTTTATCCTTGTTTTCGTATTCCAAAAGACAGATAAGAGCTGTTCTATAAGGATCATACTCAATGGCTATCACCTTGGCAGAAAGATTCATTCTTTCCTCTCCAAAATCAATAATCCTGTAAAGTCTTTTTACGCCCCCGCCCTGATGACGAACGGTAATTCTGCCGTTTTTTCCTCTGCCCGCTCTCCTTTTAAAAGACAAAAGCAGATTCTTTTCCGGTTCTTTCTTTGTAATTATTTTATAATACGGTTTCATATATTTTTATCTCGATAAAACTTCTATCTTTTGTCCTTCTTTTATCCTGACAATGGCTTTTTTGTATCCTCCGGCAAATCCTTCTGTTTTTCCCAGTCTTCTTTTCTTTTGAGGAATATTAACGATTCTGACTCCGATAACGTCAACTCCGAAAACGTTCTCTATGGCTTTCTTGGTTTCAGATTTATTGGCCCTGGGCCAAATTTTAAAAACGTACTGGTTCTTTTCCAACAGATCGGTGGATTTTTCAGCAACATGGGGAAACCTTAGAATCTTCAAAGATTCTCCGGTTATCTTCCTTATTTTTTTCACTTCCGGTTTTTCTTTGACTTCTTTCTTAATAACAACCTCTTTTTTCTCGGGTTTTTCAATTTTCTTTTCTTTCGGTTTTTCCGCCTTCACTTCTTTTTTCTTTTTTAAAAAATCAAATAAAGCCATATTATATGAATGTTTCCTTAATTGCTTTTATTGAATCCTTGGGCATAATCAAATATTTAAAAGAAAGCAGATCCAAAGCATTTAAATTCCTGGCTTCCACGGTAGCAACACCTTTAATATTTTTAGCTGCTCTGACAATATCTTTTTCCAGCTGAGGTAAAACTATTAAAGCCGAACCCTTAAAAGGTAATTTTCCTAAAATTCCTGCCATTAATTTAGTCTTTGGTTTTTCCAAACTTAATTTCTCTAAAATTAAAAGTAAATCATTTTTAACTTTGGCAGATAACACCATTAATATCGCTTTTCTTCTCATTTTTTTATTAATTTTCTTTTCAAAGTTTCTTTCTTTGGTCGGACCGAAAGTTACCCCGCCTCCTTTCCATATAGGAGAACGCCTGGAACCGTGCCTGGCTCTTCCTGTCCCTTTTTGACGCCAAGGTTTTTTTCCTCCACCCCTGACTTGAGCCCTATCTTTGGTATGAGCGATAACCGTTCTTCTATTTGCCGTTTGGGAAATAACTACCTGATGAATCAAGTCAGGATTAACCTTCACGTCAAAAATCTCAGACGGCAGTCTGGTTTGTCCAACTTCTTTTCCGTTTTGATCGTAAGTCTTGACTAACATAAACTATATATGGTATAATATTGACAGAGGGTGAAAAAATGACAGTTATTGGAGCAACGATAGCGGGAATATGTTCTACTATCTCGTTTGGAATGGCTATATTTTTTGTGCTTACTGGCGGGAATCCTCTGGGAATTGCACTTTGCGTAGCCGTCGGGGTTTTCAACTTTGTACTTACTCTCTCAGCTCTCAAGAAAAAGTAGCTATAAAGCGAGAACCAAAATCTTTCAGGCACCGAACGTCAAACGACTATTAGGTGCTTTTTCATTGTCCTTTAATCTCCAATAAAGTGCCTCTGCCTCCCGGAACTGCACCCCTGACTGCAATTAAATTATTATCTTTATCAACCTTTACAATTTTCAAATTTTTAATTGACGTCCTGTCGCTTCCCATTCTTCCCGGCATTTTCCTTCCTTTAATAACTCTCTGGGGAAACCTGGAGCCTATTGATCCTATTGTCCTGTGTTCATGCTTTGTCCCGTGAGTGGCTGACAACTTTCCTTTAAAACCCCATCTTTTAACCCCTCCGGCAAATCCTTTTCCTTTGGAAATCCCGGAAACTTTCACCTTGTCTCCTTCCTGAAAAACCGAAGCATTGATTTCATCTCCTACCTTAAGATCACCTCCGTCCTTAAACTCTCTTAAATATTTAAACTCTTTTCCTTTCTCGGTTTTTTTAATATTCTTTGCTTTTTTAATATAGCCTATCTGAACTGCGGAATATTTGTCTTTTTCTTTGGTCTTTACTTCGGTAATAAAACAAGGGCCTGCTTCAATCAGGGTTACGGGTACAACCTTTCCTTTTTCGTCAAATGTCTGGGACATTTCAATTTTCTTGCCTAAAATGAATTTCATCTTTTTTAATTGAAAACCGGGCATAGCCCGGTTAAATCAATGGCTATATATGTGTTTTCTTTTTTTACTCAAAAATTAAAAAAATTGCTGTTTTAATCATATATTAAATTTGTTCCTCTGTAAATCTACCACAATTACATCTTAATTTCAATATCCACTCCGGCCGGCAGATTCAAGCTCATCAGGGCGTCAATTACCTTGGGATTGGGGTTTAAAATGTCAATCAGTCTTTTATGAATCCTCATTTCAAACTGTTCTCTGGCATCCTTGTGAACAAAAGAAGAGCGGTTTACGGTATATTTGTTGGTTTCTGTAGGCAAAGGAACGGGACCGGAAATTTCCGACCCGTGACGCAAAGCCACATCGATAATCTGACGAGCGCTATTATCAATTACTTTATGATCATAAGCCCGCAGCTTAATGCGGATCTTTGATTTTGTTTCTTCTTCTGGTACTGCCGCTTTTTTCTTAGCCATCTTAACTTTTTCAGTTTAAAATCTTAAATTTATTTGATGACTTTTGTCACTATTCCCGATCCAACTGTTTTTCCGCCTTCTCTGATTGCAAATTTCTGTTTCTCTTCCATGGCAATGGGAACTATCAATTTTATGGACATAGTTACCGTATCTCCGGGCATGACCATTTCCGTTCCTTGCGGCAAAGCCACGTCGCCGGTAATGTCAGTGGTTTTGAAATAGAACTGCGGTTTGTAACCGGTAAAGAAAGGGGTGTGACGTCCTCCTTCCTCTTTGCTCAAAACATAAACCTCTGCTTCAAATTCCGTATGAGGAGTAACTGAACCGGGTTTGACCAAAACCTGCCCTCTTTCCACGTCTTCTTTTTTCAATCCTCTCAATAAAATTCCGACATTATCTCCTGCCATTCCTTCGTCAAGCATTTTGTTAAACATTTCCACGCTGACGGCGATTATTTTGCTGGTCGGTTTGATTCCCACCAGTTCCACTTCGTCGTTGGGATGAACTGATCCTCTCTCAATTCTGCCGGTAGCCACTGTTCCGCGTCCGGCAATTGAGAAAACGTCTTCGATGGCCATTAAGAATGGCTTTTCTGATTCTCTGGGAGGTTCCGGAATAAAATCATCTACAGCTTTAATCAATTCAATAATCGGCTTGGCTGCTTCGTCGTCAGCAGATTTTATGTCCAAAGCCTTTAAAGCTGATCCTCTGATTATGGGTGTCTTGTCTCCGGGAAAACCGTATTTGGTCAATAATTCTCTTACCTCTGATTCCACCAAACCGATAATTTCCTGGTCATCAACAGAATCGCATTTGTTCAAGAAAACAACTATTGAAGGAAGTCCTACCTGACGGGCCAAAAGAATGTGTTCTCTGGTTTGAGGCATAGGGCCATCCGGAGCGGAAACAACTAAAATTGCTCCGTCCATTTGGGCCGCACCGGTAATCATGTTCTTGATGTAGTCGGCGTGTCCCGGACAGTCAATCCAGGCATAGTGCCTTTTATCTGATTCAAACTCAACGTGAGTGACATTAATGGTCACCCCTCTGGCTTTTTCTTCCGGAGCCGAATCAATTTGGTCTACCGTTCTCTCTGATGCTTTAAATCCTCTTAATTTTTGGACTTTGAGCACAGCAGCAGTAAGGGTAGTCTTTCCATGATCAACGTGACCGATGGAACCTATATTTAAGTGGGGCTTTCCCCTCATGAATTTTTCTTTTTCTGCCATATTAGTGTGTTAATTTATTAATTATTGATAATTTATTATTGTATTAAACCTTTTTAAATTTGTCAACCCCGCACATATATACGGGGCTGATGAAGATTAATTATCTTCTTTTTCCCTCGGCAATTTCCTGGGCAATATTTCCCGGAACCGCTTCGTAATGATTAAATTCCATTGTAAAGATTCCTCTTCCTTCCGTCAAGCTTCTTAAAGAAGTTGCGTAACCAAACATCTCAGCCAAAGGAATTTTAGCGTCAATTACCTTCATTTGCAGCCTATCCTTGGTTTCTTCGATTTTTCCCCTGCGGGCCGAAAGATCTCCTATAATATCCCCGAAGAATTCTTCTGGAATTATTACTTCCAGTTTCATTATCGGTTCCAATATAACCGGCTTGGCTCTTTTAGCTGCTTCTTGAAACGCCATGGAACCGGCAATCTTAAAAGCGATTTCCGAAGAATCAACTTCGTGGAAAGAACCGTCAAAAAGCGTGGCGGAAAGATCCACCATGGGATATCCTGCTACCACTCCTTTATCCATAGCTTCTTTAACTCCTTTTCCCACTGCCGGAATGTATTCTTGAGGAATGATTCCTCCTTTGATTTCGTTTATGAATTCAAATCCTGCTCCTCTTTCTTTCGGTTCAACGCGCAAAAGCACATGACCGTACTGGCCTCTGCCTCCTGATTGGCGGATATATTTTCCTTCTGCTTCAGCTTTATTGGTAACGGTTTCTTTGTAAGCAACCTGCGGCCTTCCCACATTGGCTTCAACTTTAAATTCCCTTCTCAATCTGTCGGTAATAATATCCAAATGCAATTCTCCCATTCCGGAAATAATAGTTTCTCCTGTTTCTATATCTCCTTTCACCCTAAAAGTGGGGTCTTCATCCATCAGTCTTCTTAAAGAAGTGGCCATTTTTTCCTGGTCAGCTTTTGTCTTGGGTTCGATTCTTATGGAAATAACCGGTTCGGGGAAAATAATCTTTTCCAGAATAATGGGATGGCCTTCATCACACAAAGTGTGACCGGTAAAAGTATTTTTTAAACCGACCGTAGCGGCAATGTCTCCGGCAAAAATCTCTTCCACTTCTTCTCTTTCCTGGGCATGCATTCTTAAAATTCTGCCGATTCTTTCTTTTTCTCCGGTAGTGGAATTCAATAAATAAGAACCCTTTTTAAGCATGCCGGAATAAACCCTAAAATAGGTCAGGGTTCCGACATAGGGATCAGTGGCAATTTTAAAAGCCAGAGCGGCAAAGGACTCGGAATCAGAAGCTTTTCTTTCTATTGTTTCCCCGTTCTTAGGATCAATTCCTTTAATGGGAGGCAAATCAATGGGGCTGGGCAGATAATCAACCACTCCGTCCAGCATCAGCTGAACTCCTTTGTTTTTCAAAGCCGAACCGCAAAAAACCGGAATTAATCTGCAATTAATCACCGATTCTCTTAAAACTCTTTTTAATTCTTCAATCGAAGGTTCTTCTTTAGCTAAATATTTTTCCAATAAAGATTGGTCTTCGGCAGAAATCTTTTCTATTAATTTCTTTCTCCATTCCTTAGATTTTTCCAATAAATCAGCGGGAATTTCTTCTTCTTTAATTATTTGGCCGAAATCTCCTTCAAATCTTACGGCTTTCATTTTTAACAAATCAATTACTCCTTCAAATTTTTCCTCGAGACCGATGGGTAGATGAAGGGTTACGGCATTAGGAGAAAGCTTCTGCCAAATCGATTCCAAGCTCTTTTCAAAAGAAGCGCCCATCCTGTCCAGTTTGTTTATGAAACAAACTCTGGGAACGTTGAACTTGTCTGCCTGGCGCCAGACTGTTTCCGATTGAGGCTCCACTCCGGCCACCCCGTCAAAAACAACCACCGCGCCGTCCAAAACCCTTAAAGACCTCTGAACCTCGGCGGTAAAATCAATGTGGCCCGGGGTATCTATGATATTAATCCTGTATTCATTTTCTTTTTTCTTTTCTTTGTCCAAAGGTGTCCAGAAACAGGTTGTGGCTGCTGAAGTGATGGTAATTCCCCTTTCTCTTTCCTGAACCATCCAATCCATAATGGCTTGGCCGTCATGGACTTCTCCGATTTTATGCGAAATACCGGTGTAAAATAAAACACGCTCGGATACGGTAGTCTTACCAGCGTCAATGTGGGCAATAATGCCGATGTCGCGAACTCTTTCTATGGGATAAACTCTGGGCATATATTTTACCAGGCAAAATGGGCAAAAGCCCTATTGGCCTCAGCCATTCTGTGGGTGTCTTCTTTTTTCTTTATTGCCGAACCTTCATTTTTTGCCGCATTTATTAATTCTTCGGCCAGCTTCTCGGCCATGGGCTTTCCTTTTTTTGATTTGGCGGCAACAATTATCCAGCGCAGAGCCAAAGTAAATCCCCTGTCTTCTTTAACTTCCCTAGGCACTTGATAGGTAGCACCTCCTATTCTTTTTGATTTCACTTCCAGTAAAGGAGTGGCGTTTTTTACCGCCTGTCCAAAAATTTCCAAGGGATCTTTTTTGGTTTTTTCTTTAATAATATTAAAAGCTCCGTAAACAATTTTTCTGGCAGTTATCTTTTTGCCTTGTCTCATTATCTGATTGATAAGTTTGGAAACCACCAGATCATTATATACAAAATCAGGTACGATTATTCTTTTTTCTCTTTTTTTTCTTCTGGCCATGTTATTTAGGTCTCTTTGTTCCGTATTTTGATCTTTCCTGTTTTCTGTTTTCCACTCCTCCTGTATCCAAAACCCCCCTGACAATATGATATCTAACACCAGGCAAATCTTTTACTCTGCCTCCTCTGATTAAAACTATCGAGTGCTCCTGAAGATTGTGTCCTTCTCCGGGAATATATGCCGTTACCTCCATTCCATTGGTTAAACGGACCCTGGCCACTTTTCTTAAAGCAGAATTGGGTTTTTTGGGAGTAACGGTAAAAACCTTAAGGCAAACTCCCCTTTTAAAAGGAGAATAGAATTCTTTGGGCCTGTTTTTTAAAACGTTAAAGCCGAAGGTCAAAGCCGGCCTCTTGTTTTTCCTTTTTATACTCTGCCTTCCTTTTTTAATTAATTGATGAATTGTAGGCATTAATTTTATTACAAAAATTAATCGAGCACCAAGTGCTCAGAATTTAATTTAACAAAGAATATTATAAATGTCAAATAGAAATGGGTTTCCCGGCAACAAAATAGAAAAGTATTTGAACTATGTAGTAAACCCAATTGAGCCCGAAGAAAATAAGAAGCAGAAGAAGAAAAAGACTGTATTGCTGTAAAAAAATCTTAATCCTGGAAAAGCTTTCCGGCAGAAGGGAAAAAAGAATATGAGAACCGTCCAAAGGCGGGATAGGAACCAAATTGAAAACCCCTAAAAGGAAGTTGTATATGGAAATAAAGCTGAAAAACATTAAAAATGTTTCTGTTAAAGGGAGAAATCTTATAAAAAGACCGAAAATTATACCTATTAAAAAATTCGTTGCCGGACCGGCCAAAGAAACCTTTAATTCCCCCCATTTCTGATCGCGGAAATTATATGGATTGATCGGTACCGGCTTAGCCCAGCCGAAAATTGGTCCCCTGCCGCCAGTGGATATTAGCATAATAAGGGGGAGAATCACCGAACCGAAAGGATCCAAATGTTTTAAAGGATTTAAAGTTAAGCGGTCGGCATATTTTGCCGTCGGGTCGCCTAAAGCATAGGCAATACTACCATGAGCTATTTCATGAATGACAATTGAAAACAAAAGAATCAGTAATGAGAAGATTGTTATTATATTCATACTAAAATAATACCATAAAATAAAAAAATTTAAAGAATTTGCCTTTAAATTTTTGTTTTGAGAATCTCAAACACTGAAGCCACGAGATCCCACTGTGTAACGCCCTTTTTTTCAATAACCAGTTCCATGAACAGCACTACGTCTGACCTGGGAGCGGCCTTGAGCACCTCGGGATCAACTTCACAATAGTATGGCCTGTGGGAAGCGTTTGTTTCCTTGAAATAGGGAGCAAGAATTATATGAGCCTCTTCCGGATTCAGTCTTCTTCCGAGTAGATCCTTAAGCCTCATTATATTCTTTTCGCAGCCGCACTTGTTCTCTTTCAAAAGTCCGTCGATTAATCTTTCGATAATCGCTCTCTTGTCAGTGTCAGGATCCAACGCGTCAAAGATCTGAATGGCCAAATCAATCTTCCCTTTTTCGATAAGGGAACATATGACTTCTAATAGTTCAACCATTTTCCCCACCTCCTTAAGGGATAGCATATATTAAAACCTCCTATCAGTTATGTCAATAGCTTGCAATTATTTAATTTTTTGATAATGTACAATACATATGGCAAAACAATGTACAATCTGCGGAAAAAAATCAATAATGGCCTGGGAACTTACCAAACTCAGGGGCAAATACAATCCAACCGCCAAAAGAAGAAAATATCCCAATCTCCAATGGGTTAGATTGCTTTCCGGCAAAAGGGTTCTGGCTTGTGCTAAATGCATTAAGGCTATAGCTAAGCGAAAATAATCTGTTTTCGGGCTGTAGTACAACGGTAGTATTTACCCTTGGGGTGGGTAAGACTCGAGTTCAACTCTCGACAGCCCGACCAATTTAAACTTTTTTCAAATTCAGAGGTGATTGGTTGCTCGCTCGCCCCGCCTTCGGCGGGTCTCGCTTCGCAAAAAGCCCTGTATTTCGGAATTAAATCGTAAGGGCGGACAAATTCAAATTCGGTTTTTCGGGAAAGTAAACGGCGGTTCGTTCCAATTTTTTCCGCCAATGATTTTATTTCGTAAAAATCATTGGACAAAGCAAGTTTTTCAGCGTGGTGAGCGGTATTTATCCAATCCCGCAAAGGTTCAATCCAATTGTTTCCCTTTCGCCCAAAATCAGACTTTCTTTTGTTGAAGTCTGTTTTTGTTTTGATGAGTTCGTCTTTTTTGACAAGGTAAGTTTCTTTTTCAATTGAGCCGTCTAAAAAAGCGTTGACCAGCTTATCAAGTTTTGTTTCCGCCTCTTTTATTTTTTCATCAAGATTTTGGGCGAAAGATTGCGCCGACTGGGCGTTGTCTTTTTCCCAAACATCAACTTGTGCTTTCATCTTTTCCGCCCAGTTGTCGCCAAGAGCGACATTTTGAAGCCGTGATTTTAATTGATCGGCGAGCAAGTCCTCACGCAAATATCTTTGCGAACATTTGCCGAGCTTTTTTGTGCAACGATAATAGCGGTATGTTCCGCCGTGTCCGTGGGCAAACTGCGCGGTAATGGCTCCGCCACACTCGCCACAGGTTAAAAGCCCGACAAATGGAAAGTTGTGCCTCTTTTTGCTTTTGCGAGGTCTTGCTCGCTGTTTTAAGACTTTTTGGACGGCTTCAAAAGTCGCTCGGGAAACAATTGCCGGAAAACCGCCTTCATAGCTTTCGCCGTTATGGACAATTATTCCGAGATAAACTTTATTCGTCAGCATTCTTTGTAATGTCGCTTTACAGATCGGTTTTCCGGTCCCGCTCACCACACCCCAAAAACTTAGGCGTTGGCCCAAAGATTCCAAAGTGTGCCGGTCTTGTGCGAATTCCTCAAACGCCTTGGTAACACATCTTGATTTTGTCGGTTCGGGTTCAATCGTTCTCGTTTTCGGATTGTTTACATAACCGAACGGCGCAAGGCCGGGCCATTCGCCCCGCCTGAGTTTTTGCCTAATCCCGCGCTTTACATTTTCCGACAAATTGTCGGAATAATATTTTGATTGACCAAAGGCGACTTGAAGCATAAAAAGTCCTTGCGGAGTTGGCTCAAACCAAAAGCAGGGAAAGCGCAAAGAAACGATCTTGCCGATGTCTATGCTGTAAATTATTTGTCCGCCGTCAACGGAATTTCTTGCCAAGCGGTCGGGATGCCACGCAATCAAGCCAATCGGCTCTTTGCTGTCGTGAACTTTGCTCATCATTTCGTTAAAAATTTCTCGGCCCGGTTTCTTTGCGCTCTTGCTCTCAATAAATGTTTCTGCAATTTCAATATTTTCCCGCTTGGCAAATTCCGCCAACTCCGCAAGCTGGGCTTCAATGCTCATTATTTGCCGTTCTTCATCTTCCGTTGATTTGCGAGCGTATAAAAAATATTTTGTTTTCATAATGTTTACTCCTTAATTATTAGTCGTCTTTGGCCATTGCGCCTACGGCGCAAAAGCGCGGGATTAAAAACTTGCTTTGTATTTTTGCCTTTGGCAAAAAACGGAAAAAATTGGATACAAATTTCATTTGTGAATTGCTTCGCAATTCCGAACCGCCGTTTACTTTCCCGAAAAACCGAATTTGAATTTGTCCGCCCTTACGATTTAATTCCGAAATACAGGGCTTTTTGCGAAGCGAGACCCGCCGAAGGCGGGGCGAGCGAGCAACCAATCACCTCTGAATTTGAAAAAAGTTTAAATTGGTCGCAATTACTGAACGAAGCTCGAACCTTTTTTGAACGAAAAATGCTTGATTAGCTCCGCTCCGCGTTTCCGCCCGCCGAACTTCGGCGAGCAAAGCAAAACAATTTTCCTTCAATTTTTTAACGCCCGCCCGCCAAATTTTTTTTAAAGGAATTGAAAATTGTTTTGCTTTGATGTTTGGCTTAATGCCAAACGGCGGAAACGCTTCACTTCGGCTCGGGCGTGGCAGAATTCCTCCCCCCAACCCCCTCCTTCCGCCACGCCCTCGCTCGGACTGCCCTTTTTTTCGGCGGAATTGGAAGCCGTGCCAACTTCGTTGGCGCGCCGTCTAAATACAAATTAAGCATACCAAAAAAATCAAAATTTGACAATCAAAATTAGATTTTATACAATATCAATAATGATTGATATAATTAACATTGATTAAGCTATGAAACCAAAATGTTGCAACAATAAAAAATCTCTCGCCGAAATTTCGCAAGTCGCCGAGTTTCTAAAAATCATAAGCGAAGAAAATCGCTTAAAAATACTTTGTCTACTTAAAGAAAGCGAACTTTGTGTTTGCGATATTTGGCAATATCTTGATTTAGCCCAAAATCTTACTTCTCATCATTTGAAAGTATTGAAAAATTTTGGGCTGGTGTCATCAAGACAAGAAGGGTTAAAAGTAATTTATTCAATCAATAAAAAAGTCATAAAAAGATTTTCAGAATTATTAAATAACTATCTAAATTCGTATGGAGAATAAAATTATGAAAATTCAAGTTTTAGGATCGGGTTGCCCGACCTGCAAAAAATTATTTGAGCTGACGAAAAAAGCGGTTGAGGAGTTGGAACTAAAAACAGAAGTGGAATATATCACCGATATTCAAAAAATTGTTGAAATGGGTGTAATGTCCAGCCCTGTTTTGGCAATTGACGGAAAACCGGCTATAGCTGGATTCTTGCCGGATGTTGAAAAAATAAAAGACACAATTAAAAAATTTATTTAATTTTGCTATGGATATTTTTTACCCCATAAAAATTTTTGCCGATTGGATAACTTACTCTGTTTTCGGTTTGATTCCAAAAACAATTTTTGGCGAAGCGGTAAACTTTTTTATCTATGATACTATAAAAATTTTTATTTTGCTTTCAGTCATTATTTTTGCTGTCTCAATAATTCGCTCCTTTCTTCCTGCGGAAAAAATCCGTAATATCTTATCCCGAAAAAATAAATTTTTCGGACACTTTCTTGCCGGAACTTTTGGTATTATTACGCCTTTTTGTTCTTGTTCGGCTGTGCCTTTGTTTTTGGGATTTGTTGAAGCGGGCGTGCCTTTGGGGATAACTTTTTCTTTTTTGATTGCCTCGCCAATGATAAATGAAGTCGCCCTCGTTATGCTTTTGGGAATGTTCGGGTTGAAAGTTGCCTCTATTTACATCATCAGCGGGCTTGTTATCGCGATTTTTTCCGGCATTATCATCGGAAAATTGAAAGTTGAAAATTTGGTGGAAAGTTTTGTTTTTAACAATAAAATTAAAAATTCCGAAAACGGAAACAAAATGAACTGGAAAGAAAGAACGCAATACGCCAAAAATTATACTTGGGGAATTATCAAGAAAGTTTGGCTCTATATTTTAATCGGGATTGGTTTGGGAGCGTGGA
>Ga0315273_10001479_pt1 | contig 26813 bp, 23 predicted proteins | sample YL17G02_0_MG_FD_205753 | JGI IMG/M metagenome (GOLD analysis project Ga0315273, IMG submission 205753) | Sediment microbial communities from Yellowstone Lake, YNP, Wyoming, USA - YL17G02_0 | ecosystem: Environmental > Aquatic > Freshwater > Lake > Sediment | place: USA: Wyoming | collected... | reverse complement strand
CTACACCGGGATCTGCGGCAGGTCGCCCAGCTCGCCGACGCGCTCGAGCGCGGCGAGCGCGACCGCGAGGTCCTGGATCGCCAGACCGGTCGAGTCGAACGCCGTCGCCTCGTCGTCGCTGCGGCGCCCCTCCGCCTCGCCGGCGAGCACCGCACCGAGCTCGGTCACGTCCCCGCGCCGGAGGATGCCCGCGTCGACGGCCGCGGCAAGCTCGCCACCGTGGCTCGCCTGGTCCCAGCTGTCGCAGAAGACGCGCACACGGCCGAGCTCACCGACCGCGATCTCGGCCTTGCCCGGCCCGTCGGCGCCCATCAGGCTCACGTGCTGGCCCGGCCGCAGCGACCCCTCTCCGAGGAGGATCTCGCGCCCCGGGGTGACTGTGGCGACGAGGTCGGCGGCGAGCGCCGCGCCCCGGCTCGCCGCCACCTCCGCCCCGATGAGCGCGGCGGCGGCGTGGGCGCGGGCGGCGTCGACGTCCCACACGAGCACCGGCCGACCCGCAGCGCGGAAGCTGCGCGCGGTCGCGATCCCGTTCACGCCGCAGCCGATCACGGCGGCGCTCTCGGCGTCGGCGCGCCCGAGCGTCTCGGCCGCGAGCACCGCCGCCGCGCCGGTGCGGATCGCGGTCACCGAGGCTGCATCGAGCGCCGCGACGAGCGCCCCCGTCGTCGCGTCGGAGAGGAGCACGATCCCCGACACCGTCGGGAGCCCGCGTGCCGGGTTCCCCGGGAACGAGGTCACCCACTTCAGCAGCGCGTGCCCGCCGCCGAGCGCCGGCATCGCGCGGAAGTCCCCGGCGGGGTAGGCGGGAACGTAGACCTTCGACGGCATCGTCCACTCGCCGCGCGCGTAGGCGACGAACGCCTCGCGCACCGCCTCCAGCGCCCGCTCGGGCGGAACGGCCCGCTCGACGTGCGCCGCCGTGAAGAACGGGATCACGGGGCGAGAGCCTAGATGGTTGGTGCCATGCCCGGGTGCGGGTGGGGATGGCTCAGGCCAAGCAGGGCGTTCGGGTCGCCCGCAGGCCAGGCCGGTGGGCCTGGTCAAGGGCGAACCGGACGATCCTGCGCCGCGTCTGAGCCACCCGCCAGACGCGCGCGCAGGTGCGGCACCACCCATCGAGATGGTTGACTAGCGCCATGAGCGAGCCCGCGATCCGCGTCGAGAGCCTGCGCGTCGTGCGCGGCGGGAAGGTCGCCCTCGACGGCATCTCGGTCGAGGTCGCGCCGGGTATCGTCACCGGCCTGCTCGGCCCGAGCGGCAGCGGCAAGTCGACGCTGATGCGCGCCGCCGTGGGCGTGCAGCGGATCGACTCGGGGCGGATCACCGTGCTCGGGCAGGCGGCCGGCTCTTTGGCCCTGCGCTCGCGTGTCGGCTACCGGACGCAGGCGCCCTCGGTCTATGCCGACCTGACCGTCCGCGAGAACGTCCGTTACTTCGCGCGCGTGCTCGGCGTGTCGGACGGCGGCGTGGGCGAGGCGATCGACACGGTCGGGCTGGGCGAGGAGGCAGGCCGGGTCGCCAACCGGCTCTCGGGCGGCCAGCTGGCCCGCGTCGCGCTCGCGATGGCGCTCCTCGGCGAGCCGGAGGTACTCGTGCTCGACGAGCCGACCGTCGGCCTCGACCCCGTGCTGCGTCGCGACCTCTGGGACACGTTCCACGCGCTCGCCGGTCGTGGCGCGACGCTGCTCGTCTCGAGCCACGTGATGGACGAGGCCGATCGCTGCGACGAGCTCCTGCTGCTGCGCGAGGGGCGCATCGTCGCGACCGGTAGCCCGGACGAGCTGCGCCGCCGCACGGGCGCGGGCGACCTCGACGAGGCGTTCCTGCGCGTGATCGACGAGGGGGAGGCGTGAGCCCGCGCGTCACCGCCGCGACCGCTGTGAGGGTGCTGACGCAGCTTCGCCGCGACCCGCGCACGGTCGTGCTGCTGCTGGCCGTGCCCTGTGTGCTCTTGATCCTGTTGGAGGAGGTCTTCGCAGGGCTCCCCGCCGTGTTCCAGTCGATCGGCGGCCCGCTGCTCGGCCTCTTCCCGTTCATCTCGATGTTCCTGGTCACCTCGATCACGATGCTCCGCGAGCGGGTCTCGGGGACGCTCGAGCGGCTGATGACGCTGCCGCTGCACAAGCTCGACATCCTGCTCGGCTACGCGATCGCCTTCGCGCTCTTCGCGGCCGTCCAGGTGACGCTCGTGTCGGTCGTCGCGTTCGGGCCGCTCGACCTCCGGGTCGCGGGGCCGAAGTGGGCGGTGGTCGTGCTGGCCGTCGGGAACGCCGTGCTCGGGATGTCGCTCGGCCTGTTCGTGAGCGCGTTCGCCACGACCGAGTTCCAGGCTGTGCAGTTCATGCCCGCGCTCGTCTTCCCGCAGCTCCTCCTGTGCGGGCTCTTCGTGGCCCGCGAGGACATGGCCGAGTGGCTGCAGGTGATCTCCGCCGTGCTGCCGCTTACCTATGCCTACGACGCACTCGCCAAGGTCTCGGCCGGTGGCCCGTACGGCGCACGCTTCGTCCTGGATGTGGCCGTCACGGTCGGCGCGACCCTGCTCTTCCTCGCGCTCGGCGCGGCGACGCTGAGGCGGCGGACGGCCTAGACGCCTGATGTGAAACTCGGCCGGGCCGGATGACGCCCCAGACACGGCGCCGGCTCAGCACGTTCGCCCGCGGCGCGTAGCGCTGCTACGCGCCGCGACCGACCGCACTGCCCGGCTTGGTCTGAAGCGCCTCCGACTGCGGCCGAATTTCCCATCAAACCTCTAGAGAGCCTTGACGGCGGCGGTCAGCTTGATCACCGAGTCCTTCGCGTCGCCGAAGAGCATCACGGTCTGCGGCTCGGTGTAGAGCTCGTTGTCGATTCCCGCGAAGCCGGGGTTCATCGAGCGCTTCAGCACGACGACGGCCTTCGCCTTGTCGACGTCGAGGATCGGCATCCCGTAGATCGGGCTGGCGGGGTTCGAGCGCGCCGCGGGGTTCGTGACGTCGTTCGCGCCGATCACCAGCGCGACGTCGGCCTGCGGGAAGCTCGGGTTGATCTCGTCCATCTCCTTCAGCTGCGTGTAGGGCACGTTCGCCTCGGCGAGGAGAACGTTCATGTGGCCCGGCATGCGGCCCGCGACCGGGTGGATCGCGTACTCGACCCTGACGCCGCGCGACTCGAGCAGATCGGCCAGCTGGCGTACGTCGTGCTGCGCCTGCGCGACCGCCATCCCGTAGCCGGGGACGACCACCACGCGCTGCGCGTAGGCCAGCATGATCGCGACGTCGTCGGCGCTCGCGGAGCGCACGGTGCCGGTGCCGGTGGCCGCCGTCGCAGCCGCCTCCACCGAGACCTGCCCGAACGCGCCGAAGAGCACGTTCGCGATCGAGCGGTTCATCGCGCGGCTCATCATCATCGTGAGGAACGTGCCCGACGCGCCGACGAGCATGCCGCTGACGATCAGGACGTTGTTCTCGAGCTCGAAGCCGGTCGCGGCCACCGCGAGGCCGGTGAACGCGTTCAGCAGCGAGATCACGACCGGCATGTCGGCCCCGCCGATCGGGAGCACGAACAGGACGCCGAAGAGGAGTGACGCGCCGATCAGCCCGACGAGCGCCCACTGGGCCTCCCAGCCGGCGCAGATCGCGACGCCGAGCGCGGCGGCGACGCCGAGGATCACCAGGTTCCCCACCTTCTGGCCCGGGTAGGTGATCGGGCGGCCCTGGATCAGCTCCTGGAGCTTGGCGAAGGCGACCATGCTGCCCGCGAACGAGACGCTCCCGATCAGGGCCGAGAGCACGATCGCGAGGCTGGTGTCGACGTGCAGGTTGCCGAGCTCGGGAATGCGGTTGTGGAACTCGGCCATCGAGATCAGCGCCGCGGCGCCGCCGCCGACGCCGTTGAACAGCGCCACCATCTGTGGCATCGCGGTCATCTTCACGCGTCGTGCCGCCACGGCCCCGAATCCGCCGCCGATCAGCATTCCCAGGGCGATCATCCAGAAGTTGGTCATCCCCTTCTGCGCGAAGGTGACGATCACCGCGAGCAGCATGCCGGCGGCGCCGACCTGGTTCCCGCGCCGCGCGGTCGCGGGCGAGGAGAGGAAGCGCAGCGCCAGGATGAAGGTCACGATCGTGACCAGGTAGAGGACGTCTGTGAGGTTTCTGCTCACTCGCGTCCCTCGCCGGCGGCGGCTCCCGCCGGGCGGAGCCCGGCTCCGCCACCGCCTGGCGCCGCTGGCGGCACGGTGCTCTCCGGCCCCGTGTTATTCACACTGTGACCTCCGGCCCCGCACCGCCAGCGAGTCTTTGGGGCCCCCAGGAAGTGCGAAGCACTTTCTGGGGTTGGGCGCCCGAGGAACGCGCGAGCGACGACGGTGACACAGGGCCGCCTCACGAGGGCCCGGCCGGGTCGGAGTCGTCCACGGCCGGCTTCGGCGGCTCGCGCTTCTTGAACATCTCGAGCATCCGGTCGGTGACCACGAAGCCGCCGACGACGTTCGCGGAGGCGAGTACGACGGCGGCGAAGCCGATCACCATCGTCGCCGTGTCCGCGTGCGGCCTGCCGGCGACGAGCATCGCGCCCACGATCACGATGCCGTGGATCGCGTTCGTGCCCGACATCAGCGGCGTGTGCAGGAGCGTCGGCACCTTCGAGATCACCTCGAAGCCGAGGAAGATCGCGAGCACGAGGATCGTCACCTCGAAGACCAGCAGCGTGCCGTGGTTCACGCGGTTCCCTCCTTCCGGGTGACGCAGGCGCCGCCGGTGATCTCGTCGTCGAAGTCGAGCGTGAGCGTCCCCTCGGGCGCGAGGTGGGTGAGCAGCGCGTGCACGTTGCGCGAGTAGAGCTGGCTCGCGTGGAAGGCCATCCGGCCCGGCAGGTCGGTGAAGCCGACGATCGTCACGTGCTCGCGCACGACCTCCTCGCCGGGCGAGGTCAGCTCGCAGTTGCCGCCGGCCTCGGCGGCGAGGTCGACGATCACCGAGCCGGGCCGCATCGCGGCCACCGCCGAGGCGGGGATCAGGCGCGGCGCCGGGCGGCCGGGGACGAGCGCGGTCGTGATCACGACGTCGAAGTCGGAGAGGCGAGTGTTGAGCGCCTCCTGCTGGCGGCGCTGCTCGTCCTCGGTCAGCTCGCGCGCGTAGCCGCCCTCGGTCTCCTCGCCGTGCACGCCGAGGTCGAGGAAGGTCGCGCCGAGGCTCTCGACCTGCTCCCTCACGACGGGACGCACGTCGAAGCCCGAGACGACGGCGCCGAGCCGCCGTGCGGTCGCGATCGCCTGCAGCCCTGCCACGCCCGCGCCGAGCACGAGCACCTTGGCCGGCGCGATCGTGCCTGCGGCCGTCATCAGCATCGGGAAGAACTTCGGCAGCCTGTCGGCCGCGAGCAGCACCGCCTTGTAGCCGGCGACGTTCGCCTGGGAGGAGAGGGCGTCCATCGCCTGTGCACGCGAGATACGCGGAATCGACTCCATTGCGAAGCCGACCACGCCGCGTGCGGCGAGCGCGTCGATCCCCTCGCGGTCGGTGAGCGGCTGGAGGAACGCGATCAGGACGGCGCCCTCGCTCAGTCGCGCGATCTCCTCCGCCGACGGCTTGCGCACCTTGACGACGGCCTCCGCGCCGAGTGCGTCGTCGACGAGGGTCGCACCCGCCGCGGCGTAGGCCGCGTCCGGGAGCGACGACTCTGCGCCCGCTCCCTTCTCGACCTCGACCGTGAAGCCGGCGGCAGCCAGCTTCACGATCGCGTCGGGCACGAGCGCAACCCGCCGCTCGCCGGCCTCTCGTTCCTTCGGGACCCCCACTCGCATTCCGGGGACGACTATTTCATACGTGCGCGACGGACTGCGTCAGTTTTTTCCCGTACGTGTTGAAGTAGGCATCGAGGCTGAAGTCGGCCAGGAACGCGGCCGCCGCGTCCTTGCCCGACTTGATCAGCCAGTCCTGCTGCTGCTTCGTGAGCGCGAAGTCCGTCGAGCCGATGTCGCCGGCCGAGACGGGGCACGTGCGAACGGCGGTCGAATGCGACATGAAACGCTTGTCCCAGGCTTCCATCGCCGTGTGGAACATCGCGGAGCCGAGCTGGACCGGCCAGCCGAGCCCGTCGACAATCCCCTGGATCCCGCCGCCGACGCCCTTGCCGCCGGTGAGACGGAAGCCGAAGGTCGGCCTCGTGACTGCGCGGTCGGCGACGTCGAAGAGCCAGACGGGAAAGTTGGAGAGCATGCCGCCGTCCACGATCGTCCCCGGCTGCCCGGTCTCGATCCGCACCAGCTCCACCGGCTGGAAGAAGTACGGGATCGACATGCTCATCCGGGCCGCGTCGGCAATGCGGAAGGAGTCGGCGTCGATCGGCTCGGTCCCGCCCGGCTGCCGGTAGGCGGCCAGGTCGTCGGGGAGGACGAGCAGCTCCTTGTGGACGACGTCCGCGGCGATCAGCTTCAGCGTGCGGCCGGCCTTCTTCACGTCGCCGAAGGTCTGCTCCCCGGTCTGCTCGAGGAACCACTTGTGAAAGTACTCGCCGTGGGCGAGCCCGTGGTGGCGCACGAGGTTGAGCCCCCCGCCGATGATCTTGCCGCCGGCCCCCCAGTCCTGGAACTTCTCGTACGGCGTCTCGCGCAGCAGCTTCTCGAGGTCGTCGGCGCCGTGGCCGCAGGCGAGGTACGCGGCGATGATCGAGCCCGCGCTTGTGCCCGCGACGCTGTGCCAGTCCGTCCAGCCGTGCTCGGCAAACCCGAGCAGCGCCCCGACAAGGGCGATCCCCTTTACCCCACCGCCCTGAAAGACCCCGTCCGCCTCATGTAGCTCTGCCACTGCAACCAGCTCCCTTCCTTGTTTCGGAACCCCACCGGCCGCAGGCGGTCGCCGAACCGTAGCGCCGCCCGCATCCGCGGGCAAGATGTGGGTGTGAACCACTACCTGGCGACCTACGGGCTCTGGGCGCTCTTCTTCCTCGTTGCGATGGAGTCGAGCGGGATCCCCGTGCCGGGGGAGACGGCCCTGGTCGCCGCCGCCGTGCTCGCCTCGCAGGGTGTCATGGGGATCTGGCAGGTGCTCGTGATCGCGGCGGTCGCGGCGATCGTCGGCGACAACATCGGCTACTGGATCGGCCGCAAGGGGGGGCGGGCCGTGATCCTGCGCTGGGGCTTCACGCGCGCTGCCGCCGAGCGCCTCCTGCCCCCGTCCGAGCGTTTCTTCCAGCGGCACGGGCCGAAGACCGTGTTCCTAGCGCGCTTCATCGCCGGACTGCGCGTCACGGCGGCGTGGATGGCGGGGATCAGCCACATGCCCTGGGGCACGTTTCTCTTCTGGAACGCGCTCGGCGGAATCGTCTGGGCGTTCGGGTACGGGCTGCTCGCCTTCTACTTCGGCAAGGCCCTCGTGGACGCGATCAGCCACTACGGCCTGTACGCCGGCGTGCTGATGCTCGTCGCCGCTGCGGCCGTGATCGTCGGCTTCCAGTACTGGAAGCGCCGCCGCCTGCGCGCCGAGGGCAGCGGCCTGTGAGGCTCGCACTCGCTCTCGTGCTTGCGCTCGCGGGCGCGACACCCGCCGCGGCCGCGCCCGTCCCGGCCTTCTCGCACGTCGTCGTGATCGTGTTCGAGAACAAGGAGCGGGGGAGCGTGCTCGGCAGCGGCGCGGCACCGACGTTCGACCGCCTCGCGCGCCAGGGCGCCGACCTGACGCGCTACCACGGCGTCACCCACCCGAGCCTGCCCAACTACCTGGCGCTCGTCTCGGGATCCACCTGGGGGATCACGAGCGACTGCACTAGCTGCGCCGTCGCCGGGCCGAGCCTCGCCGACTCGCTCGCGGCCGCCGGCCGGACGTGGAAGACGTACGCGGAGGGCCTGCCGCGCCAGGGCTTCGCGGGGCCCTGGGCCGGCCGCTACGCGAAGAAGCACGATCCGTTCGCCTACTTCACCGGCGCGCAGCTCGACCGGATCGTGCCGCTGACGCAGCTCCAGCGCGACCTCGCGGCGAGGGCGCTCCCAGACTTCGCCCTGGTCGTGCCCGACCTCTGCCACTCGACCCACGACTGTCCGATGGCGGCCGGCGATGCCTGGCTCGCGCAGCTTGTGCCGCCGCTCCTTCGGCTACCGGGGACAGCCGTCTTCGTCGTGTTCGACGAGGGGGCGACCAGTGCCGGCGGAGGCGGCCACGTCGCGGCGCTCGTTGCGGGCACCGTGGTGCGGCCAGGGTCGCGCTTCGGCGGCGTCACGGGCCACTACGGCCTCCTGCGGACGATCGAGGATGCGTGGCGCCTGCCGCGCCTCGGCATCTCTGCGAAGGCGGCCCCGATCACCGGCATCTGGCGCTGACGCCCCGTACAGGTAGGCGCGTCTAATCCGGGAAACCCCCACCTCCCGCCCCGATGCCGTGAGGCTATCGCCGAGCGGCGCACCCATGTGTCACGACGGCGAGACGATCGGGTGACAAGCACTCCACGGTCCGGGGAAGGGAAACACCGCCGCGCGGGGAAACCCGCTTGGCATGCTCACGGCCCTGTCCTCCGCGATCGAGGCGCGCGACCCTTACACGCGCGGCCATTCCCTCCGTGTCGCTGCACTCGCCGAGGGCGTCGCGCGCTGGCTGGGATGGCCGGAGAGCCGCCTCGAGGCGCTGCGGATCGGAGGTGCCCTGCACGACATCGGCAAGCTGAGCGTGTCCGCGAGCATCCTCTCCAAGCCGGGGCCGCTCACCGCGGCTGAGCTGGCGACGATTCGCACCCATCCGGCCGCGGGGGCCCTGCTGATCGAGCCGATCGACTCCGTGCGCCCGGCGCTGCCCTACGTGCTCCACCACCACGAGCGCTGGGACGGTGACGGCTACCCGCACGAGCTGCGCGGCAACGCGATCCCGGTCGAGGCGCGCGTGCTCGCGGTGGCGGACGCCTTCGATGCGATGACCTCCGACCGGCCGTACCGGCAGGCGCTGTCCCAGCCCGACGCCCTGGTCGAGGTCGAGCGCTGCGCAGGCGGCCAGTTCGACCCGGAGCTCGCCCACGCCTTCCTCACCGTGTGGAGCGACGGCTTCCGCTTGACGCTGCCGATGGCCGTCTCGCTGTAGCCGCGCTAGGCCTAGAGCGCGGCCCAGACCTCGAGCTTCGACTTCGTCCGCCGGATCACCTCGTCGGTGAACTCGGTCGTGCCGTGGCTGCCGGCCAGGTCTGCGGTGCGGAAGCCGTCGGCGACCGACTCGAGGCACGCCTCGCGGATCGCCCGCCCAGCCTGCTGCGCCTCCTCGCCGCCGAAGCCGAGCAGCGCCGCGCCCGCGAGGATCATCGCCATCGGGTTGGCGACGTTCTTCCCCTTGAGCGACGGGGCGGTGCCGTGCGCGGCTTCGGCCATCACGGCCCGAGGCACGTAGTCCTCGTCGAAGGCGACCAGCAGCGACTCCGAGCCGGCGATCGAGCCGAACAACGGCAGCACTAGGTCGGAGAGGATGTCGCCGTCCCGATTGAGCGCGGGGATCACGAGCGGGGCGCCGCTCGAGGCGATCAGGAGCGCGAACGTGGCATCGATCAGCTGCGGCTCGTACACGACGTCCGGGTGGCGCGCGGCCGCGGCGTCCATCTCCTCCTTCAGCATTCCTTCATAGGTGGGGCTGACGGTGTACTTCGGCCCGCCGAACACCTTTGCGCCCGAGCGCTCGGCCTGGCGGAAGGCGAACTCGGCGACCGCCTTGCAGATTCGCCGCTCGATCCGCTCGGTGCGGAACGCGACCTCGTCGTCGCCTTCGCCCTCGCGCCACTCCTCGGCTCCGTACGCGTCGCCGACGGCCATGCGCACGATCGAGATCGGCGCGTGCACTCCGCCGACCGGAACAACGCCGGGAATGCGCCGGCCGGTGCGGACGATCACCCGGCCGCCGATCTCCTCGCGCAGGATCCGGTTCGGCGAGCCGATCTCGCCCCGGCCCTCTGGGGTGACTGTCGCGGCCTTCAGCCCGAGCCCGTGCGCGCGGATCGCCGCGGCGGCCTCGTAAACGACCGCGTTCTGCGTCGCGCGCCGGTGCTCCAGCGAGAGGTCGTAGCGCGGGAAGTCGAGCTCGAGCCCGATCACCGCGGGCTGCAGTGTGCGCAGCGCCTCCTCGAGCAGTTCCTGGCCGGTCTCGTCTCCCTCGAGCACGACGATCGTGTTCCCATCCACGACAGCGGATTGTACCTCCAAAATTCACTCCGCCTATCTGGTTCGTGCTGCGAATTGAATGGAGTTGGATTTCCTCGCACATTCCGGTTACGATCACATCGTCTATCGCTATCTCCCAGGAGGATTCATGGCCCGTAAAACAGTTCTCGTTTGTGACCAGTGTGGCAAGGAAGTCGAGGAGGGAAAGGGCGCGACGATGCGCCTCGCCTACACCGATGCCCGCAGGGGCGCGAAGCAGGCCGACCTCTGCGACCCGTGCGCCGGCGGGATGCCCGGTCACGCCGCCGCACGGCGCGGCCGCCGGCCCAAGGCCGCAGCCTAGAGGATGGGCGGGTTCGGCCCGCCCCTCCAATTTCTCCGCTCTTTCCTCGCTTTCGGCGCAACCGTGAGCGGGAGTCGTCGGGAACCCGGACTAGCATGGGACGGATGCCCCTGACGCTGCTGGCTGGACCGGCGAATGCCGGCAAGGTCGAGCTCCTGCTCGAGCGCTACCTCGGCTCGCTGGAGCGCGAGCCTGTGCTGATCGTGCCGAACCGGTCGGACGTCGAGCGCGTCGAGCGCGACCTCCTGCGCCGCACGCCGGTGCTCCTCGCCGGCTCGATCGGCACCTTCGACGACCTCTTCGAGCGGCTCGCCCGCGACGACCCCGGTGCCCGCCCGGTCGCCACCGACGCGCAGCGGGTGCTGCTCGCCCGGCGCGCGATTGCACGCGCGGACCTGAACGGCCTGGGCCGCTCGGCCCGGTTCGGGGGTTTCGCCGACGCGCTGCTCGCCGTCGTCTCGGAGCTCGGGTCCGGCCTCCTCGACCCGGCCGAGCTCGACGGCGACCTCGCCCGTCTCTACACCTGCTACCGCGAGGAGCTCGATGCGCTCGGGCTCTGGGACCGCGACCTGCAGCGCCGCCGGGGTGCCGAGCGGCTCGCAGGCGAGCTCGGGGCCTGGCGCGGCGAGCCGGTGTTCGCGTACGGGTTCGAGGATCTGACCGGCGCCGAGTGGGCGCTGCTGGAGGCGCTCGCGGGGCGCGTCGAGGTGACGGTGTCGCTCCCGTACGAGCCGGGGCGCCCGGCCTTTGCCTCGCTCGCGGGCATCGCGGAGGACCTGGCCGCGCTGGCGGCGGGCCGAATCGAGGAGCTGCCGCCGCGCTACGGCGAGGTCGCGCGTCCCGCGCTCGCACACCTCGAGCGGGCGCTGTTCGGGCCCGGCTCGCCGGCGGAGGCCCCGCCGCTCGAGGGCGCGATCCGCTTCTTCGAGGGAGCCGGTCCGCGGGGCGCGCTCGAGCTCGTCGGCGAGGAGGTGCTCGCGCTGATCGGTGCCGGGATGCTGCCCGAGCGGATCGGCGTCGTCTGCCCGTCGCTCGAGCGCCTGCGCGCGCCGCTCGAGACCGCGTTCGGCTCGCTCGGGATCCCGTACGGCCTCGAGGGCCGAGCGCGCCTCGCGCAAACGCCGTTCGGCCACGCGCTCCAGGGACTGCTCCGCTTCGCCTGGCTCGGCGGGGGGCGGCGCGAGCTCTTCGCGTTCCTGCGCTCGCCGTACTCGGGCCTGCCCCGCACCCGCGTCGACTTCATCGAGGGGCGGCTACGAGGCCGCGCCGTCCACACGCCGGAGCGCATCCTCGAGGAGACCGAGAACCTGAACGAGGGGCCGGTGCCCGCGCTGGAGACGGTGCGCGGCGCGGCGACCCCGCTCGAGGCTGTGCGCGTTCTCTCGGCCTCGATGCTGCGGGCCGCATACGGCCTCGACGCCCCGAGCGCCGGGGAGGCGTCGCGACAGGACCTGCGCGCCTTCGACGCGGTGATGGCTCTCGTGCGCGAGCTGGAGGGCTGGGTCGAGCTCGGCGGGGCGCTCGAGCGCGACGACGTCGTCTCGGCGCTCGACCGCGCGACCGTGCGACTCGCCGCGCCCGCCGAGCCGGGCCGCGTCGCCGTGCTCGACCTGATGAGGGCCCGCACACGCCGCTTCGACGCGGTGTTCGTGCTCGGGCTCGAGGAGGGCAGCCTGCCCCGCCGCGAGCCGGCCTCGCCGTTCCTCGACGAGGAGCAGCGCCGGGCCTTCGCGGGCGCACGCCTGCAGCGGCCCGACCAGGTCTCCCGCGAGCGCTACCTCTTCTACACCGCCTGCACGCGGGCCCTCGAGCGGCTCTACCTCGTGCGCGAGGCCGCCACCGACGAGGGCAGCCCGCGCGAGCCGAGCCCGTTCTGGGAGGAGGTGCGCGCGGTCTTCGCCGCCGACGACACAGCCCGCTGGACGCGCCGCCGCCCGCTCTCGGCGCTGACCTGGCCCGTCGAGACCGCGCCGACCGAGCGCGAGCGGCTGCGAGCGGTCGCGGCGCTCTGGCCGGTGAGCCCGGAGACCGCCGACGCCTTCGCGGCCGGCAACGGCTGGGAGCGCCGGCTCGACCGCGCCCGCCGCGCCTTCGAGCGGCCGACCCGGCTCACCAGTCCCGCAGTCCTCGCCTGGCTCGGCTCGCGCACGACGTTCGGTGTCACCGAGCTCGAGCGCTTCGCGGACTGCTCTTCGGCCTGGCTGATCGAGCGCGTGGTCGACCCGAAGACGATCGACGCCGAGGTCGACCCGATGCTCCGCGGGCAGGTCGCCCACCAGGTGCTGTTCAAGTTCTACTCGGGCCTGCCGAAGGAGCTCGGCTGCGAGCAGGTGAGCGAGGCGGTGCTCGACGACGCACTGCGTTTTCTGCGCCGCTGTTTCGAGGACGCGCTCCGCGGCGGCGTCCGCCTCGAGCTGACCGAGCTGCAGCGGCGGGAGCTCGAGGGCTCGCTCTGGCGCGACCTCGAGCAGTTCGTGCGCACCGAGGCCGGCTCGGAGCTCGCGCTCGTCCCGCGGCGCTTCGAGGTGTCGTTCGGGAGCGAGCGCTCGGCACCCGAGCTGCAGCGCGGCCTCGACCTCGGCGGCGGGCTCACGCTCTCCGGGAAGATCGACCGCATCGACCTCGACCCGCACTCCGCGAGCGGGATCGTGCAGGACTACAAGTCGGGCAAGAGCGTGCACTCCGCCGCGCAGATCGAGTCCGAGCTGCGCCTCCAGATCCCGCTCTACATGCTCGTCCTGCGCGACCTTGTCGGGATCGAGCCGCTCGGCGGCCTCTACCGCGCGCTCGCGGGCGAGCGCAAGGCGCGCGGCGTGCTGCGGGCCGGGGAGGAGACCGTCGCCGGCCTGAACCGCAACGACTACCTCGACGACGAGGCCTTCTGGGCGCTGACCGAGCGGGCCCGGGAGCTCGCCCGCGGCTTCGGCGAGCGGATCCGGGAGGGCGACGTCCATCACGACCCGAAGGGCGGCGACTGTCCGTCCTGGTGCGACCTCTGGACGATGTGCCGGGTGCGGCGCCCATGAGCGTCGATCAACTCGCGGGCCTGAACGCCGAGCAGCTCGCGGCCGTGGATGCGGACGGCTCGGTCTTCGTCTCGGCGGGGGCGGGGACGGGCAAGACGAGCGTGCTCGTCGAGCGCTTCGTGCGGGCGGTCTGCGAGCGCGGCCTCGACGTCGAGTCGAACCTCGTGATCACCTACACCGAGCGCGCCGCCGGAGAGCTGCGCTCGCGGGTCCGTGCCGCGCTCGCGGAGCGGGGCCGAGACGACCTTGCGCGCGAGCTCGACGGCGCCTGGATCTCGACGATCCACGGCTTCTGCATGCGGCTGCTGAAGGCGCATCCCTTCGCCGCGGGGCTCGATCCGCGCTTCCGCGTCCTCGACGAGAGCCAGGGCCGGGTGATCCGCGGCGAGGCGTTCCAGGCGGCGCTCGCGGCCTTCTGCGAGAGCGGCGAGCCCGAGCGGCTGCAGCTCCTCTCGATCTACGGCGCCCGCGGGCTGCGGCGGATGCTCACCGGCGTCTACGAGACACTGCGCTCCGCCGGCCGCCCGCTCGAGCTGGCGCTCGACGAGGGCCGGCCGCGGCTCGAGGAGCGGCTCGCCGAGCTACAGGAGGCGGCGCGCGGCCTCGCGGCCGACGCCGCTGCGACCGAGAACCAGCGCGCGAATGCCGACGAGGCGCTCCGCGTCGTTGCCGAGACGACGCTGCCCGAGCGGCTGCTCGACCTCGCGCCGCTGCGGGCCCGGGGCGAGCGCGCCGCCGGGTACGAGGAGGCGCGCAAGGCGGTCGAGCACGCGGCGCTCGACGAGCTCGCCGCGCGCGACCACGAGCTGCTGCAGGAGCTGCTGAGCCGGTTCGCCGAGGCGTACGCGGCGGCGAAGGAGCGCGAGTCGGCACTCGACTTCGAGGACCTCCAGCTCGCCGCCCGCGACCTCCTGCGCGACCACCCGGACCTCCGTGAGCGCGCGAGCATGCGCTTCCGCACGATCGCGGTGGACGAGTTCCAGGACACGAACCGGCTCCAGTGCGAGCTGATCGACCTGATCGCGTCCGGGCCCGGCGAGCGCGAGCTCTTCTTCGTCGGCGACGAGTTCCAGTCGATCTACGGCTTCCGCCACGCCGACGTGCAGGTCTTCCGCGAGCGCCGGGCCCAGGCGGGCGAGGTGCTGCCGCTGACCCGCAACTACCGCTCGAGGCCCGAGGTGCTCGCCGCGGTGAACTACCTGTTCGGCCCGGACTTCGGCGAGGAGTTCCAGCCGCTCGCCGCCTCGGGTGAGTTCCCCGACCCGGTCTTCGGCAGCCCGGTCGAGCTACTCGTGACCGACAAGGCAAGCTACGAGGACACCGGCGTCCACTGGCGGCGCGCCGAGGCGCACCACGTTGCGACGCGGGTCAAGGAGCTCGTCGAGGCGGGCGCTGCGACCCCGGGCGAGATCGTGCTCCTCTTTGCCGCCGGCACCGACGCCGAGTGGTACGAGGAGGAGCTGCGCGCCGTCGGCCTGCCGACCTACCGCGCGACCGGGCGCGGCTACTTCGGCCAGCAGCAGGTGGTCGACCTGCTCGCGTACCTGCGCCTGCTGCACAACCGCTACGACGACGAGGCGGTTGCGACGGTGCTCGCCTCGCCCTTCGTCGGCGTCACCCCCGACACGCTCGTCCTGCTGCGCCGGCACGCGGGCCGCCGGCCGCTCTTCGTCGGGCTCGAGCGGGGTCTGCCGCCCGGAATCAGCGCCGACGACGAGCAGCTCCTGCGCGCGTTCAAGCAGCGCTACGAGCGGCTCGTGGCAGGATCGGCGCGGCTCTCCCTCGAGCGGCTCTGCGAGCAGGTGGTCGCCGCGCACGACTACGACCTCGCGGTGCTCGCACAGTGGGACGGGCGCCGCCGCTACGCGAACCTCCGCAAGCTGGCGAGGCTCGCGCGCTCGTACGAGGAGCTGCGCGGCCCCGACGTCGAGGGCTTCGTCCGCTTCGTGCGCGAGCAGGAGGCGGTCGGGGCGAGGGAGCTCGAGGCGGTCGCGGAGGAGGAGGGTGCCGACGCGGTGCGGCTGCTCACGATCCACGCCGCGAAGGGGCTCGAGTTCAAGGTGGTCGTCGTCGCCGATGCGAGCCGCGAGCGGGCAGCGCCGTCGGCGGACGAGATCATCGCGCTCTCGGACGGGCGCTTCGGCTTCAGGATGGTGGATCCCGTCTCGAGCGGGCGCCGCTCGGTGTTCGACTACGAGGAGGTGCGCGCCGCGCGGGAGGTCGAGGAGCGGGCCGAGCGGCTGCGCCTCTACTACGTGGCGATGACCCGCGCGATCGACCGGCTGATCGTCTCCGGGGCCGCCGAGCTCGAGCGGCCGGGCGACTCGACCCCGATCGGCTGGGTGCTGGGCCGCATCGACGCGGCCGAGGAGCTCGCCGTGGCGGGGGAGGCGCCGGTCGAGCTCGAGCGCGACGACGCGCGCCTGCTGGTGCGGCTCGACCGCTACCGCCCCGAATCCCTTGTGCTCATGAGCACAACGGAGCCCGAGGTGGAGGACGGCCAGCTCGCCCTCTTCACGGCGGTGCCCGGCGGTCACGCGGCCTCGGCGCTGCCGCTGCCGGCGCTGCCGCCCGTCCCGGTGCCGGCGTTGCATCGCGTGCGCCGCCTCTCCTATAGCGCCCTCGCGCTCTTCGAGCGCTGCTCGTTTCGCTACTACGCCGAGCGCGTCGCGGGCATGCGCCCGGCCGACCCGAGCGGCGCGCTCCCCGGCCAGATCGGTCTCGCCGCCACCGAGGTCGGCGACGCCGTCCACCGGCTACTCGAGCTCGTCGACCTGCGTGCGCCCTCGCCGCCCGACCTCGAGCAGGTGCGCGCGTGGTACCCGGGGGTGACCGAGGAGGAGCTGGCCCGGATCGCCGGCTTCGTCGAGGCGTACTGCGCCTCGCAGCTCGCGGCCCGGATCGCGGCGCTCGAGGGAGCCGCGCCCGAGCGTCCGTTCGCCTTCGAGCACGACGGCGTCCTCCTGCACGGGCGTCTCGACGTGCTGCACCGTGACGGGACGCGCGCGCTCGTGCTCGACTACAAGACGAACGCCCTCGGGGGGCGCGAGCCGGAGGAGATCATCGAGCGCGAGTACCGGCTGCAGCGGCTCGTCTACGCGCTCGTCTGCTTCCGGGCCGGGGCGGAGGAGGTCGAGGTCGTCTACTCGTTCCTCGAGCGCGCGGACGCCGTCGTCTCGACGACCTTCACGCTCGCCGACCTGCCGGCGCTCGAGGCCGGGCTGTCGGACGCGATCGGGGCGGTCCAGGCCGGAGACTTCCGGCCGACCCCGGGGGAGCTCGCCTGCGCCGGCTGCCCCGCGCTCGACGTCGTCTGCGCCGGGCCCAGGCTCTTCACCGACTGATGGCGCGCTCCTACGCCGCCGAGGCGCGCCTCCGCGTCGGGCGCAGGCGCGAGCGCATCCGCCCGATCGTCGAGCGGCTCGCGGCCGAGCATGCCGACGCGGCGATCGCGCTCCGCTTCCGCTCGGACGTCGAGCTGCTCGTCTCGGTGATGCTCTCCGCGCAGACGACCGACGTGAACGTCAACCGCGTCACCGAGACACTCTTCCGAAAGTACCGCCGCCCGGAGGACTACCTCGCCGTGCCGCAGGAGGAGCTCGAACGGGACATCTTCCAGACCGGCTTCTTCCGCCAGAAGGCGAAGGCGATCCGCGGCACGATGCGGCTGCTGCTGGAGGAGTACGACGGCGAGGTGCCGCGCCGCATGGAGGATCTGCTCCGCCTGCCCGGGGTGGCGCGCAAGACCGCGAACGTGGTCGCGGCCGAGCTCGGCGAGGCCCAGGGGATCGTCGTGGACACGCACGTGCGCCGGCTCTCGCAGCGGCTCGGGCTGACGAAGGAGGACGACCCGGTCAAGATCGAGCGCGACCTCGCGCGCCTCGTGCCGCGCGCCGACTGGCACCGCTTCCCGCACCTCTTGATCTGGCACGGTCGCCGCGTCTGCCAGGCGCGCCGTCCACAGTGCGCGGACTGCGTGCTCGCAGACCTCTGCCCGTCGTTCCGGGTCCAGGCCCCTAGTTCTTCGGCGTGATCGCCACGAGCAGCCCGCCGTCGTCGTCGTAGGCGGGAAACACGTCGACGATGGCGCTCTTGCGCTGACCGCCGCGCGTCGTCAGCTCGAGCTTCTCGTCGAGCCGGCGCACGCCCCACTCGAGCGCGAGCGCGACCGGGTTGCGGTCGGCCTCGAAGCCGCCGAGCTGGAAGGCCTCGACCACGTCGCGGCCGATCAGCTCCTCCTCGGGGAAGCCGCACAGCTCGAAGAGGCCGCGGCCGCAGGCGATCACGCGCGCCTGGTTGTCGCAGACGACGAAGCCGGCGTTCGGCGCCGGATAGTAGTCGTCCATCAGCTCGAACAGGAACCCGAAGCCGCAGCGGTCGCATGCGACCGCCTCCCGGGTCATCCCCTGGTAGCCGTCGTGGTCGACGGAGCGGTTCTTGCAGTTCGGGCAGATGAAGAACGGCACGCCCGGATGGTAGACGCCGACCGGCCGCGAAGTTGCAGGAACTAGCGCGCTGCCGCGTGCTCCTTCGCCGCGAGGTAGCGCTCGGCGTCGAGTGCGCCCATGCAGCCCGAGCCGGCCGCAGTCACGGCCTGCCGGTAGGTGTGGTCCTGCACGTCGCCGACGGCGAATACGCCGGGGATGTTCGTCTCGCTGGAGCCCGGCTTCGTGACGAGGTAGCCCTGGTCGTCGTGGTCGAGCTGGTCGAGGAAGAGCGCCGTCGTCGGGTCGTGGCCGATCGCGACGAAGAGGCCCTGCGCGGCGAGCTCGGACGTCTCGCCGGTGCGGGTGTCGCGCAGGCGGACGCCGGCCACGCTCGTGTCGCCGAGCACCTCGTCGACGACGGCATTCGTGACGAAGGAGATCTTCTCGTTCGCACGCGCCCGGTCGAGCATGATCGGCGAGGCGCGGAACTCGTCGCGCCGGTGCACCACGGTGACCTTCGAGCCGAACTTGGCCAGGAACGAGGCCTCCTCCATCGCCGAGTCGCCGCCGCCGACGACGACGATCTCCTTCTCGCGGAAGAAGGCGGCGTCGCAGACGGCGCAGTAGGAGACGCCGCGGCCCTGCAGGCGCTGCTCGGACTCGATCCCGATCTGCCGCGCGGTCGCGCCGGTGGCCACGATCACTGTCTCGGCGTGGTACTCGTCGTCGCCGACCCAGACCCGGAACGGGCGCTCCGAGAAGTCGACGCGCGTCACGTCGTCGGTGACGAACTCGGCGCCGAAGCGCTCGGCCTGACGGCGGAAGTCGGCCATCATCTCCGGGCCGAGCACGCCGTCGGCGTAGCCCGGGTAGTTCTCCACGTCGGAGGTGATCATGAGCTGCCCGCCCCACTGGAAGCCCTCGATCACGAGCGGCTTGAGGTTGGCCCGGGCGGCGTAGAGCGCCGCTGTGTAGCCGGCGGGGCCGCCGCCGATGATGATCACGTCACGTCCGTCGGTCATGTCTCCTCGTTCTTCGGGTTTCGGGTCTTCCCCGTATTAAACGGAACGAGGCGGCCGAACCTTCCAGGGAGGCGTCAGGCGGCGTCGGCTGCGCGGGGCAGCTCGGGCTGGAGCGGTGTCGGCGCGACCTCGTCGAGCTCCAGGTTCCCGGCCCGCTCGAGCTTGCCGTCGACCCGGTCGAGCCGCTTCTCGGCCTCCTGGTATTTCCCGTGCGCATGGCCGAGGTGCTTGCCCACGAGCTCGAAGTCGTCGCGGAACTTCGCGAAGTCTCCGCGCAGCTCGGCGCAATAGGCCATCACCTCGTGCGCGTTCTGCTCGAACTCCATCCCTTTCAGCCCGATCGCGATCACCTGCAGGTAGGCCGCGAACGTCGTGGGGGAGACGGGAAAGACGCGCTTGTCGTGGGCGTGCTCGAGCAGCGCGCCGGTCTTCCCGGCTACGAGCTCGTAGTAGATGCCCTCGACGGGCAGGTACATGAAGGCGAAGTCGTAGGTGCCCTCGCCAGGCTTGATGTACTTGGCCGCGATCGAGTCGATGTGGATCTTCACGTCGCGGGCGAACGCCTTGGCGTGCTGCTGGCGCTCGAGGTCGTCCTGCGCGTCGACCATCGCCTCGAAGTTCGGCAGCGGGAACTTGGAGTCGACGGGAACGAGCTTCTCGACCCGGATCACGGCGTCGACGCGCTCGCCGCTTCGGAACTCGTACTGCATCTCGTAGGCCGACGGCGGCAGCCGGTCGCGCAGCAGGTTCTCGAGCCAGAGCTCGCCGAAGCCGCCGCGGGCCTTCGGCGGCCGGAGCACCTGCTCGAGCCGGGCGAGATCGTTGGCGCGCGCGAGCATCTGCGCGGCGGCACCGTCGATGTTCGTGAGGCGCTCGACGATCTGCGTCGCCTGCTGGACGGCGCTCTGCTGGCTCGAGAGCAGCTTCTCGTCGAGCCCCTGAAGGCGGCGGTCGACCTTCGTGTCGAGGTCGCCGAGCCGGCGGTCGAGCTTCTCGTCGACTCCGTTCAGCCGCCGGTCGAGCAGCTCGCGGAGCGTACGCACGAGCAACAGGCCGCCGAGCACGAGGGCGACGAAAACGGCAAGGAGGACGGCGATGGTCATGGGGCGGAGAAGCTTAGAGACCGCGTCAGACGGTACCGCCCCGGCCCGGACCACGAAAATGCCGGATCCAACAAACCCGAGGGTTCACTGGATCCGGCAAGCGGCACTCTAGACGGGGCCCGCGGCGACGGTCAAGAGGCGGCGGACGGGAAAAGACCGCTCGTTGCGGAGATTTGTCGACCGGCGCGGCCGACCGGCTGCCCGTGTACGATCTCGCCTCCCGTGGCGAAGAAGAGTCGCACCCCGCCGCCGCCGCGCCCCGTGCAGTCACCGAAGGCGCGCGGCCACGAGCGGTCCCGCCCGACGCTCGGCGGCCGCTCCGTCGCGATCGTGGTCGGGGTCGTCGTGGCGATCGCCGCGATCGTCGCCGTCTCCGTGCTCGCCTTCGGGGGGAAGAGCAGCTCGAAGGGCTCGGCGAACGTCGCCGCCGCGATGACCGCCGCCGGCTGCACGCTGCACACCTACCCGAGCGCCGGCCGCGGCCACATCACGAGCCTCACCCCGGCCTCGCCGCCCAAGTACAACTCCTTCCCGCCGACGAGCGGCAAGCACTACTACATCCCCTCCGTGTGGGGCTCGTACGACACGCCGGTGAGCGAGTACCAGGCGATCCACAACCTCGAGCACGGCGGAGTCATCATCCAGTACGGGAGCGGCGTCTCGAAGGACACGATCGCCAAGCTCGGCGTCTTCTACCAGTCCGACCCGGTCGCGCTGCTCGTCGCGCCGCTGCCGAAGCTCGGAAACAAGGTCGCGCTCACCGCCTGGACGCACCTCGCGCTCTGCACGGACTTCGACGAAGCAGCCTTCAAGGCGTTCCGCGACGCGTATCGCTACCACGGGCCCGAGAAGTTCCCGCCGAGCGCCCTCCAGCCCGGCACGTAACATCCCGCCCACCGGCCGGGGTGGCGAAACTGGTCATACGCGCCCGACTTAAAATCGGGTGTCCCCGTTGTGGGGCATGAGGGTTCGACTCCCTCCCCCGGCACCTGAAGTCCCCGCAGCACGCGCGCCGTGGTTAGAGGTAGCGGTTGCGTTGGAGCCAGCGCATTGCGAAGAAGCCCCAGGTGGGCGGCAGGTAGAAGGTGGAGACGCGGTAGAGGAGCACGGCTGCGAGCGCGGCCTCCTGGTCCATTCCGGCGGATGCCAGGCCGAGGGTGAGGCCGAACTCGACCACCCCGACTCCGCCGGGGACCGGGATGAAGTTGGCGAGGAGCGACACGCTGATGTTGATCACGAGCAGGTCGGCCAGCGAGATGTGGGAGCCGAGAGCGAGCGCGAACATGCCCAGCGCGCTCGCGAACAGGATCTCGGTGCCGATGTTGCCGGCGAGCAGCAACGCGAGCTTGTGCCCCGAGCGCAGAGCGTCCAGCGCAGATCGCACCTGGGGCCACCACGTGCGAACTCGTTCGACGATCGCGCGTCTGATCGGCGCGACGAGAACGGCGGTGAGGACGGTCGCGACGAGCAGGGCGAGCAAGAACCAGAGGAAGCGGAGACTGTCGTAGGAGGGGACGTCGAACTGGAGGCTGACGTCCGCCGCGGTGAAGAGGAGAAGCGAGGTCAGGAGCGTCACCTCGACGACGGTGGTCGTGAGGGAGTCGATCAGCCCGGCGGTGACGGCGGCCGCGGCGGGAAGTCCCTGGCGTTGGAAGAACCGGATGCTGACCGTCATGCGGGCGAGGGTCGACGGCATCGCCAGGTTCAGGTAGCTCGTCGCGAGCTCCTTGATGTAGACCGGCCCGAACGGGAGCCGTGCGGCGACGGCGCCGAGCATCCCGACGCCCTGGGTCAGCCGTGGCAGCTGCGCGAAGACGAAGCCGAGCAGGACCCAGGCCCAGGAGGCATCCTCGAGATCCCGGCGCAGCTGCGGCCAGTCGACGTGGCCCGCGGCTCTGATCACGGCGACCACGGCGAGGACGAGCAGCACCGCCTGGGCGGCCGTCCACCAGGTGACGCGGCGCAGGTTGACGAGCTCCGGGACCTCCGTCGACGCGGCGCCGGCGACCTCCGTGCGGAGGTCGTCCATGTCGATTGCGGCTGCGGCCACCGCCGTGCGGAGCGGCGTTCGAAGGGCGGCCGACTGGAGGTAGGGGAGCAGGGCGGCGATTCCGTCCGCGCCGAGCGCCTCGACGGCCGCCCGGACTGCGCGGTCCCTGCCGGCGACCGCCGCGGTGGTCAGGAGCAGCTGCACCCGGTCGGTCTGGAGCTGATCCGCGCTCGGGGCGACCGTCGCGCCCGCGAAGTCGATCAATGCGATGTCGTCGCCGACGACCGCGACGCTCCACGGGTCGATCTGGAGGTTCGCGATGTTGGCGTCGCGCACGAGGGCGAGCGTCCGCCACGCCCGGCGGAGCCACTCCTCGTCGACCTCGTCCGCGGCGACACCCTCGAGGCGTCGGGCGAAGCCGCGGAGCACGAGGAGGGCGTCGCCCGTGGCGGTCTGTCCGGCGGTGACGACTTCCAGGGTCGGGACGCCCCGGCTACGGGCGAGGAGCGTCACGAGCGCCTCGTGCTCGACCGCCTGGCCCCGGCTCAACCGGAGCGCCGGGCCGCCACCCTGGTACCAGAGCGTGCGCCAGAGCTTCGCGAGGAGCTGGGTGTCGTACGCGTCACGGCCGTACACCTTGACCAGGAGCGGGCGGCCGTCCAGGTCCGTGCCCTGGACCGTGAAGACGCCTGCGGACTGGCGCTCCGCGACGACGAGGCCGTCCACCGCGACACCGAGCTCGCGCAGCGCCGCCTCGACGGAGGAGAGCTCCGGCCGGCCGGCCGAGGTGCCGAACGCGAGCCTCACACCGGCGGCCGCCACAGCCGCCACGAGCAGGCCGGCGAGGATCGTGCCCGGTGGGGCGCCGGTGGCGAGGAGGGCGCTGAAGACGCCGATTCCGACGACCCAGCGGCCGACGGTCTGCAGCGGCCGGATGAACTGAGGGCCGATCGTGAGGACGACCGCCGCGACCTCGGCCACCCGGATCGCCGGAAACGCGGCCGAGACCGAGCCGCCCAGCAGCGCGACCCTGAGCGCCGGCCACTCACCGACGGCGAACCGGGCCGCGACCATCGCGATCAGCCAGGCGAGTGCGAGCGCACCCAGCGCCTCCAGCGCGACCGTGTACCGCCGACAGACGACGGCCGTCACCACGAGCGCGATCGCCCAGAGCCCGAGCAGGTCGTAGAGGAAGGCCCAGACGGGGTCGAGCCAACTCGGCAACGTGGCGAGAAACGACGTCAGCGACCGCTCGAGCAGCGAGGGCGGATAGGCGACGACCAGGAGCACGAGCCCGACCGACGCAGGTACGAGCATCAGCACGTCGGTCGCGCGCCGGAACCGCGGCTGCCCCGGCCCTGACGAGAAGTACCGGCTCCCCAGGCCGGTCATGTCAGGCTCGGAGCTCGAGGAACCGCTGGTAGAGGAGGTACACGGCGAGCCCGATCAGGAGACCGACGAGGGCCAGCTTCCAGTACTGGAAGAAGAGGACGACGACCGCGATCAGGGCGAGGATCACCGCCACGCGGTTCACCGTCCGAACGAATGTCCCCCGCAGGACGGACTCGCCGATCACGAACACGAGCACGAGCACGACGAGCTCGGCCCAGACGTTGCTGGGCGAGGCGAGGATCAGGACGGCGAGCCCGATCAGCAGCACGCTGATCGAGAGGGCGGCCCACAGATCGGCGGCACGGTTGAAGCGCATCGTCGCTTCCGGAACGGGCTCGGCGGCGTGCACGATGTGCGCCCGGGGGTCGTCCGCGCCGCCCGCGCGCCGGCGCTCGACCCGCCGCCGGAGGCCCTCGAGGACGGCGTCGTTCTCGGCGCGCTCCCTGCGGAGGCCCGTGAGCCTCGCGGCCTCTTCGGCGGCTTCCGCTTCGAGTCTCCCCGACTCGGTCGCCAGGTGGGGGCTTCCGCGCATGCTCTGCAGGCGGACGCCGAGCTCGTGGAGGACGGACGCCTCGTCGTCGATCAGGCCTTCGAGCTCGACCTGGCGGGCCTCGAGTTGCGCGCACTGGCCCTCCAGGACCTCGAGCTCGCCCGGCGGCGGCGTGACCTCGGCGAGCCCGGCGAACCCGAGCGGGTCGAACCAGGAGGGACGAGGCGAGCCGTCCCTCTCGTACATGGGCCCGGCCGGGGCGTTCTCGCCCGAGATCGGATCCCGGGCGAAGAGGCCCCAGAGCCCTCGATACTTGCTCGCCCACGGCGTCGTCTCGTCGATCACGTTCGGTGTCCACTCGTGGGCCTGCCCCGGCCCGATCGCGAGCCCGTCGCCGCGGGCGAAGTCGATGAAGGGGATCCGCAGCGGGTGCTTGGTCTCGGTTTCCTGGCCGAGCGTCGTCCGCCAGAACCGGCCCAGAGCGTCCGCGAAGCGCTTGACGGCCCGGGGGGCCGGGATCGGCACTTCCGCCTGGTACTCGCCCGGCCTGAAGTACGAGGCGTGCGAGCCTGCGCCCGCGTGCACGACCGGGTGCCCGTCCACCAGCTCGAGGTCGCTGCGGTCGTCCCAGCGGCGGCGCAGGTCGGCGCCGGTGAAGTCGTGCGACGCGTACCCGACCCACTCCGGCACGAGGCGCCCGCCCTCCTCGTAGAGGTACACGGAGATCATCTCCCAGTCGGACTCGTGGTCGTTCACGCCGTGGAAGCCCGAACGCCAGGGGTTGTAGGCGAAGAAGAACCAGTACTGGCAGATCGTCCAGCCGCTCTGGCGCACGACCCGGCCCTGGTAGACGTACCTGTCGTTCTGCTCGCGCAGCTCGGCGTACTTGAGCGCGGCCGCGGCCGCCGTCGCTCCAGGCACGTTGCCCCTGAGCAGGAGCGAGAGCGAGAACAGGCCGTCGCCGAGCCGGGGGAGGAGGCCTCCCCGGGTGAGGCGGCCGAGGCCTGCGTGGAACTCGCTCTGCTGCCGCTTCGCGAGGCGGCGCTCGCCGGCGAGCGCCGCGGCGCTCTCCTGGAGGTCGAGCGGGTGGATGAAGCGGAGGTAGAAGAGCGACCCGAACGGTGCCTCGCGCCGCTGCACGAGGCCGTCCATCGTCAGATCCCCCTCGGCGACGACCTCCTCGTCGACGCCGCCCGGGACGTGCAGCCACAGGCTGCTCGCGCGCACGTAGCTCTCGACCTCCATCGGGAAGAACTTCTCGCCCTTGGTGTAACGGACGATCGGCTCGAACTCCCGTAGGACCTCGAGGTCAGCCGCCGTCGAAGGGATTCCGTGTCGCACGCTCGAGAACCATATTGGGCCGGGGCCGAACGCCGAACGCAACCTGGATCTCGAGCGGCGTCAGGGCCAGGACGGCGATCGTGTCCAGCGCCATCGCGACGTAGTTCGGATCGTCGTAGAAGAAGTGACGGAGCAGCTGGTGTGTGAGGCCGACCACGGCCCAGGTCATGAACGCCGACCAGGCCCACGATCGCATCCGCAACGCGCCGCGGGCGATCACGACCGCGAGCGCGCCGAGCGCGATGTCGAGCGCTCCCTCCGAGAGCCGGCTCGCGGTGCCTCCGTCCACGACGACGGCCACCCCGGCGGCGATGTGGTACGCGCCGAGCGCGAGCGCCAGCACACCCACGAACGTGACTGCCGGCGGCCGCCTGACTCGCGGCTTCGGCGCCGTGCCTTCGGTGGCATGTCCCTGCACGTCCAAGTCACGCAAGGGTAACCGTTCGTCAGGCGTCCGGCCTCGAGGCGAACAGATCCAGTCCGAGCCGTGAGGACAGGAACCTGGCGGCGAGCTGTCCCTTGACGCTGTTGCCCGCCGCGTCGAGGCGTGGAGCGAAGGTGCCGAGCCCGCCCTTGCCGGGGGAGACGGTGACGATCCCGCCGCCGATCCCGCTCTTTCCCGGCAGGCCGACGTCGTAGAGCCAGTCGCCCGAGGTCTCGTACAGGCCGGCGGTCGTCATCACGGTGAGGGTGTATCGGCAGACGTCCTCGTCGGCCACGCGTTCCCTCGTCAGCGGGTTGACGCCGCCGTCGGCCAGGGTCGCGCCCATCACCGCCAGGTCGGCGGCGGTCACGTTCAGGGAGCACTGCCTCGTGTAGAGGTCGACCGTCTCGGCCGGGTCGCGGTAGATCCGGCCGTACCGCTCGAGCAGGCGCCCGAGCGCCTGGTTGCGGTCGTTGGTCTCGGACGCGGAGCGGTACACGGCGTCGTTGACGGTGAGCTCGCGGCCGGCGAAGCGGGAGAGACCCTCGTGGATCGCCTGCCATCCTCCCATCAGGCTCGTCGCCGCGATCGCTCCCGGGTTCACCATCGGGTTCGTCCGTCCGTCGCCGCTGCGCTCCACGGCCTCCAGCGAGTTGAACGGGAGCCCGGTCGCGTTGGCCCCCAGCTTCTCGCGGGCCTCCTCGGGGCCGAGCGCCTGGCAGACGAGCGCGAAGACGAACGGCTTCGACACGCTCATGATCGAGAAAGGGACATCGGCGTCTCCGGCCGAGTAGGTCGCGCCGCCGGTTCCGGCCACGCAGATGCCGAACTGGTCGGCCCGCACGGCCGCCAGCTCCGGGTACACGTCCGAGCAGACCCCTTCGTGGTTCGCCCGGTGGCGCTCGTACGCCTCCTGTACCAGCGCCGCGACCTGCGCCGGGGACGGAAGCGTGCCCGTCGAGACGAACTCGCCGGCCACCGTCAGAACGACCAGAAGACGGGGACGAGGAGAACCGCAACGAGGCCGAACAGGGCGATCAACGGCAGCCCGAGCTTCCTGTGGTCGCCGAACCGGGAGCCGCCCGGGCCCAGCACGGCGACGACCGTGCCCAGGATGAGGAAGGTGATGGTGGTGTCTCTCACCGGTGAA
>Ga0315273_10001478_pt1 | contig 26814 bp, 32 predicted proteins | sample YL17G02_0_MG_FD_205753 | JGI IMG/M metagenome (GOLD analysis project Ga0315273, IMG submission 205753) | Sediment microbial communities from Yellowstone Lake, YNP, Wyoming, USA - YL17G02_0 | ecosystem: Environmental > Aquatic > Freshwater > Lake > Sediment | place: USA: Wyoming | collected... | reverse complement strand
CACGATGCCGGGACTGACGCTCGTCGTGCTGGCGATCGACGCGAACGACTTGTCCGCGGCCTCGACCAGGCGCGCCGGTCGCGTGCCGGTCGCAGTCGCCGAACGCATGCCGCCGCTCAGGGTCGCATTCGCGAGCGCGAGCGTCTTGACGCGGAATGCCTGGTCGGCCACCGCTACCCCTTGACCGGGGCCACGTCGACGGCAACCGCGGCGGCCAGCTCGGCGACCGCCGCCACCACGTCGCCGTCGGGAAGGCCGCCGTCCTTCTCGGAGATCTTCTGCGCCTGCGCGACCAGGTCGGCACGCACCAGATCCATGATCTCAGGCGACAGCGTCACCTTGCGCGACCTGGCCGCCGCGTCGCTATTGCCCTTCGCGTCGACGTCGCGCCCCAGATAGACCAAATCCCCGGTCGCTAGGTTGAACACTTCGGCTTCGTCCAGCACGTCGACCGCCACGAACGGCGAGCGTGCGATCGGCGCGGCCCGCTTGATGATGATGCGCTTCTCGTCGGCCATGGAGTGCTCCTACGCTACGGAATGTCGGTCACGATCAGGATGCCGTAGACCTCGGCCGGTGTCCAGCACGCGCATGGGCTAGTCCTCCTCGTCGGAGCGCGCGTGTGAGCTGGTCGAAGACGACGCGCATGCTACGGTCGTCCCTTCACGGCGTCGAGCCGCTTGATGATGGTGTCGAGCTGGTCGCCCTGGTGCAGCTGTTCCTCGCGCATCGCGCCTTGCTTTAGCTCGATGCTCTTGAGGCGGTCGTCGGTCTGTGGGTGAATCCCGCGCTGTTCGTGCAGGCTCACCGCCTCGGACATCATGCGCACGATGTCGTTCTGCGTGGGGCGATCGCGCAGCGCGTCGCGGACACTGAGGTACCACATGCCGATGGCGAGCAGCACCGCACCGAGCCAGCCCAGGAAGAAGCGCAGCCATTCGCTTCCCAGGCGGTTCGGACGTCGCGCCCCTCCACCGCCCGCCCCACCGCTGTTCATGCGCTTGGCGAGCGCGGCGGCCAGCTTCTCGACTGTGTCGTTCTTGGCCTCGGACGTGGCCTCGGACGTGGCCTGAAGCGGCATCGCGACCGGCCGGCGTTGCATCTCGATGTGGACGACCGGGGTGTTGTCGTCTCGTTCAGGTGGAACCGGGCGCACGGTGATGCCGGCAACGGGGGTGTTCACCCGCCGCCCGCCGCCGCCCTCCTTGTTCTTGTCCTCGACCATGGTCAGGGTCCGATGTGCGCGATCTGCAAACCGTTGACGATGTGCTGCGCAGCCGACCCGGTCTTGATCTGGATCGCGAACCCGGTTGGGATGTTCGCGGTGAACGCGATGCTCGGTGCCATGGTGACGATGTTGTCCTCGCACCACGCCCCGACACCGTTGAACCACACCCCGTGCGCCGACATGTCGACATGTGCGTAACGGGCGGTACCGTCGAGCGTGAAGCTCGACGAGATGTCGATGATCTCGTCGAACGAGATTCCACCAGCCGCCATCTCGACCAAGCCCAGCTTGACGGTGCTACCCGCCGCGAGCTTGTAGGACATGATCAGGTCGAGAAGCCTGGTATTGCCGTAGCCATTGCCGAGCAGGATATAGGCGTACTTGGCATTCGCCGACCGCTCGATTGAACCATCGTCATTCGAGGTCCATCCATCGCTCGTCACCATCGCGTGCTTTGGCACGACCGTGGTGCGCCTGATCGGTGCAATTGGGATGCGAAAGTCGCGAACGTCGGTGTACGCGGTGCCAGCGTTTGGCAGCAGCATGGCGCACAGCTTGTGCTTCCCGGCGGTGACGGCGGGACCCTTGTACACCTCGCCGGCTGCACCGCCCGTACCCTCGTGGATGGTGAAGACGGCCGCCCACCGCTTGCGCTTGCTCTGCGACGTGCTCGTGAGCGCCCTGGTCGATGCGTCCTCGAAGTCGCGCGTCTCGGCGTCGCCGTCGCTCTGAACGATCTCGACCTCGATGCTGTCCCATCGGTCGCTGCCCGAGGCGTTAGCCGAGCCGGGACCGACGTTTTCACTCGTCGCATACGACCCGATTGAACCGGCCGACGTGGTGCCGATTGCCATCTTGCGGGTTGGGTCGTCAAATTGGTCCTCGATGGCACCCGTCAGGGCGACGTCCCAGAACATGCCGGGATAGACGTTCATGTGCCGAGTTGAACCAGGCGACGCCCACCCACCGATGGCGGGGATCCCGGCGATGGTGTTGACGCGATACTTGCCGTCAGCTCCGTAGAGCCAGCCGAGGCCGTTGGACATGCCGGCAGTACGTTCCAGCAGTGTTCCGAGCACGAGGTTGCGGAGCTGGTCTTGCGCGATGTTGACGTCGTTGAGGTCAATTCCCTCGCCGTCGTTGAACAGCACTCGCTTTGAATTCATGGGTTAAGTCTCCGTTCGACGATGGCCAGCACGCCACCCGCCTTCTTCTGCCGAAGCATCTCACGAACCGACGCCTGGAAACTAGCCGTCGCCGCATAGGGGAGCATGACAATGATCTTGGCCGGGCGCTGGCTACCCGATCGATACCCACGGTTTGAGAAGGCGCGTCGGAACCCATCACGCAGGTTCGCCATCTCGTCGTAGTGATAGATCGTGCAATCGGCGTCACCAGGCGACACCTCGGCAACGCCGGACGGATTGTGGTAGATGGCCAGGTCGCCGTCGAGCCCGATCACGTCAAACTCACCGTCGTTGGACACCGTGCCGACAATCGACAGGCGATACGTCGTCTGCCCCGGGAAGCGCTCCATGAATGGCGGTCGATGCCAGGGGATAGTAACGGTGTCGCCAAACACGCGTGGCTGCGACATGCGCATGTTGCCGTCGGCGTCGGGTCCGGTGATGTGCAATGTCCCCCCGCTGCCGTCGGTGTTGTACGTGCCATTGTGGGCGCGGCAGCGCGGCAGTTCGGTCATCGCCGGGTCAGGGCCAAGACCGGCGACGACCAGCATGGCGCGCAGCGCGGCGAGCAGCCCCGGGCGCGTGACGTTGTCGTCCATGTTGCGAAGCCGCGTGCGCAGCGCTGCATCACGCTCACCCGCCGAGCGGCGCGTGCCACGATCCACGGCATGCTGGTCGAGCCAGTCCGGCTCCAGTCCACCCGGGCGCTGAAGCGTCCACACCACGTCGTTGTCGTTGATGAAGTACGTCAGAAAGGTGGGGGGCGTGGCGCTTGACGTGCCAGCCGCCGCGACCTCGAAGACATAGCCGAAGAACGTGGTGCAATCGCCGACGGCGTAGGCGTGCGACGCCTGCCAGGGAAGAATCGGCCCGGTGGCCGACAGGATCAAGCTCTGCTCTGCTAGGTAGTGGGCTGACAGCGCGCGCGCCTTGTACACCTGCGCTGCCGCCGCGCCCAGGAACTCGTCGGCGCGCTTGTCGTCGTCAGCGTACCAGGACGGCAGCGTGTTCTTGCCGATGTCGAACAGTTCGCCCTGTGCCGTGATCCAGTCGGGCTCGAAGGCCACCGACGCCACGCGCCACGGCTTGCTCGCCGACAGCGTGGCGGTCAGCTCGGGGGCCGGTATCGACGGGTGCTTGACCAGCTGGTGGCACAGCACGACGGCGAGCTTGGTGATGCTGTCCGACGCGGCGACCCTGAGCGAAGGGTGCAGGCGAATCGACGGCGAGCCGGCACCGCTGTCGTAGGCCAGGAACACGTAGCCGATCAGCACGTGGTCGACGGCCGTCTGCGGGAAGTCGCCGGTGTTGGCAACCATGGCCGTCCCGGTGTCGCTCGACGCACCACCGCTTGACTCGGCCGGCGCGTAGAACCCGTTTGGGTAGCTTTCGGGGTCGTAGGTGAAGTCGCGCACCACGCCGCGCACCGCTTGCAGCACGGCGACGGTCGGGCGCGAGGCGGTGTAGGTGAACGTGTAGGACTGGGGCTCGGTGTCGATGTCGTCGATGTAGCGATACGCTGACAGCGCGCGCACGTTGCTGAACGGCGAGGTGTAGCCGTCGAACGCCCAGCCGCCGTCCGGGACCGTCAGCGACGGCGACTCAGCCACGAGGTCACCGATCACGTAGTGGAGGTAAAGCAGGTCGCCCGTCTTGGCGTTCGCCGGGCGCGCGATCACGACGTGGTCCGCCCCGGTGCTCTTGGCGGTGGTAGCCGCGATGAACCCAGCGCGACGGGTCATTACGACACCGCCACCGTGCCGAAGCGAATGGTCTTGGTCGACGCCGGCACGACGTCGGCTGGCGTGGTCTGCGGTGTGCCATCGACCGTCAGCACGATGGTCATGCCGAAGATGTCGTCGGAGAACGGCGCGATCACCGCCGCGATGATGGTGTCGAGCGTGAGCGTCTGCCCCGGGTGCTGCTTCTTCCCGCGCGCGATCACGCTGTCAACGATGATGGGTGCCGCCTCGGTGATGTCGAACCCGGCGCGCACGCTGGTGAGCGTGATCACGGCGTCCACCGTGCTCTGCGAGGCCCCGGTGACGGTCACGACGACTCCGGCGGCACGCCAGTTCTCCAGCTCCGTCTCGACTTCCTCGATCATCTCCACGGTGCTGTTGCCGTCACCGTCACCCACCAGCACAGTCACGATGCCGGTGGTGGTGTTCTCTGACACCGTGGCCACGCGCACGCTGGCGACCTGGAGCGCACCGTACTCCAGCGCGGCGGCGGTCCCACGGCGCAGGGTGGAGTAGAACGCCTTGGCGCGCTGGCGCAGCTCCTCGTCGGTTTCCTCGTCGTTGCCACCGGCCGCACGTGCGGCGTTGGTGACGGTGAAGGTGCTGTCAAACAGCGTGGTGATCACGTGGGTGATGGTCGCGGCGTCGGCGTTGCCCTCGACCCCGACGACCTCGGCGGTGCAGGGGATGTCGAACGGCCCGTTTGCAGCCGCCGCCACGATGTAGTCGGCGTCGGTGGTATAGCGGATCTGCTTGCCGGTCGAGTCGAACGCGGTACCCACCACGCTGCTGGCGTCGATCGTGCCGCCAGAGCCGCCGCTGGTGCGCGTGAACGCCATGGTGACGCGCGCGGCCGACGCCTCCTTGCGCTGGACGTTGAGGTGGTCGTTGACCAGCGTGGTCAGCGCCTCGCCCTCGGCTCCGTCGATGAACGTCTCGCGGAAGGTCAGCGACGCGTACCTGATGACCGCGTCGGACATGGCGGCGGCGGCGTGCAGGTCGGCTTCGACGACATCCCCATCGTTGAGCGTCAGATCGGGGCGGGCCGTGGTGATCTCGACTTCTCCCTGGTCGACGAGATCCTGGAAACTCGGGGCGGTCGCCATCTGCTACCTCACCTGTAGAACGACGGCCATGGGCCGATCGCGTAGGGTTCGACCGCGCAGCCTCACCGAGACGGCGATGCGCAGCGTGTCTTCGCTGTGGTCCACCGTCACCGCCAGCACGTCCTCGACGCGGCTGTCGAGCACGAACTGCGAGCGAATCCTGTTGATCAACTCGTCGGCGTTGGCACGGGTGTTCTTGCGCTTCAGGAACTCGCGCGCGCCCACGCCGTAGGCGGGCTTCGTCTTCCAGTCCCCCGGGTTCGTCACCAGGCGGCGCAGTAGCGACTGACGCACCACTTCCTCGCCATCGGCGAGCTTCCAGTCACCGGCCGGCGTGACCTCGCGGTCGGCAGCGTTGCCCTGGCGCACGTCGAGCCAGATGTCGACCCCGAACAGGCTGCGCAAGGCTGTGGCGTGGTTGCCGGCTGAGATCGCCGACCCGCCTTCGGTCTGCCATGCGTAGGTGGTCATGTCACTTGGCCCTCAAGACGGAGGTTCCCACGGGGAAGCCGGAGCTGTCGAGCGCCGCCTGCGTGGTGGCCTGCAAGCTGGCTCCGCCGTCGTTGGCGACGATGGTGGCTCCGGTGAAGGCGTCATACAGGGTTTGCAAGTCGGCCTTAGTCGCCAGCGGGAGCGCCTGGCTTGCGGTACCGTCGTGGATGAGCAGCTGCCCGCCCGCCTCCAGCGCGATCACCGCTGTGCCCACGGCGAGGCCGTCAGGGGCCGCCGGCTTGATGCCCACGATGGCGGGCGCGAAGTCGATCTGCCCGGCCGGGATGTCCACGTAGACCTCGGTCCCCATAGCCGGAATGCGCCACACCCCGCCATCGCCGGCCAGGCGCGCGCGCAGCTCGATGTCGCCAGGGGTGGTCACAACGTCCACTAGCACCTCCTTGCGCCCGTCCTTGCCCACGCCGATGGTGTAGTGGACCGTCTGCCCCTCGTGGGTGTCGACGCGTGCCAGCACGCACCAGCACCGCGCATCCTTGAGCACGGCGCGCAGGTCGCTCAGATCGGGCATGCGCGCGCCCTTGCGCCCGCGCCGCATCGGCTTGCCGATCCTCATGCCCCGGCCTCGTTGCGCAGCCCGTTGACCACGATGAAGTCGACCAGCTCCATCTCCAAGGAGAGGCCGTCTTCGGCGTCGTAGTCGTAGGTGATCTCACGCACGCGCAGCGGCCGGCGCAGCCCCTCCAGCACGGCGAAGCGCTGCGCGAACACGCTGGCGACGCGCTCGTTGTAGCCGCGTGACAGAAGGTGCGCCACCTTGGAACCGACCGGGACCTCGGGGTTCGACAGTAGCTCGCGATTGTAGTCGCTGAAGGCCAGCATGACCGCGCTGCCCGCGCGCGTGGCGAGCAGGTTGGCGTCGCGCAAGTCCTTCAGGTCCTGCGTCTTTAGCACCACCTTGCGCTCGGCGCGCCCACGCAGGTGATACATGTTCTCGGCAGCGGCGAGCAGGACCACGGGGTCTGTGATGCCGTAGATCGCGATGATCTCGAACTCGTCGGTCTTGCGCACGGTGGTGGTCTTGGTCCCGTGCCGGTGGGCGCGGTGGCTCGGCGGCTTCTTGGCCTTGAACTTCTGCACCGTCGTCGTCTTCTTCACGTCGCCCTTGACGGTCTTGGCGGTGATCTCGCGCTTGCCCTTGGGGTACTCGACCACGATAGTGCGGTGCGTGGTGGGGTCGTACCCGTGGACGACGATGGTGGGCACCTGCTCCTTGCCCAGGCTGCGCGACAGCTGCAACGACTCGACGTTCTCGCCCCACGCGAACTCCAGCACCTTGCTCGTGTCGGCGGCGTCGAGGTTTTGCGGGCGCGTGAGGATCACGTCGTAGCCGTCCACGAAGATGATCAGGCCGTGCCGGATGGCCAGCTTGTACATCACGTCCCAATACTTCGTGTCCTGCTCGACGGGGATGCCGCGACCGTTGCCGCTCACCTCGGATGCACCCACCACTGGCAGTTCACCGTCGGACAGGCCCTTGACCACGAGGCGCAGGTGCTTGTCGGGGTCGGCCTCAGCGAGGATCTCGCCCAGGATGAGGTCGATGCGCCGGCCCACTGGGATCCTGCGCGCGCGCCCGCCCTCGGTCGGTGGCCACTGCATCGCCGCCAGGTGCGCGGTGTAGTCCTGGCCGGTGATCGTGACCCACTTGCCCGACGAGTCGAGCGTCATGCTGTCCTCGTCCCACAGCCCCGCCAGGAGCAGGTTCTGCTCGGCGAACGCGATGGCGTCGTCACCCGCGTTCTGCCGGCTGGGTACGAGCTGGTCGCTGCGCAGCCCCTGTGTCTGGTAGAGGTAGATCTCGATGGCCCCCGAGCGCACCAGATCGGGGTCCATGGGGAGGTCGTTGCCGTCGAAGGTGATCTCGAAGCTGTCGGCCTGCTTGTAGCTGTTCTTGTGGACCGTGAAGCTCTTGGGGATGATCGGGATCTCGACCGGCTCGCTGTCGTCGCCCGTTCCACCGTAGCCGTCGAACACCACTTGAAGCACGGCGCGAGCGTTGGGGTACCAGACCCCGCTCACGACTCACCGCGCTGCGGGATGATCAGCGTCTCGCTTCCCAGCATGGTGGAGTAGCGCAGCCGGTTGCGATCGGCGATCACGTTCCAAGCGTGCGGCGTGCCGTAGAATTTCTGGCTGATGGCGTAGCCGCTCTCGCCGGCCTTGGGCTGGTAGATGCGCTCGGCGCTGGGCTCGTCGCGCTCGGCAAGCTCGGCAGCGGCCTTGGTCGACTGGCCCATCAGGATCCGGGACTGGAAGCGCAACGAGCGCGACCACGCCTCGAAGTTTAGCACCGACATGGCGGTGCGCGTCACCACCTCGACGTCGGATCGCAGCTCGGCAAGGCTCTGTAGCAGTTCAAACGAGATGTTGCGCAAGTCGCGCACCTGCGCCGCCAAACGGCCGAAGTCGCCCGTGACCCGCCCCAGCCCTGCCTTACCGAACACCTTGTCCAGAAGCCCGCCCAGCACGTCCTTGCTCACCGCCAAGCGCGCCAGCTGTGTTCCAGCCTCGTCAACCACGGCCCCCGACATCGCGGCCGTGGGCGCGAGCTTATGCGCTGCGAGCGTGTCGTCGACCGTGGTGCTGACCTGGCCAACGACCTGCGTGGGCGTCCGCACGGTCTTGGGGCTGCGGTCGAGCCGCTGGTGCTCGGGCTTGCCGTGCGGGCTCAGCGTGAAGCTGTACTCGATCTGCCAGCTGCGCCGGTAGGGAAAGGACCACTTGGTGATGATTCCCTCCCACGCCTCGGTCTGGTAGCTCACGCGCACCATGTTGCCGCGCGCGACCATCTCCTCGAAGCGGCGCTTGGTCGCCACCGCGAAGCCGGAAAAGTTGTAACGGTCGTCGAGCTTGCCCTCGAAGGTCTGGTCGTCCAGGGACGGCCCGAGCACCTGCTCGCTTGGTCGCTTGGCCCCCGGATACCACGTCTTCACTGTGCGCAGCTCGCCGCCAATGGACCATGGTGCATTGGGGCAAGCACGCGCGCCGCCGGTCGCTGCGTCGACCGGGGTCGTGTCGGCGGTCCAGTCGAAGCGCGCACCCTCCTCGACGCCGCCGCTGAACGGCGCGCCGCGCCCGCTGGTGCCAGGAAGCTCCTGGATCACGAACACCCCGTTCGCCATCGCCTAGCCCTCGCCCATCTGGCCGCTCGCGCTGCCGGGGTACTTGCGCGCGCGCCGCGCGTACTCGCTCAGGTCGAACACGAACTGGTCGGGGTCGTTGGTCTGGACCTCGATCTTCTTGATCGTAATGTTGGTGTTGCCCTTGCCGGTCTTGGCCTTTTCCTCGGCCTTCTTCCGGCGCGCCTCGTCGTCGGCCGCCGTGGCATCGAGCGCGATCTTGCGGTTCAGCATCTCGGCACCGAACCCGATGATGCCGTTGAACAGGTTGCCGTCGTGCTTGGCCAGCGCGTCGGTCCAGATCGGCACCGCGCCCGCGAACGCCCAACCCAGCGACTCGCTCATGCCCTGGAGTTCCTCGGGCGAGATCGTGCTGGCCCCGCCGTTGCGCCGCTTCTGCTCCTGGTAGTCGAGCGCCTTGATCAGCGCCAGCTCGAAGATGCCCGCCTGCTGCTCGGCCGTGCCCAGCTGGTAGTCGCTGTGCAAGCTGTCGGCATACTGCCCCGCCAGCGTGCCGCCGACCTTGTAGCTCGCACCGAAGGCGTCGGCGATCTTGCCGGTGTTGATCTGGCCGTTCTTGCCCATGAAGCCCTCGCGGCGTGCGCGGTCGAGCAGCGACTCAGCGCCGGCCCCACCTGCGCCACCGTTGAGCGGCGAGAAGCCCGCCAGGAAGCGCGACGACTGCTCGCCCAGCCCGGCGGTCTTGAAGCTGCGCGCCATGTCGCGGTTCTGCGCGTCGTCGACCATTCCCGCCACCAGGGTCGCACCCGCGTACACCACGCCGAGTCCCTGGAGGATCCCGATGCCCTTGGAGAGCGCGCCGCTGAAGCCCTCGGCCGCGACACCGGCTCCGGTGAGGTTCTTAGTGAACCCGCTGATGCCGCCGCCGCTGGCGCCGGCAAGACCTGCCAGGCCACCGGCCAGCATGTTGACGCCCTTCACCATCAGGACGGCCTTGGCGATGGTGAGCAGGAGGTCGCGGTTGTCGACCACGAACTTCATGATCGACTTGACCACGCCAAAGCCGTCGAGCAGCGCCTTCGAGAAGTCCTTCGACCACGAGCTGATCAGCTCGGGGTTCTTCTCCATCCACTTGTTCCAGGACTGCACTTCGGCGGTGATGGCCTTGAACAGCGGCAGGCCGATCTGGCCGAGCGCGAGCTGGATGTTGTCCTTCATGGTGCTGGTGACGCCGTTGAAGCTGTTGCTGAACTCCAGGCCCGCCTTCTTCATCGCGGGCGACGTCAGCGCCTTCTCGACGATCTTGAGGCGCTCCAGATCGGGCTTGGCGTTGAACGCCTCGGTGTCGCGCTCCCCGGCGAAGCCCATCAGGTTGCGGGCGAACCGCATGTTCTTGCGGACGCTGCCCTGGAGCATCTCCTGGATCTCGACACCCGCGTAGCCGGCGTCAGCGCCCAGCATCTTGGCGGCGAGCGAGCCCTGCTCGGCGATGATGCGGAAGTCCTCCAGCGACCCGTTCGCACCGAACACGCCGGCCTCGACGTTCTGCGCGAAGTCGACGACCTCTTTCGTGGTGAGCGGCGACAGCTTCGCGAACTGCGTGAAGTCCTTGATCAGGACCTCCATCTGCCCGTGCGCCGCTTCAAACGTCTCGTCGAGGTTGGCTTGCGTGATCGCCGTGAGCGAGATCTTCATCTGCTCCATCTCGGCGTTGAAGTCGATGAAGGCGTGTTTGGCGGCGCGCGCGCCGAACGCCGTCGCGACGACTGCGCCCAACCCCATGACCATGCGCTTCAGGCCGTCGTTGGCCGTTGCCGCCTGGTTGAGGTCGCGCGTGAGGCCCTGGATGCCGGCCTTGGCTCCAGCCTCGCGGTAGAGGTAGCGCAACTGGACGTCGTAGGTCTGAGTCTCTGCGCCCATCGCTCCAGCTACCTCCTATCGTCCCCAGGACGCCCGCCGCCGTCGCCCCGCTCGTTCGCTCTCTCGATCAGCGCTGCAATTGACCTGTGCAGCGCGGTGCGTGCCCAGTGGGTCAGGTTCAGGTAGGTGTCGTAAGTCATCCCACCGCTGTGCCACCCGACCCAGGTGAAGTCCTCCATGATCTCCCAGACCACTTGGCGGTAGAGCGACCGCCCAGGGTGCTCCGGTCCTACCTCGGCGACGGCGCTCGCATGGCCGCCAGCTCTGGCCCGCTCACGACCACCGCGCCCTTGAGAAAATCCTCGCTGGTGGTCCCGTTCATCTCGATGAAGCAGGCGAAGACGGCGTCGTAGGTGGTGTTCGTCCACTCGTCGAACTCGACGAAGCCGTTGCCCAGGTCGACCATCTCGACACCGCTGTCGCCGTCGCGCACGATGGCGACGATGGCCTGGCGCACCTGCTCGCGCCGCCTGAGCTGGTGCTGCGCGTAGACGCTGGTGCGAAGCGCCTGCGGGATGAGGCGCTCGGTGCGCTCGGCCACGTCGAGGTCGTCCTTGACGAGCAGCTCGCGCACCGCGACCTTCGCCACGTCGCACCCCTTGGGCAGCGTGAACAGCTTGCACTGTGGTTCGCGCCTGGCGCGATCTCCGATGGTGGGGTTCTCGCTCATGATGTCGTATCCTCCTGTGCCCCGGCCTGTGCGCCGAGTGGGTCGTTGACCCGGTGTGGTGCTACGCCGTCAGCGCCGTCGCCGCGCTGTACTTCTTGCACTTGCCCGAGATCTTCGTGGTCACGTAGTCCTTGCGCGACCCGAAGCTCGTCTCGTCGACCTTCATCTTCGCGCCGTAGTACGTCTCGCTGACCGGCCGCCCGTCGCGGTAGCCGAAGATGACCGTCATGGTCACGTTCGGCGGCGCGATGTGGTTCTCGTGGTTGAACACGAGCAGCGCCAGGAACGCGCGCGCAGTGGCGTCAAGCTCGTGCGCGGTGCCCGAGAAGTCGAATCCGTCGTGGCGGAAGTCGATATCCGACTCGTCCTCGCCCAGGAAGTCGCTCTCGGTCACCTCGGCGCGCGGCGTGATCGAGAAGTCGGAGAACTTGATCAGGGTGCCACCCTGAAGCTCACCCTCGATCGAGAGCCGGATGGTTACTTCGAGGCCACGGATACGCTCGCTCATGGTTCTGCTCCTTGCCGGTGGATGAGCGGCTTACGCCGCGAAGCCCTGGTCGATGACCACGCCGGTTCCCATGTCCGTTTCGAGGACCAGGAAGCGCATGTGGCCGATGAAGCGCACGCGCCAGAGGACGCGGCGCAGGCCCATGCCGGCCTGGATGGTGCTGGTGACGTCGTCGCGCACCTCGAACGCCTCGATGATGCGCTCGTCGTCCTGGAGCTGCTGCGAGAACGCCTTCAGCTCGCCGACCATCTGGAGCCGGCGGGTGCGGGTGGCCTTGGACTTCACGTAGGTGCGCAGCCGGCGCGCGGCCGACAGCTGGAGAAAATCGCGCGAGCGACGCGTGGTGATCTCGCTGCCGTCGGTGCAGACCGCCGAGTGGAAGGCGAACCCGCCGTCGACCTTCTCCAGCGCGGAGATGCCGGCGTCGAGCAGCGTGATCAGGTCGGCGCGGGTGAGCGTCTGGTTGTACAGCTCCAGCGCGCCCGCCAGCTGCTTCTTGCACTCGTCCGCGCCAGGATGCACGTCCACGTCGTTCTGCGACAGGATCGACGCCAGCCAGTGGTGCGGCGGCGAGGCGATCTTGAGCCCGGTGACGGGGTCCAGGATCTTGGCCGCGTTGTAGCACCACACGATCCGGTCGGACTCGGTGGTGATCTGCGCCGCCTTGGCGCTCGCCTCGGTCGCCACGGCCTGGCCGTTCGCGCCCGACCACGTGAGGAACAGGCGGTCGATGGCGAGCGCGGCGATGGTCACGAGGTGGCCGTTGTAGGTCGCGGCCGTCGCCCCGTCCTCGGCCACCAGCGCCACGCTGACGCCGCTGTAGGCGGCGAGCGCGTCGATGGCGGTGTTGTAGTCGCTGGCCGCGATGCTGCCGTCGGTGCCGGCGACCACGGTGAACCCCGACTGCGTCACGCCGACCGTGATGTAGCCGTCGGTGTCCGCGCCGTCGGTGCTCGCCGCGTTGTTGACCGGGCGACCGCTGTTCGACTTGGTGAAGGTGATCAGGTTGCCGGCGTCGTCACCGATCACGGTGGCGGTGTTGTCTACGCCCGTGCTGGTGTTCAGGTTCTCGTAGAGATACGTGCTGCCCAGCCACTTCACCCGGAGGTTCCAGTGGGTGGCGTCGGCGTCGCTGGCCGTCTCGACCTTGGCCTTGATGCTGTTGCCCCAGGTGCCGGGGCTCGACGCCGCCAGGGTGCCGATGATGGTGCCGGCGCCGCCGGCTGCCGTCTCCAGGCCGATGCTGGCCGCGACCGCCGCCGCCGCGTAGGCGCGCTGGGCGATCACCTTGCCGAACGGCTTGTTGAGCAGCGCGCGCCACACCTCGCCGACCAGAGCCGCCGTGCCGTCGCCGTTCACGTCGCGCTCGCCGTAGACCTCAACGAAGCGAGCGGTGCTGGTGATCTCCTGCGGCGTGGTCGGGCCGCGCACGCACTTGCCGGCGATGCCCACCACGTTGGCGCTGACGCCCGCGATGAAGCCGGGCGACTTGCGCTCGGAGATGTACAGGCCCTCCAGCGCGGTCCACTCGGCCGGGTTCGTCGTGAAGAAAATCTCGGGCATCTGTCTCTCCTCGGTTACGGGGCCGTGATGGAGCCGTCGTCCTGAACGACGATGCGCTCGATGGTGGCGTCAGTGGTGAAGGTAGCAGAGGTGGGGTTCGGCGAGAAGACCTCGGTGAGCCCCAGCTGGATTTCGTTCATGGTGTACACCCCGGCGCGCGTGACCAGCGCGGGGATCGAGGCCAGGACGTCGATGTAGCTCCACGACTGCTGCTGGAACGCCTTGCCGTCCTGCCACTCGCTGTCGTCGAGCATGAAGCTAGCCACAAACTCGCCGACGTCGTCCTCGCAGGCGTTGACCGCCCCGAACACGACGCCGGGGTGTAGCTCGGTGCCCAGGAAGAATCGCTCGATCTGCTGCTCGAACTCGTAGCGCTGGTCCTGCGTGGCGCACGCGAGTTGGAGCTGGATCGTCACGTCGTGGCGACCCACGTTCATCACCACGCGGTCGGGCAGCGGTGACACCCCGGTGTCGTCGCCGTCCTGGTCGGGGATGAAGCGCCAGCGCCCGACCGGCACGATGGCCAGCGAGGGGAAGGCTAGGTCGTGGTTCGGCATCGCCTGCCCGACGCAGATCTTGCCCTCCAGCTCGGGGATCGCTGCCTTCAGCAGATCGGCCAGGTACTTCAGCGCTTCGATCTTGACGACGGCCATCAGCGCTTCCCCGGTGGGTTCTTGAAGAAGCTGCGCAGCTCACGGCTGACTTCGCTGGCCATGGCCTCGCGCAAGTCCTCCATGCTGTTCTTGATGAAGTAGGTGGGGCGCTGCCCTTCGTGGCGCAGCTTCCACACGATACCCATCGTCACGGCTTTGATGGCTTGGTCGACGGTGAGCATGCGCGACGCGCGCGCGCTCGGGCGCGAGGTGTTGGTGCGCGCACCGCTGTCCTGCGCCTGCGCCACGATGTCGGGGTGACGCGACACCCACTGCTCGATCGCGAGGATACCCACGTCGCTGACCGCGTGTGGGCGCGCCCCGTTCTCGATGATGCCGATGTGGGGCGCGTCGTTGACGATCTTCCACAGCACGTCGCCGAACCCCTGCTGCTCCATCCAGCCGGCTTTCGCCTGGCCAGTGTCCACCGGGGTGCGTCGCACGAGGATTCCGCGCCCGCGCGCCGCGCCGCGCCTGATGCCGTTCTTCAGGCGCAGCTTCATCTCGCGCTCCAGCTTGGCGAGCACGGTGCTGATGTCCTTGGCCTCGACGGTGATGCCCATGGCTACGTCGCGACCTCGACCTTGCGCAGCCACAGCACCCACCCCAGCGTCTCCTCGCGGTCGACGAACGGGGCCTTGCTGTGGGCCCAGTAGCTCGCGGGCGTCAGCTGCCCGTGCGCGTCGGTAATCTTGAGCATCCACTGCTGCCGCGCCTTGTCGAGATCGGGGCCGCACAGCTGCGGATAGGTGTACGACAGCGACACCTCGGTGAGCCTGATCTCGCCCGCCTCGTTGAGGCCGCACGTGACCAGCTCGAACTTGCGCCCGTCCCACTGCTCGACGCGGGGCTGCGGAGTGATCTCGGTGACGACGTCAGTCTTCTTGCCGGTCATGCCCGGCCCGGTCCACGTGCGCAGCACCGAGTGCAGCCGATAGGCGCGCACGCCGAACTCGGGGTGCAGTTCGCCCCGAAGGTCGTCGATGACCGCGACCATGTCGTCGACCAGGACATCCGGGTCGAGCACAGCCGAGCCGCTCACGCGTCACCGCGAAAAGGTGCCACCGGGGGCAGCCGAGGTCGGCTGGCACAGGAGTCGGAGGACCCACAAGCTCCCCACGGCTGCCCCCGATGGCGAAAGCTCACTTGCCAACCCAACCGCCGCCGCCCAGCTGGGGCACGGTGTCGCCCGGCAGGGCGTTGCTGAACACGTCGTGGCGCGGCGCGACGCCCAGGATGGACGCCATGCGCCCCACGCAGCGCCGGCCCTCGCCACAGAGCCGCTGTGTCTCGCCGGGGTTCAGCTTCAGCGGCCCGACCGCCACCGCCTTCATGCGGCCGTGGGTGCCCGCCAGCTTGGCGTCGATGCTCGCCAGCGTGGCCAGGAAGCCCGGCGGGGTGTCGGTCAGCAGGTTGGTGAACAGCGCCAGGAGATCCGCGCGCGCATCCACGGCGTTCATCGCCTGCTCCAGCCGCGAGTCGAACTGGCCGTGCGTGTCCTGCCAGCCCATGTAGAGCCGCACGAGGGTGCGCTGTGCGTTGGTGAGAGCCATCGCTTACTTCTTGGCCTTCGCCCTGGCCGGCGGCATGCCAGGCAGTGACGGCATCAGCGGGGCCTCGACCAGCGCGCCGTCGTCGGCCTGCGGCTCGACCGTCTCCACGCGCATCGTCCCGGTGGCGACCAGCGACGCCTTCGCCTGGAGCGCGTTGCCTGCGACCGGCGCGGCCTCGGGCTCGTCGGCCGGCGGCATCGGGGTCGGCTCGGTCACGGCCGGCTGCTCGCTGGGCGTCGGCATCGCGGCAGCCTCGCGTGCCTGGCTAGCGCCATCGTCGGCGATGCTGTCGGGATCGACCAGCCCGCTCTTGTTGTGGCGCGGGCGGTCCTTGCCGAGGCGGGTCTGGCCGTTCATGTTGAACGACAGCTTCTCGCGCTGCTCGACGGGGATCTCGTCGATGGGGGTGAGGCCGAAGCGCTTGAACTGCGGCTTGTACCCCTCGGGGCCGTCCACGTAGCACCCGGGCTTCGCGTCATACTGCGTGAAGCGCCCGGGGCCGTTGCCGACCCGGAAGCTGATGTCTTCGCTGCGGAGGTTGAAGTAGATCACGCCGTGCTCCTGTTCCTGTGCCTGGTGGTCCTTCCCTCACACAGCAGGGGCGTGAACAAGTAAGCCGCGCGCCACCGGGGAAGGGAACGGCGACTCGCGGCCCACTTGGAGAGGTGTTACTGACCGGCGGTGCGCTTGTCGCCCGCGTAGCCGGCCTTGAGCGTGCCGGACGTCCTGGTGAAGCCGATGCGCGCGCGCGAGCACGGCGGCAGCTTGCTCGACACCAGCGGCACGCCCGCCTCGGTGCCCGACTGGAAGACGGCCCAGGTGGTGCCGCCGTCGAACGAGACGCTGATGTTCCAGGCACCGACGAAGGTGCCGTAGATCATCACGTAGACGTTCTCCAGGTCGCCGATGTTCTTGGCGGCGCTGTTGCCGGTCGCGGCGACGTCGGCGAAGGTGCTTTCGAGAAGTTTGGCCATGGCGGTGTTCTCCCTGTGTCCTCTGTGGTGGTGTTGGGACTTGGGCTTACGCCGCGAGCCCGGTGATGTAGCCACACGCCTGCGGGCGCTTGACCACGAGCTGCGGATCGCAGAACAGGGCGGTCTTCACCGCGCGGCCGGTCTGCGCCAGGGGGAGGATCTGCGCGCTCAGCTTGGTCTTCTGCGCGCCCTTCTGCGTCTCGGGCGTGCCGCCCAGCATCAGCATGCCCGCGCCCTGCTTGAGCTGCTCGGGGCTGTTGGCCAGCTGCGCCATCGACACGTACATCGAATTCAGCGCGATCATCTTCGAGGCCGGGCAGCGCTTGTCCTTCAGCACCACCACGCCGTCGAAGAACAGGGCGTTGTCCATCCAGCCCGGATCGAGCTTGACCACGCTGCCGTCGGCGCGCTGGACGTCCTGCACCGCACGGCGGTTCGGATCGAGCAGCGATCCGAAATAGTCGTGCTGCGTGGCGTCGCAGATCCAGATGTCGGGCGCGCCGCCGGTCGCGTTGTAGATCGACCGCTTCATCTGCTTGAACAGGTCCTTGGAGATGCCCGCGCCCAGGGCGTCGAGCACGTTGCCCTTCCAGTAGGTGCGGGTCGAGCGGTCGAGGCCGGCGTAGGTGCCGATGTCACCGATGGCCGGGTTGGTCGCGTCGAGCAGGCCGGCGATGATGTCGGTTCCGCCGCTGCCGTCGTAGAAGTCGTCGCCGATGGCCACGGCCAGGCGCTCGACCGAGTACGACAGCTCCTCGGCGAACAGCATCGCGAGCTGCTCGGGGTTGCCGGCGGCGTAGGCGGCGTTGAGCGCCTTGCCCGACACCTTGAAGCCGTCGTGGTAGGTGCCGTACTGGAGCACGGCCGCCTCGCGGGTGTCGCTGTTGAACACCGAGACGTCGTCGCCGTCGGCGATCACCGCCGAGGTGGGCACCTCGGTGCCGCTGCGCGCGACCCACTGGATGTTCTGGCCGGCCTCCGGGCGCACGTCGAGGACGAGCGGCAGGACCAGCGAACGGTTGAGCTGCGTCTCGACGCGGCGAGCGAACAGCTTGACGAGGATGCCGGTGACTGCGGAGAAATCGACGAGCGCCATGGTGGCTGCCCTCCTGGTTTCGTGGTTGCCGTCTCGCGCCCAGTATCGCCGCGCGCCGCGTGCGGCCTCTCGGCCGTGTGGGGCGACGTGTCGTGCCGCCAGTCGTGCAACCCCGCCAGGAAGGCCGGTGCTGTGATCTGAAGGGTGTCACCACACGCAGACCGTTGTCAAGCGTGTGGTGTGAGATTGGTGGGTGTGGGCTAGATCTTGATGTCGATGCGGTTGCCCATGAGGGCATTGCCGAGGGCGTTGATCAGCTGCGCCTCGCTGGGCTCGCCGGGGCCACTGCCAGGCGGCAGACCACCGCGCTCGCCCGCGCCCTTGACGCCAGCCGGGGGCAGGTACGACTTGCCCTCGCCGGCCTTCGCCCAGTCGGCCACGCCCTCGTCGAGGTCGACCAGCTCGTCGTTCTTGCCGACGAACTTGATCTTGCCGTCCTCGTCGCGCTTGACCTTACCCATGTCGAGGTACAGCAGCGCGGCAGCGCCCGCCAGCCGGTCGTCGGCGACCCCGGAGGCCTTCAGCGCCTTGGTCAGCGCGCCGCGCTCCTCGGCCGCGCGCTCCTTCTGCGTCTGCGCCGCGCGCGCCTGCTGCTCGGCGTTGACCTGATCCTGGAGCTTCTTGTTCGCCTTGGCGAGGTCGTCGATCTGCTTCTTCACCTCGGGGGGCAGCCCGCCGCCGCCCTTGTCGCCGCCGGTCGCGCTCTTGTCGTCCTTGCTGCCGCCGGCCGGGATCAGCTCCTTGACGTCGTTCAGCAGTGTGTCCTTCAGGCCGTCCATCGCGTCCTTGATGGCCGCCCCGACCATCTCCTTGAACGCGCCCTTCTTCAGCGCGCCGGTCACGGCACCGTTCACTTGCTTGCTGACCGTGTCGTTGATCATCTCGGCGAGCGCTTCCTCGTCCAGCTCCTCGACCTCGATCTCGTCGTCCTCGGTCTTGGGCGGCTTCGGCTTCTTGGTCTTCTTCATCAGCGGCATGGGTCCTCCAGGCGTTCTGTGCCAGGTTGTACTACAAAAGCCCCTTGGGGTCGCCCCAGTCGGGGTGCCAGGGCGTGAGCACGCAGCGGTCGTTTGGGTGGATCGGCGGGCGGTCGGCGGTCATCTTGCGCTTGGTCGCGCGCCCGCGCACGGTGAGCTTGTAGTTCGCCACGAACTTCTTGGCCTTGCTCGCGTCGGCCGGCGTCGTCGAGCCGTCGAGGTCCAGGCAGATCACGCAAGTGCGCCGGTCGCGCGACGCGTCCCAGCGCATCAGCATCGCCGGGTCCTGCTTCGCCATGTCGCGCAGCCCGATCTCGTGCTGGGCGTTGTAGGCGTTCATCAGCTCGGTGCGGGCGATGCGCTCGGCGCTGTACTGCCCGGCGCGCTCAATCGCTGGTACGCGCGACATCAGGCGCGCCGCTACCTCGGACACCGTCTCGCGCTTGAGCTGCCCCACCGCAAGCTCTCGCGCAATGAGAGCACGCGTGTCGGTGGTGTAGCGCCGAACGCTGGTCCTGAAGCGGTTGAGCAGCAGCCTCTCGCCGCGCGCCATGATCGCCGCCTGATTCAGCACCATGGGCTCGAACTGCCCGAGGCCGTAGATGGCGTCGAGGCGCTCATACTCCAGCTGCAAGTGCCCGGTGGCCAGCGCGCCGGCCGCGTTCGCCCCGATGCGCAGCCCCGCCATGAACACCGGCTCGATCTCGCGGATCGCTTCCATCGACCGGCGCACGCCGATCAGGGCTGACCGCAAGCGCTGCGCGGTGAAGCGCTCGGCACCATCCTGCTTGAGGAACCACGCGCGAAGGTCGCGCTCAAGCTCGCGCTGCGCCTGCGCCAGCACGGGGGCAAGCTGTCCGAGCAGCGGCCCGGGTAGCGCGTCTACCTCGCGGAAGATGCCGTCGAGCATCGCCTTGAGCGCCTGCTCGCGCTGGCGTCGCGTGGGCAGCGGCATCAGCGCTCGCAGGCCGCGCGACTGCGATCCAGCGCGTCACGCAGCATGTCCATCGTGAGCAGCACGCAGGTGCTCACGGCTTCTCGTCCCTGATGTCTTGCAGGGTCGGGCCGCAGGCGCGCACGACCGCCTCGTGCATCTCGTGCTCCTCGCCCTCGACGAAGCGCTTGACCAACCCGCCGTCGTTGACACCCTGCCCGCCCACGCGGACCCAGCCGATCACGCGCGGCCGGCGCAGCAGGATGCGAAGCCACCGCATCACGACAGCGGCTCCACGATCTTCACCGCGCCATGGACCGCGCGGACGCTGTAGTTTCCCAGCGAGAACGCCGGGCGCTTCCCGGTCTGCGCCGTGATCCAGTTCACGCACTGCGCACACGCGTGCTCGACGTCGCTGAGCTTGATGCGGCGCTGGCACCCCGGGTAGCGTGTGAGGAAGTCGCTCAGCGCTGGTCCTCGCCGCGCGCGATGGCGGCGTTGGCGAACATGATGCACTCCTCCAGCTTGGTGATCGCCACCGCCTGCTCGCGGCCGGGTGGGCTGTTTTCCACGATCATCAGCGCCATGTCCTTGGCGCGCGCGCGGAGCGCGGTATACCGCTCGCCCTGGTCCTCCTTGGGCGCGTGGTAGGTGAAGACGCGGTCGATCTGCTCGACGACGGGCGGGCTCGGGTTGTACTTGGTCACGGGCGTGCTCCTGGTGGCTTGCCGTTGGGCGGTGCTGCGCCGGGCGCGGGGGCCTTGGTCAGCTTCAGCTCGTGGTCCTGCTGCGCTGCCTCCTGCTCGGCGATGGCGGCGGGGTCGAACTCCTCGCTGGTGATGTTCTCCTCCAGCTCGGTCGCGATGGCGAGCAGGTCGCCGGGCGACGCGTTCGCGCCCAGCACTGCGCGCGCGAGCGCCATCTTGTGCCGGCGCTGGAAGGTCGGCGACGGAATGGGGACGCCTTCGAGCGCCACCGCGTCGGTCACGGCCTCGGCGGTGTCCATGCCCTCGAAGTTCTCCATGCCCTTGACCACGAACTGGTCGCCCACGTCTGGCTCGGCGCGCGCCAGCGCCACGTCGCGCACCAGGCCAGCCAGGAACTCGCGGCACATCAGGCCCAGGTAGGCCAGCACCACGGTCTGTGCCGCCTTGTCGTGCGCCTTGCTGTCGCCGCTGCGCGTGAGCGCGGCCGCGCTGTTGTCCACGCTGAGCGCCATCTGGTGCATCACGCGGTGCATCTCGTCGCGCAGCTCCTTGCAGGTGGCGAGCGCGTGCGTGAACGGCTGGGTGTCGGGGCCGATGAAGCGCGCGTCGTCGTCCTTGCCGCGCACCTGGACATAGCCCTGCCCGCGTCGCTGGATCGTCGCCCGGTTGGGCACGGTCTGCGCGTCGCTGATGGGCATCTCGGGCGCGGCGACCTCGCTGCCGTGGAACTCGTACAGCTCCGAGAACAGCGCCTGGAACTCGGCCCACGACAGCGCAGACCGCTTGTTCAGGTGCTCGCGCGCCAGGCCCTCCAGCTTCTCCATCGCCCACAGGCCGTCAGGCACCGAGAAGCGGCGAAGCGGAACCTTGCCGTGCGTGTGGATGCCGCCGGCCGCGCGCTGCACCACGTCGTCGTCCTTGGGGGGCTCGCCGCGCTTGTACGTGACCTCGTAGCGCTCCCAGGTGGTGCGCGTCCAGTAGGTCCAGCGCTCGGTGATCTTGTCGCGCGTGCCGGCCAGCCCGCCGCGCCGCGATTCCTGCGTGTGCAGCACGGCCCAGGTCAGCTCGCCGCTGCCGTTCTCCTCGAAGTCGATCACGCACTCGTCGGGGATGACCACCGCGTAGACGTCGCGCGCGCCGGCCGCGTCCTCCTCGGCGAGGCTGGTGGCGTCGTTGGTGGGCGCATACTCGACGTCGTACAGCACCCACCCCGTGCGCACCAGCATGGCGTCGAGCACCACGTCGCGGATGAGCTGGTTGATGGACGTGCGCGCGCCACCTGGAGGCGAGCAGTCCTCGACGAACTCCTCGTAGAACGGCGGCAGCGGCTCGGGTGGGATCGGCGTGCCGTCCTCCTCGCGCTCGTTGCCGTCCATCGCCAGGGCCAGCGGCTCGGCGGTGAGTGCCGCGATGATGTGGTCGATGATCTCGCCAGCATATGGCATGTAGAACGCACGCCGCACTCGCTCCTTGTAGACGGCGTCGGCTTCGTCGCGGTGCGGGGGAAACACCTCGCGCATAAGCGCCTCGTTGCCGAGCAACCGGCGACCACCGCTGTACAGCGAGCGCAGCCGGCACGCATACCAGGCGTCGAACCCGGGGCGGGTCTGCTTGAGCATTGAGTACGTGATGCCGCCGCTCTGCGACGCCACCACCCCGTCGCCACCATCAGCGTTCAGCGCAGCCGTCTCGTAGATGCCCCGTGGCGTGTCGTTCGAGAGGCTGTCGGTCGGTCCAAGTTGACGAGCCATGCGTGGGCACCTCAGCCTCTAGGATTACCTCGTTGCGGCTTCCAGGTCCACGCCGTACTCGTAGTCGGCGCTGGCATCGAGGACAGCGATCACCTCGTCCGCGTCCACGATCATCATGTCGCGACCGTCGACCACCACCTTCGTGCCGACGCCGATCCACTTCTCCAGGGCGATCACGTCGCCGGGGTGCAGCCCGCACGGGACGACCAGCCCGGTGTCTCGTTGCTCGCCGGGACCGACAGCGATCACCCGCGCGCGCTCGGCCTTACGGTCGTTGGACGTCTCCGGGATCAGGATGCCGCCGGCCGACACCTTTCGGTCGATGCGCTCGACGAGCACGTTGTTGCCCATCAGGCGCATGGGAATCTTGAGCTTGGCTGCCATGGTCTAGCCTCCCTTCTTCGCGTGAAACGGCTCGATGAACGACACGTGCCTCTCCTTCTCAGCGGTCGTCGGCGGCAGCCCGTCGACCAAGACTGCTGGCCACGCAGCGCGCTCCAGCATGCGCACGCGCTCGGCCAGCACCGCGTTCGCCTGCTGAAGATCGTCGATGTACTTGCCGAAGGTGGCGGTGATGCGGTCGCAGATGGTGATGGTGATCTCGGCCGACGCAGCCGCCATCGCAGCGAACAGCACCTTGCTCTCGTCGCCGTTGGGGTCGTTCTTGCCGCCCGGGACAGCGATCAGCTTGGCAGCGTCGGCCTCGGCCGCGAACTGCTGCTGCGCCGCCTGGCAGCCCTGGAGCAAGAGCTGGTGGCGCGCGTTCATGCGCTGCTGCTCCAGCGAGTGGCTGCGCCGCTCGGCCGCCATCTCCAAGATGCGCGCGCCGGCCCCGGTGAGATCGCGGCGCGGCCCTGCGCCGTCCCCGTTGTTGCTCGACATGTCGGTCCTCCTCGTGGGTGCGTCCTGTGCCCGCAAAGGCTACTTCAGCACCCTGACGGCCGTCAACGGCCACGCGGCCTGAAGCGCTGGTCCAGCTGCGACTCGCGCGTGGGCGGCGGCGCGGGCATGGCGACGGCGTTCCAAGCGTGCGCTGTCGCATCGACCTGATCGTCCTGCGCATCGCCGACGCCCGTGAACTCGGCGAACTCCTTCACGTACTCTTTGAGCCACTGCGGCGGTGCGTCGCTGAAGCGCCCGTCGGCCATGATCACGCGCGTCGGCAGCAGCACGCGCCCCACGTTCCACGCGCCCGACAACGGCTGCGCGCGCACGAACTTGTCGCCACCGACCTTCGTCTCCTGCACCTTCAGCGACTTGTCGAGGGCGAGCAACGACTGCGGCACGGCCTTGAACCCCGCCACCGCCTCGATGAAGGCAGGCGCGAAGTACCAGCGCGCCTGGAACGCACGCAGCCGCTTCACGAACGTCGGAATGTCGTTCTGCTCGCGCAGCACGTCCAGCACGAACCCCACTTGCTGCGTGCCCTGCCCACGGATCGCGATGGCCACCGCCACCGACCAGTCGGCACGCGTATGCGCGGTCGCAGCCGGGTCGACGCCGATGTAGATCCTGAACCCGGTGAAGTCGACCTTGGCCGGGTCGTACAGATGCGGCTCGCTGAACAGCTTGGAGCCCTTGGGTTGCGGGTTGCCCTGGTACAGCGCGCCGAAGGACCACTCGCCGATGGTTTCCCTGATGGCGTGCAGCTCGGGCACAGCGAATCGGGTAGGCCACAGCGCCTCACCGGGTGCGCGCCCCAGAATGTCGTTCTCCTGCGCCAGCGCCGACATCGACACGAACTCCCACGGGAACAGCGCGGGCAGCTCGCCGGCAGCATGACGCTTCTTGATGCGACCGATCAAGTCGTCGTCATGCCACCGGGTGTGGACGATGATCACCGACGCCTTCTCCAAGCGGGTGAACACCACCTCGGTGAACAGGTCCCAGATCATCTCGCGGTAGACCGGCGAATCGGCCTGGCGGCGGTTGGCGTAGGGGTCGTCGAACACGAACACGCCGCTGACGCCCTGGCCGGTGATGCCGGCGTTGGCACCGACCGCGAGCAGCCCGCCGCCGGCCGTGGTGCGCCACTCGCTCAGGTTCGACGTCGCGTTGTCGAGCTGCACCCCGGCGCGCAGCGCTTGCGCCCGGATCGGCCGCGACTTCGACTTCGCCTGGCGGTCGTTGTAGGTGACGTAAGCGTGCGTGTCGGCCGGCGCGAAGCCGAGCAGCCACGCCAGCCCGCGCCCGATGGTGGTGGTCTTGGCGTGGCGGGGTGGGAGATCCAGGCAGGCGAAGACGCGTTCGTGCCGCGTGCGCTCCAGCAGCCCCACCAGCGGCTCCAGGTGGGGCTGGACGGGCTCGGCGGGGTTGTGCTGCTCGATGTACTCGGCGAGGCCCTGGCCGCCATACTGCGCGTCCATGAGCGCGACAGCAGCAGCGCGGTCGGCGGGCGGCATCAGGGCCAGCGTCGCCTCGTCGTACATCATCGGCTACTCGTCGGCCGACTTCCTGGCGGCGTGCTCGCGGTACTTGGTGAACAGCTCCTTGAGCTTGGCCTCGCGGTCGCTGGCGCGCATCGCACCCACGTCCACGCCGACCAGCCCGGTGTGCTCCACGCGCTCGGGTGCGTAGGCCCCGTCGACCTTGCAGAGCCGGTCCAGGGCAAGCACGGCGGTGCGGAGGTCCGGCTGGCGCTCCTTGCCGCTCTCGTCCTTGCCGGGGTTCATGGCGCGCTCCAGCACGCCCTCCAGCTGGGCACGCCGCACCGCGACCTTGCTCACCGCGTGGTGGCGCGAGTCGCTCTGCCAGCGGTCGTAGACCGCCTTGCGGTAGTTGCGCAGCTGGCGATTCGACACCCCCCACTCGCGGCGCAGGATGGCGTCGATGGCTGCGTGCGTCATGCACGAGCGCAGCATCGCGTCCATCATGTCCAAGCGTTCCATCGCCAGGACGGCGCTGTTGCGCTTGCCCCGCTTGCGCGGCGTCTTGGCCGGCGGTGGTGGTGCTTCGGGCGTGTCGTCCTGCTCGTCCATCGGCTACGTGCTCAACCCCATGAACTCGGCGCGCGCGCTGGGCACAGTACGCATGGCTCCGAGAAGCGCGCTTGTCACCATCGTAGCACCGCTCAGGCGCACACCCCGGCACGCCATGCACTGGTGCGCCGCCTTGACCACCACGCCCACGCCCGACGGCTGAAGGTGCTCTTGCAGCGCCTCGGCGATCTGCGTGGTCATCTGCTCTTGCAGCTGCAACCGGCGCGCGTAGCACAGCACCAGGCGCGCCAGCTTGGACAGCCCCACCACGTGCGTCGTCGGGATGTAGCCCACGGTCGCGGTTCCCACGAACGGCAGTAGGTGGTGCTCGCACAGCGACGTGAAGGCGATGTCCTTGAGCACGACCATCTGGTCGTACTTGGCCTCGAAGCGGGTGGCCAGGATCATCGCCGGGTCCTCACCGTAGCCGGCGGTCATCTCGCGCAGCGCCTTCATCACGCGCTTCGGGGTGTCGACGATGCCCTCACGACTGATGTCCTGCCCGATCTCTTTCAGCAGCGTGCGCACGGCGTCCTCGCCAACGTACATGTTCAGGCTCTCGCCGCGCTCAAAGGGGCTGCTCATCGGATGCCCGTCCACTTGTGGGTCTGGAGCGACAGCTTCCAGTCCGGGTTCGCCTTGCACAGCTCGACGCACCACGCCAGCGCCTTGCGGTCCACGCCCAGCGGCGTCCACGCCGGGCTCAGATAGTGGTGCGCCGCCTGGATGCGCGGGCGCGGTTTGGCCTGGCCGGCGAAGCGCACGTAGCGCAGCTCGTCGGCGCGCTCTAGGCGCAGCGCGTGCTCGGCGACCTTGGGGCTGCACGCCAGCCAGTCGACGGTCACGCCCTCGGGCATCGGCAGCGATCCGTTCGTCTCGACCGCGATCTTGTACCCTGCCTCGCGGCACGCCAGCACCAGCGTGAGGTCGAGCTGTAGCAGCGGCTCGCCCCCGGTGAAGACGATCCACGCCGCCGGGTCGCCAGCGTGCACTACCTTCACCTCGGCAAGCAGCTGGTCGGCGTCCATCTTGCGCCCGCCCACGAACTCGGTGTCGCAGTCGAAGCCGTGCGTCTCGACCTTGCACGTGAGGTTGCAGCCGGCGAAGCGCACGAACGTTGACACCTCACCCACGCGCGCGCCCTCTCCCTGAAGCGAGTGGAAGACCTCGTTGACAACGTAGCTCATCTCAGTTGCCCCTCGGGAACTTGACCTTGACGTACACCGTGCCGACGACGGGGCCGGTGCCGCCGCGCTCATGTCTTCTGCCTCGCATTGTGGTGGGCCGCGACGATCCGCAGGAAGTCCTCCACGTCCATCGTCACCGGCGTGTTCGCACCGAACGGCCCTGTCTGCGCCTGCGTCGCGAGGTACTCCAGCGCCGACAAGCGCAGGGTCGCGTAGATGGTCCGCTCGCGCAGCCGATGCCAGATGCACACGGGGATCGATCCACCGTAGCGGAAGTCGGCGGGCGTGGTGAAGCGCGCGCGGATGTCACGCTCGGCCTGCTCCAGCTTCTTCACCGGGTTCGGGTTGATCGAGTCGGTCAGCTCACACCAGAGCTGCGACAGTGGCATCACCGAATCGGCGAAGAACACGTCCGGGTTGCTCGCGCGCTCGGCTTGGCTGGCGCGGCGCACGGTGCTGCCGGGGAACTTCTTGCGTAGCAGGTTCG
>Ga0315273_10001477_pt1 | contig 26818 bp, 22 predicted proteins | sample YL17G02_0_MG_FD_205753 | JGI IMG/M metagenome (GOLD analysis project Ga0315273, IMG submission 205753) | Sediment microbial communities from Yellowstone Lake, YNP, Wyoming, USA - YL17G02_0 | ecosystem: Environmental > Aquatic > Freshwater > Lake > Sediment | place: USA: Wyoming | collected... | reverse complement strand
CTCCGCTCGAGCATGAAGACCTCCCAGACACTGATCGACGAAATCCCGACGGGCTCCCGCCCGCTGCGGATCGCATCGAGTGCCGGCTTCGGCAGCGACTCTGGATCGTCGATGTATCCGATCCAGATATGGGTGTCGAGAATAATCACCGCGCTGCTTCCCAATCTTCCGAGCCGACGGGCTCGTACGGGTCGACGTATTTCACCAGGAGGCCGCGCAACGCGGAGAGTTCGTGCTCGTCGGCCTCATCGACCGGCGAGATCCGCGCCACAGGCCGGCCGTGATCCGTGATCAGGATTTCCTGGCGTTTTTCCTCGACCAGCCGGAAATACTCGAATGCTTTCGGCTTGAAGATCGATTTCGGCACTTTGACCGGCGAAGCACGTTTCATAAGACCATGGTTACAGGTCCACGGTCCGCTTGTCAAGCCCTATCTGCGCCGCACTCCGAGGACCTTCGATATTTAATCCTCCCCGCCCCAATTGCTGCCCAAGGTCATACCGGGCCGTACTTGCCGTTGGGGTCCGTCGGCGTCGGGGTGACGGCCCACGATATCCAGCCTTTTTTCATTCAATCCTCCCGGAAGGCAGCTTCGACGAGGAGGGCACGCTCTATTGCATCCCCTTTGGATAGGGGTGAACCGGCGAAAGGGCAAGCGGCGTGTCCCGAGATGCGTTCATTCTCCGGTGTGGCGCTGCAGCTCATATTTCGCGCAAGCCCAGGCCGCACTCGGCATCGCTCTGGCTCCCGGTCAGGTCGAGGGCCTGCGCGCCGCCCTGGGCCGTGGGCTCGCGGTGATCACGGGAGAGCCGGGCACGGCAAAGACCACGATGTTGAAGTGCCTCCTCGCGATCTGCGAGCGGCGGCTGCTTCGGGTCGAGTTGGCCGCGCCCACGGGCCGTGCGGCGCGCAGGATGAGCGAGGCGACCGGCGGCCAGGCGAAGACCATTCACCGGATGCTCGAGTTCGCGCCAGGCGCGGGGGGCTTCAGGAAGAACAGAGTTGATCCGCTCGCCTGCGACCTCTGCGTTGTCGATGAACGTGAGCCAGTTCATGGGTAAGCGCGGAGCGCAGAGTGTTGGTCGGCCAGGGCGAGGATCCCGGCCAGCCAGGCAAACGACAGAGCCGGTATAATGATGCGGAGGTGTGGAGTCTGGGGTTGCCGGGCAAGGACAGCATACTCCCGCGCCCCGCCCGCAAAGCGCAAATACTCGGCGCGCGAGAGCACCAGCGCGGCTAGTAACCGGTTGGCGGCGACGGATTCCAACTGGATCCATGGGCCGATCCGGACCGCCGGCAGCCGCAGCCAGGCCAGGGGGATCAAGAGAAAGCTGGCGCCCACGAGGTGCGGGGAGCGTTCGGACATCATGGCCCGCTCTCCTTTTCCGCTTTCTGGATCAATTCGATGAGGCGGCGGTACTCGGCTTCCGAGAGCTTCTTCCGATCCACCCGGATCAGCGCCGCCACCGCCGCTTCCACCGAGCCGTCGAAGTAGGTTTCCAACAGCTGCCGTAAAGCCGACTGCTTCGCGCGTTGATGGGGAATGGTGGGGAGGTACAGGAACTTGCGGCCCTGTTTGCGGTGCGTCAGAAAGCCCTTGTTTTCCAGAATCTTCAAAGTCGCCCGCACTGCCGAGTAGCTAGGCGGCTGCGGGATTGCTTTCCACACTTCGGAGGCGGTGGCGCCCTTCCTGCTGTAAATCGTGTCCATCATCTGCCGTTCCCGTTTGCTCAAGCCCTGTTGTAAACGCTTGCTCATGGCACCTCCAAATGATGGTATTCAGGCATTTGTGCCATCCCCTGTCAAGACCGAATTGTTGATTTTTTAGCAAATAGAAAGCTTCTTGAGGTTCGACCGGATCCCTGCGGCATATTGTGCGGCTGCTCATTATTCGCTACTGTGGCGGAAGCAAAGCATGGGCGGATACATCGGGGCCCTGGACCAGGGCACGACCAGCACGCGCTTCCTGCTCTTCGACCGGAAGGGCGACCAGGTGGCCGGGCGGCAGCTAGAGCACCGGCAGATCTATCCCCGCCCCGGGTGGGTGGAGCACGACCCGGTCGAGATCTGGGAAAAGGCCTGCGCCGTGATCGCGGCGACCCTGCGCGAGGCGAAGGTCTCGGCCGAAGAGCTGGCCGCCGTGGGCATCACCAACCAGCGGGAGACCACGGTGGTGTGGGACCCGCGCAGCGGCCGGCCGTACGCCAATGCGGTGGTGTGGCAGGACACCCGCACGGACGGCATCGTAGCCGAGCTGGCGGCCGCGGGCGGGAAGAGCGCCGGGCTTGACCGCTTCCGCGCCGCTACCGGACTGCCCCTGGCCACCTACTTCTCCGGTCCCAAGCTCCAATGGCTCCTGGACAACACCCCCGGACTGCGCCAAGCGGCCGAGCGCGGGGAGGCGGTGTTTGGCACGGTGGACAGCTGGCTGGCCTGGCAGCTCACCGGCGGCCCCGGCCGCGGGCGGCACCTGACCGAGCCGAGCAACGCCAGCCGTACCCTGCTCTTCGGCCTGGACAGCCAGGCCTGGGACCCCGCGCTGCTGGAGGTGTTCGGCGTGCCCCCGCGCATGCTGCCGGCGGTCCTGCCCTCGATCCCCGGCGAGCCCTACGGGCATACCAGCGAGGAGGGTCCCTTCGGAGCGCGCGTGCCGCTGGCCGGGATCCTCGGCGACCAGCAGGCTGCCCTGTTCGGCCAGGCCTGCTTTCGGCCGGGGGAGTCCAAGAACACCTACGGCACCGGCTGTTTCCTCCTGTTCAACACCGGCGCCAGGCCCGTGGCCTCGCGGCACGGCCTACTCACTACCGTGGCCTGGAGCCAGGAGGGCCGCGGCCCGCTTTTCGCCCTGGAGGGCTCCATCGCCATCACCGGCGCGCTGGTGCAGTGGCTGCGGGACAACCTGGGGATGATCGGAAGCTCCGCCGAGATCGAGCCGCTGGCCGCCCAGGCCGAGGACTGCGGCGGGGTGTACTTCGTGCCGGCCTTCTCCGGGCTGTTCGCGCCGCACTGGCGCTCCGACGCCCGGGGGGTCATCGTGGGCCTGAGCCGCTTCGCCACCAAGGCCCACCTGGCCAGGGCGGCCCTGGAGGCCACGGCCTTTCAGACCCAGGAGGTGTTCGAGGCCATGCGGAAGGACTCCGGGATCGACATCCTCGTGCTGAAGGCCGACGGGGGCATGACCGGCAACGAGCTGCTCATGCAGTTCCAGGCCGACATCCTGGGCGTTCCCGTGGTGCGGCCCCGGGTGCGCGAGACCACCGCCCTGGGCGCGGCCTTCGCGGCGGGCTTGAGTGTCGGCTTCTGGCAGCCGGGCGAGCTGGAATCCCTGTGGCGCGAGGACCGCCGCTGGGACCCTGGCATGAGCGCGGCCGAGCGGGAGCGGCGCTGCCGGTTGTGGCGCAAGGCGGTGGAGCGCAGCCTGGGCTGGGTGGAGTGAGCATGGCCGGGGAAAGCGTGTACGACGTGGCCGTGATCGGCGCCGGGGTGATCGGCGCCGCCATCGCGCGGCAGCTTTCCTGCTATCGGTTGAATGTCGTTCTTCTGGAGAAGGAGGCGGACGCCTGCTTCGGGATCTCCAAGGCCAACTCCGGCATCATCCACGGCGGCTTCCACCACGGCCCCGACGCCCTGAAGGCGCGCCTGGAGATCCTGGGCAACACGCTGTTCGACCGCCTCCAGAGGCAGCTGCACTTCCCCTTCCGCCGCTGCGGGATCCTGGTGGCCGCCCTGAGCGTGGAGGAGATGAAGGCGGTCGAAAAGCTCTACGAGAACGGCGTGCGCAACAAGGTCATCGGCATCGAGCTGGCCGGCCGGGAACGGATGCTCGCCCTGGAGCCGCAGCTCAATCCCGACGTGGTCGGCGGCCTGCACGCCCCGTCGGGGGGCGTCATCGAGCCCTACCGCTTCGTGTTCGCCCTGATCGAGAACGCCCAGGACAACGGGGTGGAGCTGGCAACGGGCTTCGAGCTCACGGGCGTGGAGCACGAGAACGGCGCCTTCCTCCTGGTCTCGGCGCAGGGGCGCCGCGTGCGCGCCCGCTACGCGGTCAACGCCGCCGGGCTGTACGCCGACAGCGTCTCCGCGCTGTTCGGGGCCGAGCAGTTCACCATCGTCCCGCGCAAGGGCGAGGAGTTCCTGCTGGACCGCAATGCCAAAGGGCTGCCGGGCAAGGTGGTCTTTCCGGTGCCCACGCGCCTGTCCAAGGGCATCCTGGTGATCCCGACGGTGGAGGGCACCTGCATGGTCGGGCCCACGGCCGTGGAAATCCAGGACAAGGAGGACCTGGCTACCAGCCAGAGCAACCTGGAGCTGGTCTTCGCCGCGGCCCGCCGCCTAGTGCCCGCCTTATCGGAGCGCGACATCATCACCTCCTTCGCGGGGCTGCGCCCGACCCTGGCCGGCGGCGACTTCCTCATCGAGAGCTCGAGGCGGGTGCCTCGCCTGGTGCAGGTGGCCGGTATCCAATCCCCGGGTCTGACCGCCGCCCCCGCGGTGAGTGAGTACGTGAAAGATTTATTGAAGAAGGCCGGCCTGACCCTGGTGGAGAAGCCGGACTGGGACCCGTACCTGCCGGAGGTGCCCCGCATCCGCGAGCTTACCCCCTTCCAGGTGGACGAGCTCACCCGCAGGGACCCGGCCTACGGCGAGGTGGTCTGCCGCTGCGAGGGAGTTTCCGAGGCGGAGATCGTGGCCGCCGTGCGCCGCGGGCACCGCACCCTGGACGGCATCAAGTTCTACACCCGGGCGCAGATGGGGCGCTGCCAGGGGGGGTTCTGCACCTACCGCATCCTGCGCATCCTGGCCCGCGAGACCGGCCAGCCGGTGGAGGCGATCACCAAGCGCGGCCCCGGCAGCGAGCTGTTGGGAGGCGAGCTGTGACCGGGAAGCGCTACGACGCGCTGGTGTTCGGCGGAGGATCGGCAGGCATGGCCGCCGCGGCGCGCATCGCCGCGGGAGGATTCTCGGTGGCGGTGCTGGAGCGGGAGCGGGAGCTGGGCGGGGTGCTCAACCAGTGCATCCACTCCGGCTTCGGGCTGAAGGTGTTCCGGGAGGACCTGACCGGGCCGGAGTACGCCGAGCGCTACTGCCAGCGCCTCGCTTCCGCCTCGGGGGTGGACGTGTACCTGGAGACCACCGCCCAGGAGGTGGGGGCCGCCGGAGCCGAGACGCCCCTCACCGTGTACGGCTATTCCCGCCTCCACGGCATCCTGGAGCTCAGCGCCCGGGCGGGGGTGCTGGCCATGGGCTGCCGCGAGCGCAACCGCGGCAACATCGGCATCCCCGGCACCCGCCCGGCCGGGGTGTACACCGCCGGCTTCGCCCAGCGCCTGCTCAACATCGACGGCTACCTGCCCGGCCGCCGCGCCGTGATCGTGGGCTCCGGCGACATCGGGCTGATCATGGCCCGCCGCCTGACCTGGTCGGGCGCCGAGGTGCTCGGCGTCGTGGAGATCCAATCCTACCCCTCCGGGCTGACGCGCAACGTGGTGCAATGCCTGAACGACTTCGGCATCCCGCTGCACCTGTCGCACGTGGTGAGCCGCATCCTGGGCCGCAACCGGGTGGAGGGGGTGGAGGTTAGCCCGCTGGAGGACGGGGTCCCGAAGCAGGAAAAGGCCTTCCGCCTGGACTGCGACACGGTGCTGCTGAGCGTGGGACTGCTGCCGGACACGGAGCTGGCCAAGAAGCTGGGCGTGGCGCTCAACCCCGAGACCGGCGGCCCGTTGGTGGATGCGGGGCTGCAGACCTCGGTGGCGGGGGTCTTCGCCTGCGGCAACCTGCTGCACGTGCACGACCTGGTGGACTACGTCACCGAGGAAGCCGAGCGCTGCGCCGAACGGGTCTGCGAGTACCTGGCGGGCGAGTACGAACTGGCCCAGCACCGCGTGGTGCCCGGCGCCAACGTCCGCTACGTCGTGCCCAACCGCTATTTCCCCGGACGGGAAAACCGCTTTTACCTGCGCGCCCTGGTGGTCAAGAACCAGGCTCGCCTGGAGCTGCGGATCGGCGGGGAGACGGTGAAGCAGCGGCGTCTGGCCCACGTCCAGCCCTCCGAGATGGTCTCCTTCACCCTGAAACCCGCCGAGCTGGCCGGGCTGGCGTCCAAGGCCGACAACGCACTGGAGGTGAGCATCGCATGACCGGCGAGCGTCGCCTGGTGTGCATCGCCTGCCCGGTGGGCTGCAGGCTGGCGATCCGTCAGGAGGAAGGCGGGGAGATCCGGGTGAGCGGGAACCAATGCGAAAAGGGGGACACCTACGGGCGGGAGGAGCTGCTCGCCCCCCGGCGCGTGGTCACGGCCACCGTGCGCCTGACAGGGTCGGCACTGCGGCGGCTGCCGGTCAAAACCCACCTCCCACTACCCCGGGAGCACATCGCCGCCCTGCTCGCCGAGGCTTCCCGGCTGGCGGTGCGCGCCCCTGTGGCCCGGGGCCAGGTGCTGCTGGCCGACTTCCTGGCCACGGGCGTTGACCTGGTAGCCACCCGGACGGTAGAGGCGTCGGGGGGGTGAGTAGAGTGGCCGCCTTGCGCATCGGCACCTCCAGCTGGAAGTACGATTCGTGGGAGGGCCTGGTCTACGAGGCGGGAAGCACCGCGAGCTATCTGGAGCAGTACGCGCGGCGCTACGACACGGTGGAGATCGACCAATGGTTCTGGCGGATGCCCGACCCCGCGGTCGCCCAGGAGTACCGCCTCGCGGTGCCGGAAGCTTTCCGCTTCACCGTCAAGGTGCCCAACAGCCTCACCCTGACCCACCACTACAGCAAGGGCAAGCAGGGGCCGCTGCGCCCCAACCCCGACTTCCTGTCTCTCGAGCTCTACGCCCGCTTCCTGGCGTCCATCGAGCCGCTCGCCGACCGTCTCGGCGCGCTGATCTTCCAGTTCGAGTACCTGAACAAACAAAAGATGCCCTCCCAGGCGGAGTTCCTGGAGCGTTTGGAGGCGTTCTTCGCCGCAGCGCCCGGCGGCCCGCCTTGCGTCGTGGAACCGCGCAACCCCCGCTGGCTGGACGCCGCGTACTTCGGCCTGCTGCGGCGCCGCGGACTGGGGCACTGCTTCCTGGAGGGGTACTACATGCCGGGCATCGCCGGGCTGTACGCGAAATGGGGCGGGGAGCTGGCGGGTCCCGCGCCGGTGGTGCTGCGCCTGCACGGGCCTGACCGCGCGGGCATGGAGAAGGCCTCCGGTGGGCGCTGGGATCGCATCGTGCAGGCCCGGGACGAGGAGATTGAAACGGTGGTGGACATGACCGCGCAGCTTCTGACGCGCGGCTTCGAGATCTACCTGAACGTGAACAACCACTTCGAGGGCAGCGCCCCTCTCACGATCGGGAAGATCCGGCTCCTGCTGCAGGACCGGGGCGCCGGCTGAGCCGCTCCCTGCGCCGGCTGTCGCCGCGCTTCAGCTTGGCCCGGAAGTTGGTGGTCTCGTCGCGGATGATCCCCCGCAAGTAGCGCAGCTGCCGACTGATGGCGATCATGTAGAGGTTGGCGTCCACTCCGTGGCGCACCCGGAAATAGGTGCGGGCCAGGGCGTACATGCTCAGGTAGCTGGACTTGAGGCGCCGGCGGGCCAGGAGGTAGAAGTCGCTGGTCTTGCGCAGCACGTCGTACTCGGTCTGGAAGCCGGGGATGCCCGCCTCCTTGAACTCGTAGTACAGGAACAGGAGCTTTTCCAGGTAGTCGCGGTCGCTCATCTGGCCGAGCAGGTCGGCGGTGGCCAGCAGGGCGGCGGCATCCCGCTCCGGGAGGTCGGCGAAAGGGATGTCCGCGAAGGGCTGCTTCAGGTCGGTGGCGCGGATGAGGCGCACCAGGATGGGCAGCTCCTGCGGCGGGACGCCGAACTGCGCGTGGTGACGCTGCATGAAGGCCATGCTGCGCTCCTCGTGCTGGGAGGCGTACTTGGCCCCCGTGCCCTCGGTGTCCCAGCTTTCCTGGATATAGCCGGTGTCGTGCAGGCAGGTGGCCAGCAGCAGGTCCAGGAAAAGCCGCTCGGCCAGCGGCGTGTGCTCCAGGTTGTAGCCGTCGGCCAGGCGGGCGACCGCCAGCACGACGCTCAGGGTGTGGCGCAGGTCGTGGTACTCCGAGTTGCAGGCCCGGTAGCCGGGGAAACGCCCCTCGAAAAGCCGGCGGGTGTGTTCAAAGGCCTGTTCCAATGCCGCGGCGGAGGAACCGCCGTAGCTCGCAGAATAAATCGTTCCCACCTCGGCGAAAAGCCGCGCCGCGTCGCGGGCGTCCGCGAACTGAGCGAGTTGCACGTCCCGTTCTCCGGCCATTGCTGCACCTGATATTCCCAAACATACACCCCCGCCGGCGGCAAATCAATTTCAAATTGACACCCGCGGGCTTTCCCGGTAGGGTTGGAGTTCGGAAACGCCATGGCAATACCTTCGCCGGGTCCCAGCCTCCAGCAGCCAATGCAGGGCAAAGTCTGCCTGGTGACCGGAGCCAGCACCGGCATCGGCAAGGTGACCGCCCGTGAGCTGGCGCGCCTGGGGGCCAGGGTCATCCTGGTCTGCCGCAGCCGCGAGCGCGGGGAGCGCGCCCTGCTGGAGCTGCAGCTGGCCCTGGGCAGCGCCAGGCTGCACCTGCTGGTGGCCGACCTTTCATCCCAGCGTGAGGTGCGGCGCCTGGCCGGGGAAGTGCGCAAGAGCTTCAAGGAGCTGCACGTACTGGTCAACAACGCCGGGGTCTACTGCCGGCAGCGGCAGCTCACCACCGACGGGATCGAGCGCACCCTGGCGGTCAACCACCTGGCGCCCTTCCTGCTGTCACGCCTCCTCGCGAACCTGCTGCGCTCCAGTTCCCCCGCGCGGATCGTGAACGTGGGCTCCGCGGCCTACCGGCAGGGACGCATCGACCTGGACGACCCGAATCTGGAAAAACGCTACCGCCCGTACGCGGCCTACGCCCGCTCCAAGCTGGCCCTGCTACTGGCCGGGCTGGAGCTGGCCGATCGTCTGGGGGGCAGCGGGGTGAGCGTGAACTGCCTGCACCCCGGCTTCGCGGCCACGGAGATCTTCCGCGACCTGCCCCCCGCGGTGCGCTTCCTGCTGGGGGTGATGGCCCGCAGCCCCGAACGTGCCGCGCGCCCGAGCGTGTTCCTGGCCTCATCTTCCATAGTGGAAGGGGTGACGGGCAGGTTCTTCATCGGCGAACGCCCCGCGGTCCTGGCGCGCCACGCCCAGGACCCGGTGCTGCGCCGCGAGCTGTGGGAGCTCAGCGAGACGCTGATCCGGGAGAGGTAGCCCCGCGCAGGACCTCCAGCACCACCTGGGTGATGATGCCCACCAGTTGCGGGTCCAGCTCCTGCTTGCTGCGCCCCCAGCCCTGGGCCTCACGCACCTTCTCCAGCTCCCGCACCTGGGCTTCGTTGAGCGTCTTGGGCTCGCCCAGCAAACGCGTGACCAGGCGGACCCGGGCGTACATCTCCAACACTTCCATCCGGTAGTAGGCCGCCAGCACGTCCTCCCCCACGGTCAGGGCCCCATGGTTGGCCAAGAGGAGTGCCTCGCACCGGGCGATCTCCTTCTCCACGGCCTGGGGGATCTCCTCCGTGGTGGGGGTCCCGTAGTCGGCGAAGCCGATGCGCCCCAGGCTGAAGATCACCTCGGGCAGGAGCACGTCCTGGTCCAAGCGGATGCGGCAGGCGGCGAAGCCCGTGGCGGCGGGCGGGTGGGCGTGCACCACCGCCTGCACGTCCGCGCGCTGGCGGTAGATGGCCAGGTGCATCTTCATTTCCGAGGTGGGCTTCTTCGTGCCCGCGAGCACCTTGCCCTGCCCGTCCACCAGGAGCAGGTCACCCGGGGCGAGGTCCCCCTTGTTCACCCCCGTGGGGGTGATCAGGAACCGCCCGTCAGCCAGGCGGGCGCTGATGTTGCCGTCGTTGGAAGCCACGAAAAAGCGCGCGGCCAGCCGCTTGCCCACTTCGACGATCTTCTGACGTGCCTCGGCTTCGTTCATGGGCGTCAGTTGCACTCGGCGACCAGGGGACCGGCCAGTTCCCTCAGGAAGAACAGCTTCCCCGGCAGGGTGGGCATGAAGCTTGAGGGCACCCACTTGTCCGGTCCGTAGCGCAGAGCCACCCACAGGCTGAAGCCCTGCCACTGCATGCCCCGGCCCAGGGCGCCGTCGCAGCCCCCGATCGCCCAGTCGGCCTTCAGGAACAGGCCGGGGCCGATGGTGTTGGCGCGGGCCGGCACCAGGGTGGTGCGGCTCTTGAAACTGGTGACCGCGTTCTGCTCCACGGTGAGCGGGTGCAGCTTCGCCCCCAGGCGGTGGGTCTGGGCTTTCCACTCCGCCAGGCTCGCGTACTCGGCGGCGAAGTGCGGCTCCCAGAAGGCGATGTGGAACACCCGGCCGATGCCGTACACCACCGCCAGGCGGGACCGCTTGTCCAGCAGCTTCCCCATTTTCTCCGGGTAGCGGGGCAGGTTTTCCCGCGTGGCGAAGTTGCGTTGCGACGCAGGCACGGCGAGCTCGCCCAGGGGGCCGTAGAAGGCCTGCTCCATGGCGTAGCGGAACGAACCGGGGTTGGTGGGCGGCAGGGTCTGCCCCCTGGCGTCCGACCACTCGTCCATGTTGAAGCCGTGCACATGCTTGCAGGAAACCTTCCACTCTTTAAGGAAGTACACGGCCCAGCGGTACATGCCCATGGGCCCGACCGGCAGGATCAGGGCGAGCTGCCGGCCCTCCTCCCGGGCCCCGCGGATCGTCAGGGCGATCTCGTGCCCCATGAAGGTGTTGAAGTCCTGCAGCGTCTCGCAGGGCACGGGTGAGAAGCCCTTGTGCCACCAGGGCTGGCGCCTGGTGACGCTCTCGGGCCGGTTGGCGGCGCAGCGGTCCATGCGGGCCAGGTCCCAGCCTTCCGGAAAGAAGCCTTCCAGAGCCGAGCCCTTCAGGGTGCTCAATAGGTTTGCCTGCGGCGCGGGTTTGGTCGTGCGGTTCATCGTGGACACATGATAGCCGATCGGGCGGCGGGGTTCAAGAAAGCTATGGGTAGATTTTCCCTCTCACGCTGCCGCCCATTCTGCGGAGAGCACCTCCGCCTGCTCCAGCACCGTCTGCGTCGCCTTCTCCTGCTTGTCCGGCGGGTAGCCGTGCTTGCGCAGGATGCGCTTGACGAGCACCCGCAACTGCGCGCGGACGTTTTCTCGCAAGGTCCAGTCGATCGTGACGTTGTTGCGCACCGTCTCGACCAGCTCACGCGCGATTGCGCGGAGCGTCTGGTCGCCGAGCACCTTGACCGCGCTGTCATTGGTCTCCAGCGCGTCGTAGAAGGCCAGCTCGGCCTCGCTCAGGCCCAACGCCTCGCCGCGGGCGTCTGCCTGCCGCATTTCCCTGGCCAGGGCGATGAGTTCCTCGATCACCTGCGCCGCCTCGATGGCGCGGTTCTGGTAACGACGGATGGTCTGCTCCAGCATCTCGGCGAAGGAACGGGCCTGGACGACGTTCTTCCGCCGGCGGGACCTGAGCTCGCCCTTGAGCAACTTTTGGAGCAGCTCCACGGCGAGGTTGCGCTGGGGCATGCCCCGCACCTCGGCCAGGAACTGGTCCGACAGGATCGAGATGTCGGGCCGCTGGAGTCCCGCAGCGGCGAAGATGTCCACCACGCCTTCCGGGGCAACGGCACGCGCGATGATCTGGCGGACGGCATGGTCGAGCTCCTCCTCCGGGCGGGCCTCGCCCGGCGCGCGCTTGGCGAGCACCGCCTGCACGGCCTGGAAGAACGCCACGTTGTCCCGGATGCGCAGGGTCTCCTCGTGCGGCACGGCGAGCGCGAAGGCCTGCGACAACTCCCGCACGGCTCGGAGGAAGCGCTCCTTGCCGTTCTCCTGGCGCAGGATGTGCTCCTGCGCAGCGGGCAGCAGGGCCAGGCGCTCCTGAGGCGTGCCGCCCGTCCACTTGGACCGGTTGAAGCCGTGAAAGAGGCCGCAGCAGACCTCGTACTTCTCCAGCATGACGGCGACCGCCTCGTCCTGATCGAGCGCGGTGCGCCCCGTGCCGCCGCTCTCGGTGTACGTCGCGAGCGCGGCCTTCAGCTCGCGGGCGAGCCCCAGGTAGTCCACCACCAGCCCGCCCGGCTTGTCGCGAAAGACCCGGTTGACACGCGCGATCGCCTGCATGAGGCCGTGGCCGCGCATCGGTTTGTCCACGTACATCGTGTGCAGACTCGGCGCGTCGAAGCCGGTGAGCCACATGTCGCGCACGAGCACGATCCGGAGCGGGTCGGCGGGATCCCGGAAGCGGTTAGCCAGCGCTTCGCGCCGTGGCTTGTTGCGGATATGGGGCTGCCAGTCCGGGGGATCGGAGGCGGAACCGGTCATCACCACCTTGATCGCGCCGCGAGCGTCATCCTCATCTTGCCAGCCCGGACGCAGACGCACCAGCTCGCGGTTCAGCTCGACGCAGATGCGCCGGCTCATGCATACGACCATGGCCTTGCCGTCCATCGCCTCGAGGCGCTTCTCGAAGTGCTCGACGATGTCCTTCGCGACGATCGCGAGACGCTTCTCCGCGCCGACGATAGCCTCGAGCTGCGCCCACTTGGTCTTGAGCTTCTCCTTGCGCTCGACCTCCTCGCCCTCGGTCGCTTCCTCAAAGTCCGGGTCGATGCGCGGGCGCTCGGCTTCATCCAGCGCGAGCTTGGCCAGGCGGCTCTCGTAGTAGATCGGGACCGTGGCGCCGTCCTGGACCGCGCGCTGGATGTCATAGACGCTGATGTACTCACCGAACACGGCCCGCGTGTTCGCGTCCTGAAGCTCGATCGGCGTGCCCGTGAAACCGATGAACGAGGCCTGGGGCAGCGCGTCGCGCATGTGGCGCGCGAAGCCGTCGATGAAGTCGTACTGGCTGCGGTGCGCCTCGTCGGCGATGACCACGATGTTGCGGCGCTCGGAGAGCATCGGGTGGCGGTCGCCCTTCTCCTCGGGGAAAAACTTGTGGATGGTGGTGAACACCACGCCGCCCGCGGCGACCAACAGGAGATCCCGCAGTTGCGCGCGGCTCTCGGCCTGAACCGGCGGCTGCCGCAGGAGATCCCTGCACCGAGAAAACGTGCCGAAAAGCTGGTCGTCGAGGTCGTTGCGGTCGGTGAGCACGACCACGGTCGGGTTCTCCATCGCCGGCTCGCGGATGATGCGGCCCGCGTAGAAGGCCATGGTGAGGCTCTTGCCCGAACCCTGCGTGTGCCAGACGACTCCGATCCGCCGGTCGCCGGGCTTGGAGCTCTCGCGCGGGCTTTCGCCGAGGACTTCGATCAGCTCCGCCACCACCTGAAGCCGCTCTCCCTCCTCGGGTGAAAGTATAATCGGCTCGAAGTCTGGATTGAGGGGCTTGAGCGTGATCCGCACGTGCCGCCAGGAGCCGGCTGACAAAGCTTTCTCGCTTTCATAGCGCTTCACGGTGTAGCGCTCGCCGGTCTCCGGATCGATCGCGTCGCGGAGCTGCACGAGAACGGTCTTGCCCTGCCGCGTTCCTTCGACCGGAGCGGAGAACAGGCACCATGCGCCATCCGGGATCGCGGGCTCCATGGAGCGGCCCTCCACGCGTGCCACGAACATTCCCGGATGCAGGCGACGTCGAGCTTGGACCGCAACCCAGTCGAAGTCTTCGTCAGCCAGGTGCTGCGGGTCGCCAAAGGCCCCGGCCGCGGCCTTCAGCGGCACCAGAGGCACGCACGTCTTGTAGCGTTCGCCGGGCTCCGGCCGAATGAGGGTGAGTGCCGGTCTCGCGGGCTGCTCTGCCGAAGCTCGAAGCCTTGCCGCCCGCAGCGTCTCGCCGACCGCCACCTGCACCGCGTGAAACTGGTGGTAGCCGGCCATCTTCTTGGCGAGACGACCCCCTCCCTCGTCCTCGAAGACGATGAAATCGTGCACGAGGTCGAGGAAGCGGCGCGGTGCGAAGATGCCCTCGATCACCACCTGCATCTCGGGCAGGTGAGAATCGGCCATGCCTTCGCCGGTAATGGTCCGCCAGGGCTTGAACCACTCCCGGCCGGCCGTGAGCGTGCCCACGCGCGCCTCGACCCCGTCGGAGGCGACGAGCATGGTGTTGGGCGCAAACAAGGAGGGGATCTCCGCCTTGTAGGTCTGGAGCTGCTGGAACGCGGTCCAGATGGTCGCGTCCTCGTCGGCTGGGTTCTTGAGCTCCAGCACCGCCAGCGGGAGTCCGTTTACGAACAGCACCACGTCCGGGCGGCGCGTGTGCTTGTTCTCCGTCACGCTGAACTGGTTGACCGCCAGCCAGTCGTTGTTCGCGGGCTTGTCGAAGTCGATCACCCGCGCCTGCGCGCCACGGATGTCGCCTCCGGCCTCGCGGTACTCGACCGTCACGCCATCGACGAGCAGGCGATGCACGGCCCGGTTACGGTGGATCAGATCCGCACCCTCCGGCCGTGTGAGCCTGCGGAAGGCGTCCTCCAACGCCTCGGACGGCAGGTCGCAATTGAGCCGCGCCAGGGCGTCGCGCAACCGCTGGGAGAGCACCACCTCACTGTAATCGCGGCGCTCTGCCGCAGGCATGTCGGGCGCGATGTCGGGGCCATGCGCGACCCGCCAGCTGATGGCTTCCAGCCAGCCGAGGGCGGCTTGTTCGACGGTGGATTCGGTGAACCTATCCGTCATCGCCCTCACCCTCCGCCGTCGCGACGGTGCTTATCATTCCCTTGTAGTGCACTGGATCACACTTTTCGATCAGCTCTAGCACGTCGCCCAGCACAGACCTGGTCTCAGACAGAATTGAGGGGTCGTGCTCGGGCTCAGCGATACTCCCGGAATGGGAGTACGTATGCAGAAAGCGCAGGATCCGCGTCTTCTTCTTCGAATCGAAGTCGACCTCTTCCATATGCTTGGAGAGATCGCCCCGGATAGCTGGATAGCGGAAGGCCAGGAAGGCCTCAACCAGCCTCCGTGCGAGGTTTGGCATCCCGTAGTACTCCTCAAGCCTGACCTCTGCGTCACCGCGGTGGACCTCCGTATGGATTTGCTTGAAGAGATAGTGGTACTCGGACTCGTACTGCTCGAGAAGGGGATCCATGGGGCCGAGTGAAGCGGTCCGCCGCCCGGCTACGCTATACGCCTTTAGCAGGTAGAAGCGGGCAGGGCGGAGATCCGGATTCTTCTTCCTCTGATTAGGCAGGTGATGAAGCCAGTTCTTGACCTGCCGAAAGAACCCAAAGTTGTGTGTCAGAACGAACAGCTGTCCGGCTGCCTGGGTGCGTTCCTTCAGGTATCCGAACGCGGCGAACAGCGAGTTCGCGTCCAGGCTTGATACGGGGTCATCGATGATGATCACGCTATTAGCATGGTCAAAGGACATGTCCTGAAGAGACTTCAAGAAATAAAGGAACGCAATCGAGGTCTTCTCGCTCTCGCTGAGATCGCCAGCCAGCTGTCCACCCCTCGTCATCGTGTAGCCGGCATCCTTGACATCCAGGCGAAGCTCATCGTGACCAAGATAGGAACAGAGTTCAGCATTGAGTTCCTCCGCAGGCCTTCGGTGCTGCACGATCTCTCGCTCGATAGCTTGGATCTTTGGCCTCAGTGTCGGCGGATTATTAATCACCCGCTGCAGGGCAGACTCGGCGGCCGTCACCGCGTCGCTGAGTCGACGGTACTCTGCAAACGCCTCGGCGACATAGCATCGCTCGAGCGCCCCGCACGCTTCTTTGACCTTGTTGGCAAAATCATTCGTGGTCGCGTTATGCTTCTCGATGGCTGCGTTGAGGGCTTGGATGGCCCGTATCAGCTCGCCACGATCTGGGAGTGGCGTACCCTGGAGCGCGCTCTCCAACAATATCTGTTCAAACGGAGATTCACGTTTACGGCGCAAAACCTCGTGCAATGATTTCAGGAAGGCCATAGACCCCTCAAGCATCCGCTGAGCCTGCGATGTAGCGGAACCCAGCTCGCTTGCGAGGTGATCGTACAGTTGGGCCGGGTTCGGGAACCGCACACCATCCAGACGCGCGCGCTCTGACTCTACCCGCTTCTCGAGCGCCGTGACTTCGGACTGAAAACTCGCAAAGGCATCGTTGAAGTGGGCTTCCAGCCTCTGAACGCGCGCTGCCGGCAGGGGCTCTTCACAGAACCTGCACCTATCGCTCTTCCGATCGCCTGTGTGAAGTGCCAAGCCCTGCTGGACCCACGCGCCAACCTCCTTATCTGCAACGAGCTCTTCGATGACCCGCGACGCAAAGGACCGTTGCAGCAGAACCTTGGCTTCGCTCTCCAGACCGTTAAATTCAGGCACATCAAAGGAGACCTTGGATACCGTTTCCTTGGGCTGAGCATCTTTCTGCTTCCTCAGTTTCTCCTTGTCTTCATCAGCAATCTGGGCTGTAATCGCCGATTTTACGTCCAGGTTCCCGATCGCGTTCTTGAAGTCCCTCTTGTCGTAATTGTTGTAGCTGGCCAAGTGCGAACTGATCAGGAGTTCCTTGATAAACCTGGCCTTGTTGATGCAGAAGTCGTCCAGCGCCTCTTCAGCTTTCGACTTCTCAGTCCGGGCCGTAGCCACCTCCTTTTCTGCCTTATCAAGCTCATCTTTGAGCTTCTCGACCTGCCTCTGCTTCTCAACGCTGTCCTCGCCGAAATAATAGATGGGGTCCATTCTTCCGCCAGCCTCGAGGATGGTCGAAGCGATGAAGTCCCGGTTGAACACTCGGACCGACGGTAGTCGTGCAGTCTCCAGTTCGTGCCCTAAGACTTTCGCGCCGTCGATCTCGAACTCGACTTCTCCCTCGGTGACGTTGCCACGCGTTTGAAGATTGCGGAACAGGGAAGACAGCGTTGTCTTTCCCGATCCGTTCCAGCCATAGATCAGATTGAACTGCCCAAAGGGCTGGAGACTTGCCGGCCATGTGAAATCGCGAAAGACCCGATGCCCTTTTATCTTGTTGATGCGGGTCACCTTCATGGCTGCACCTCTAGCAACCGCTCCGCGTCCTTCACCCGCAGCTCGCCGGAGATGAGCCTAGGCAGCAGCGCGTCGCGCATGGCGGTGAGGGTGCGGGATTCGCGCACGGCAGCGCTTGCGCGTGCGAACAGCGGTGTGACGAGGCGACCGAACGATTCTGCCAGTACCCTGGGCGGGACTGCGAGTTGAAAGTGAGCAAGGGATTCCGCTGGCACGCGCTGGCGACCACTCGAGCCGGTCATGCTCTGTATAGCGAAATCCCGAAACCCTTTGCTCCGCGCGAGGCAGTAGGCCAACTCCTCAGGTAGCGGCGGCTTCGGTCGCAGGACGATGTACTCAGTAGAACCCCAGCCGACCTGCCCTTCCTGAAGGAAGTCGACGAACGCGGTCTTGCCGTTCTCGAGACACGGCGTAATCCGGGCGACGAGTGTATCGCCATTGATGAAACGCATTCCGGAACCGAACGGTCGCTCGATCACTTCATCGGGTGCATGCCCGCGGGTCGGCATGTTCGCCATGTCGAGGTAAGGCGCGATGTCTCCTTTTCGTAGCCGACGCGTCGGGTTGACTTCGATCAGGTCAATAAGCGGCTCCACCTCCCACCCCTCCGGGATCTCGCCGAGTTCGGAATCCACGAGGCGGTCGGGGAAAAGGTCGGCGAGAGGCTGAGGGAGGCCGGGGTCACGGCCTTCGGCCTTGGCGCAGACGGGGTCGAAGTCAATGAACCACGAGTTGAAGAGTGCCCGCGCCATCGCCTCCAGCGCCTCGCTCATCCGCCGGTTCAGCTCGATCTTGTCGTCCAGCGTGCCGAGGATGTGGGCGATGGCGCGTTGTTCACCAACATCCGATGGAACACGCACTTCCGCCTGGTGTAGGTGATTCCGGTTCACCCCGGGAACGGCCGCCTTGTCCGAATACGCCAGGAAGTCCAAGCCACGAAGGAAGTAGCTGATGAAGCGCGGATCGTTGCCCTTGAAGTCGCGGATGTATAACGTTGTGTTCAGGGGCCAGAAGTCCTGCCGGATGAAGAAGACCTGCCCGAGCGTGCCGTAGCGGCCTGTAACAACGCCCGGTGCCTTGACCATCGCATCAGCATGAAAGTCCGAGACTCCTGACGATGAAACAACCGGCACCGTGCCAGGTCGCCGCTTCTGTTGCGGAAGATCGTATCCGCGCTTCAGTTCGACGATGTCGCCGAGCGAGGCGTCGATCCACTCACCCGCCATACCCCAGCTCCTTCAGGTTGGCGGCGACGGCGGCATTGAGCTCCGCGTTCTCGGCTTGTCGCCCTTCGAACTGCTTCACAAGGCAGGTTTCCTGTTGGCCCAGCCAAACCGACTCATGTATCCTCCTCGGAGGACCTGAACCCGATGCGCCGTTTGGGTTTCGCAAGCGGAGTCATCAGGCTGCGGATGGCGTCGAAAACGACTTTGAATTGGGCATCGTACTTCTTCTCGAGCGCGGCAAGCTTGCGCGATAGCCCCTCGTGGCTCGCCAGGAGTTGCCTGAGCCGCACGAAGGCGCGCATGATTTCGATGTTGACGAGGACAGCCCGTTCGCTACGGAGGACGCTCGACAGCATGGCCACGCCCTGCTCTGTGAAAGCGTAGGGCGGGGCGCGCCGGGCGCCGCCCCAACTTGAAGTCACAATCTGTGATTTCAAGTCTGCGAACTCCCGCGCGCTCAATTGAAACATGAAATCCTCGGGGAAACGCTCGATGTTGCGCTTGACCGCTTGCACGAGGGCGCGGGGTTCCACCTGGTATAGCTCGGCCAAATGCGTGCTGAGCATGACCTTCTGCCCGCGCAGGACGATGATGGTGCGCTCGATGCGCTCAATCGGCACAATCGAGTTTCTGTTTTCCCTATCCGCCATACCCCAGCTCCTTGAGATTGGCAGCAATGACGACATCCAGCTTCGCGGCCTCGGCCTGCTGCTCGCGCAGCGTCGCGACGAGCCGCCTCATCTTCTCCTGGAACGGCTCGCCGTCTTCCTCCAGCGCCTCGGCGCCGACGTAGCGGCCGGGGGTGAGCACGTGGCCGTGCTTGCGCACCTCTTCCAGCGCCGCGCTCTTGCAGAAGCCGGGCGCGTCGGCGTACTCGCCCGCCCCCTTCTCGCCGCGCCAGGCGTGGTAGGTGTTGGCGATGCGGGCGACGTCCTCGTCGGTCAGCTCGCGGTGGGTGCGGTCCACCATACGGCCGAGCTTGCGGGCGTCGATGAAGAGCACCTGGCCGCGGCGATTACGGAACCTGCCGTTCTTGCGGGCGCGCGCGAGGAACCACAGGCACGCGGGGATCTGGGTCGAGTAGAAGAGCTGGCCCGGCAACGCAACCATGCAGTCCACGAGGTCGGTCTCGATCAGGCGCTTGCGGATCTCGCCCTCGCCGGACTGATTGGACGACATCGAGCCGTTGGCGAGCACAAAACCGGCCACCCCCGCGGGCGCGAGGTGGTGGACTAGGTGCTGCACCCAGGCGAAGTTCGCGTTGCCCGCCGGGGGCACACCGTACTTCCAGCGCTTGTCGTCGCGTAGGCGCTCGCCGCCCCAGTCGGAGACGTTGAACGGGGGATTGGCCAGGATGAAGTCGGCCTTGAGGTCGGGGTGGCGGTCATTGTGGAAGGTGTCGCCGTGGGCGATCTGGCCTTCGATGCCGCGAATGGCAAGGTTCATCTTGGCGAGGCGCCAAGTCGTGTAGTTCGACTCCTGGCCGTAGATGGAGATGTCTGCCTTGGCCTTGCCGCCGTTGCCGTTCCCCTTGGCGTGAGAGCGGATGAACTCCAGCGACTGGACGAACATGCCCGAGGAGCCGCAGCAGGGGTCGTACACCCGGCCGCGGTAGGGCTCGAGCATCTCCACCAGCAGCTTGACCACGCAGCGCGGCGTGTAGAACTCGCCGCCCTTCTTGCCTTCGGCACTCGCGAACTGCGAGAGGAAGTACTCGTAGACTCGGCCGAGCACGTCCTTGGAACGGGCATCCTCGTCGCCCACTTTAATATTGCTGATCAGATCAATGAGCCGGCCGAGCCGCTCCTTGTCGAGCATGGGGCGGGCGTAGTCCTTGGACAGCACGCCCTTGAGCGCCGGGTTGTCGCGCTCGATACCCGCCATGGCGTCATCAACCAGCCGGCCGACCGTGGGCTGGCGGGCCTGGGTCTTGAGGTGCGCCCAGCGGGCTTCGACCGGCACCCAGAAGATGCTCTTTGCCCGGTACTCATCCGGGTCCTCGGGGTCCGCGCCCTTGGACGCCTCCTCGACGAGCTTGGCGTGCTGCTCCTCGAAGGCATCCGAGATGTACTTGAGGAAAATCAGACCGAGGACGACATGCTTGTACTCGGCAGCGTCCATCGAGCCGCGCAGGGCGTCAGCCATGCGCCAGAGCTGGGCTTCATAGCCGACGGTGGCGCCGTCGTTCTTCGTTGTCCTAGCGTTTCTCTTCGGCATCGCAATCCTCGTGCCTCTCACTCCGCCCGGAAGTAGCGCCGTTTCGGGTCCTGCGGTCCCGTCCCGACCTCGCGCACGAGCCCGCTGCCGACCAGCCGGGCGAGCCGTGTGCGCGTGGCGCGCGGGGTCAGGCCGATCATTCCAGCGATCTCGCTCGTCAACAGGCCCTTGCCACCGGCCAGTGCGCCCACGATGGCCTGATCGGTCTCATCGAGCGCGGGAGAGCCGACGCGCTCGGTGTATATCGTGACGCGGAAGCGCGTAACGATCTCCTCGAAGCGCGGAGGCGCGAGTCCCATCTCGCGGCAGGCGGCGGTCATGCGCTGCACGCCGCTGCCCCACTGCTCGATCAGGCCGAGGGCGTGGAAGACCCGGCCGATCACGCGGTTCCTGAGCTTCGAGATGCCGTGATGGAGGTCTTCGATTGTGAGACCAAAGGGCAGGAGCCCCGGGTTCTCGACCTCGAGGCGGTCGTCGAAGATCGAGACGCAGATCGACGCGATCCACGATCCGGCTCTTGTCGGCACCTCGGAACCGTCCCGCCTGGATCCAGGCGTCCGGGAAGTGCCGCTCGCGGTCCCGCCCGAAGAGAAGCATCCCGCCGACGGTGGGCAGCTTCCGCCCCTGGTGGTCCATCACAAGACGCAGCGACTCAAGGTCGCGGCGGGTGATCGTGCGCACGGCCGCGAACGACTCGGAAGCGGCTCGGAAGTCCAGGGCTTCCGAGTCGAGGCCGGGCATCGGCTGCTCGTCGAAGGCCTCGCCGAGGGTGAAGCGACGAAGCTCCTCGATCATCTCGCGGTCGGCCCGCCGGTTGGTGGAGCCCACGCGCACATAGACGCCCGCCTCCGGCCCCTCGCGCTTGAGGTAGTGCGGGCGGGTCGGGCTCGGGTAAACCTGCACGGTCAGGACCTGGGTGCGGCGCCAGGGCAGGATCTCGATTTCCGGTACGAGGCGAGGAGCGACGTGATCGCTGATCAGGTTGGCCAGCCGCTCCTCCAAATCGAGCGCCTGGACGACGCCTCGGACATGGCCGCTCTTGTCCTCCACCCCGAACAGCAACGTTCCGCTTTGAACTCCAGGGTCTTGCCCTCCGGGCGTTTCAGCAGCCCGACGAGGTCCATCTGCTAGGAATCTTACTCGGAAGGCCGATAGCGCGTCAAGAAAGAGCCTTGCGGAAACGCCGGAAGTACCAGGCGCGCGCCCGCTCGGCCACGGCGTAGGCTGTGTAGCCGGCGCGGCGGTAGGGGACGTCCCAGCAGCCCGGGTGATTCACGACCCGGCCGCCGAAGCCGGTCTTGAAACGGTACAGGCCGTGCATGGGGTGCGCGGGGTCCGGGGAGGGCGGGATGCCGAACAGGTCGTAGGTGAGGCAGCCCCGCCGGCGGGCCAGACGGATGGCCTCCCACTGCAGCGCGTAGGCCGGCATCAGGTTGCGCTTGGCGTCCGACGAAGCCCCGTACAGGTAGGTCGCCGCGTGCCCATGCAGGGCGATAATGACACCGGCCAGCAGGTCCCCCTCGTGTCGGGCCAGCAGCAGCTTCAGCTCCGGGTGACACCCGGGCTCCTGCCCGGCGGCGCCGGCGGAATCCGAGCCCGCGGACGATCGCGCCAACTCGAACTGACGGCGGTAGTATTCGAACGAATGCAGGGTGATACGGTCGCGCCGCGCGGTCTCCCGGTACAGCTCGTACCAGGCCGGGAGGTCGGCGGCGCTGCCCTCCTCCACCCGCACCCCCTTTTTAGCGGCCAGTCCGATGTTGTAGCGGGTCTTGGCTTTCATGACCGCCAGCAGGGACTCCTCTTCGTAGCCCAGGTCCAGGATCACGGTGTCGGGCGGCTGGATGTCCATGGGCGCCTTGCGCAGCTCGGCGGCCGGCCAGACCGGGCGCCTGCCTTCCCGCCGGCTTTCCCAGGGCAAGTCATAGCGCAGGAACAGGCATCCGGCCAGGTGCGGGCGCAGCGCGGCGGCTAAAGCGGTCAGGAAGCGTCCGCTGTCCTGAAGCGGCTCCGGAACCTCCGGCCCGTGCGGCACGTAGGCCAGGCGCTGCCGCAGGGGCAGCGGGCGCACCAGCACCAGGAGCGCGAAGCTCAGGTCCTCGAGCGCGCAGGCAAAGGCGTGGGGTTCCCAGCCGAGCTGCCGCCGGAACTCCCCCCAGAAGCGGCTCTGCAGCAGGGAGCGGTTGGCCGCCAGGGCCTCCAGGCCCGCCGGCTGGACCCGGAGCGCTGGCTCAGCGCCCATAAGCCGCCTCCAACACTTCGGCCTGAAGCCCCCCGGCCGCCGCCAGCAGGGACACGCCCAGCTGCCCCCACACTGGCCGGGCGGGGTCGATCACGCCCAGGCGCAGCTTGCAGCCATACGGCCGGCCGCCCGGGAACGAAGGGTCCAGCCAGAACCAGCGTCCACCCGCGCGCACCTCGGTCCAGGCGTGGCCGATGAAGCCGGCCTCGGTGAGCAGGAAACCGTAGGCGATGCGGGATTGCTGCCCGCGCTTGCGCAGCAGCGCGGCCAGCAGCAGGGCGTGCTCGGTGCAGTCTCCGGCCCGGGAGTCCAGCACCTCGCCCACCCCGGCGAACCCGTGCTGCAGGCTCTTGGTGCGGATGGTCCGGTCCACCAGGGCCTCCAGGCAGGCGAACCCGGCCGGTTCGCAGGAGGCCAGCAGCTCCGCGAGGCGGGGGTCCTCGAGGTCCAGGTAGAAGCCGCCGCCGGTGTGCTCCCCGGCCGCCGCGCCCGCCGCAGGCCAGGGGGGAGGAGGCGGCGGGCCTGCGAGTGTAAGGACCAGGCTCCGGCCGTCGCGCCGGTAGGGCCGGCCGCCCAGGTCGGCCTGCATTGCCTGGGTCGCCCGCTCCAGCTCCGGGAGCGCCGCGCCGGTGAAGCGAACGGTCACCGCACTCAGGGCGGCGAGGCGGGGCACTACGCCAGACCCAGGGGGCCAGCGCACCGGGATCGACAGGGAGGCCATCTCGAACAGCTCCAGGTCGGAGGCCTTGGCGGGGGCGGCGGCCTGGCGCAGCACCTCCAGGGTAAGGCCGGCGCTCGTGACCGAATACTGCAGCTCCCCCCGCTCGTCGTAGACGCCTGCGGTCGTCACGCCCGGGGCGGCCGAGGATTCCTGGTCCACCCGCTGCCCGCGGTGGAGGTTGCCCAGCGAGTCGGCGAGCTCCCCGGCGCCCAGCAGGATGCAGCGCACATCCTGCACGGCACCCGTTTCGGGTGAAAACTGCCGGAAGGAAAGCTCGCGCGGGACTCCGGAAGAGGCCTGCCCGCCGGCCAGGGCCTCCCGCAGGCGATCGGCCGCCCCTTGAGGTCCGAGCAGGGGGCCGGTGTCCTGGAGGGTGCGTTCGCTGACGCCGCCCGAGCGCCGCTCCACCAGCCGCAGGCCTTCCTCCCCGGCCCGGGCGGACAGAAACTCCGGCTCCCCGTTCAGGTCGGTCTCGGAATCCAGGCTTAACAGATACTCTCCCTCGACCCAGCTCTGGCGCTGGGCGATCGTGAAGGGCTCGCCGAAGCGGCTCACCGTCAGGCGCAGGGCAAGCTCGGTGCGCCGGGTGCCGCCCTCCCCGACCGAAAGCCGTTCGCTCTGCGTGCCGGCTCTCTTGCCCCCGAGCAGGATCAGATACCAGGACGTCTCTTCCGCGGTCAGAGGGGCGGCCGCCAGCGCCGCGGCGAGCAGGAAGCGCAGGGCTTTCAGGGCGGGCGCGGGCACGCTACTTGACCTGGCCGTCCTTCACCCTGGCGGTGGCCAGCGGGCGGCCGGAGCAACCCAGCGCCGCGCCTTCGACCAGGATCCTGTGGTCCCGGACCCGGATGGGCACGCGAAAGAACTCCTCGATGTCGATCTCCGCGCGCGGGGAGGAGGGCTCCGCCGGCTCACCTTCCAGGGTGATCCGCTCCCCGGACGGCGCGTGGTCGGCGAACAGCACTTCCACCTGCACCCCGTCCTGGGCGGCCAGGAGCATGCCCTGGCTTTCCACCCCGCGCAGGCGCGCGGGCTTCAGGTTGGTCACCATGACGACGTTGCGGCCGGCGAGCTCCTCGGGCGTGTAGTGGCCTACCAGTCCGGACACGATCTGCCGCTTCTCTGTGCCCAGGTCCACGCTCTCGATGAACAGCTTGTCCGCCTTGGGGTGGCGCTCCACGGCCGTGATGCGGGCCACCCGCAGCTCCACCTTCTCGTGGAAGCGCCGGCGCAGCGCGGGGTCCGGCGCCGTCGGCTGGGGTGCCGCCTCGGGCGCGGCGGCCCCCGCTGCCGCCTGGCGGTCCGTTTCCTGGCGTTCGGCCTGCGTCGTCCCGGCGAAGCGGGCGCGGAATCCCTCGATCTCATCATCCTCCAGGCGGCGGAACAGCAGGGCGGGCGGACGAACCGCCCCGATGCCCGCGAGGCGGCCCAGGTTAGCCCAGTCGCAGCGCGGCACCCCGAGCCAGCCGTTGATCGCCGCGGCGGTAGCCGGCAGGTACGGCTCGACCAGCACGGCCAGGTCGCGGATCAGGTACACCAGGTCGCGGATCAGGCCGGCCGCCCGGGCAGAGCTCTCCTTGATCGTCTTCCAGGGCTCCTCGTCCTGGAAGCGCTTGTTGCCGAGCGAAGACAGGGCGAACACCTGTCGGAAGGCGTCGCGCAGCTCGATGCGCTCCAGGCTGCCGGCGATTGCCGCCTCCGCCCCGCGGACCGACTCCCAGAACCGGGCGTCCGACGGCGTGCCTGCCGGGAACCCTTCCGGGAAGTTGCGAACGGCGAAGGTCAGGGTGCGGTTCACCAGGTTGGCCAGGTTGCCGATCAGCTCGCCGTTGACTTTCTCCTGGAAGTCCTTCCAGGTGAACACGGCGTCGGACTTCTCCGGGCGGTTGTAGTACAGGTAGAAGCGCCAGACATCGGCGGGGATGCCCGACTCCACCGCGTCGGTGCCGAACACCCCCACGCCCCTGCTCTTGGAGAACTTGCCGCTCTCGTAGTTCAGGTACTCGGTGGAGGACATGTTGCTGAGCATGGTCCAGGTCTGGCCGGAGCCCAGCAGCGAGCAGGGGAAGATCACCGTGTGGAAGGGGATGTTGTCCTTGCCGATGAAGTGCACCAGCTTCACCTCGCCGGGACGCCGCCACCACTCCTGCCAGCGGTCCGTGAGGTTGGCGGTGATGGAGATGTAGCCGATGGGGGCGTCGAACCACACGTAGAACACCTTGCTCTCGTACTCCTGGCGCGGCACGGGGATGCCCCATTTCAGATCGCGGGTGATGGCCCGCTCCTGCAGCCCGTCGCGGATCCAGGCCTGGGTCATCTGCACGGCGTTGCGCGCCCAGGTGCCCTCGACCGCGGCCCTGTCCATCCAGGCCTGCAGCTTGGGCAGGATGGCGGGCAGGTCGATGTAGAGGTGGTTGGTCGTGCGCCGCACGGGGGTGGTGCCGCACACCCCGCAGCGCGGTTCGACCAGGTCGGTCGGATCCAGCAGCTTGCCGCAGCTCTCGCATTGGTCCCCGCGCGCCTCCGCGTAACCGCAGTGGGGGCAGGTGCCGCGCACGTAGCGGTCGGCCAGGAAGCGCCCGTCCTTCTCGCAGTAGGTCTGCTCGCTGGTCTTCTCTTTTATATACCCGTTCTTCTCCAGCCCCAGGAAGATGGACTGGGTGATCTCGGTGTGCTTGGGCGTGGAGGTGCGCCCGAAGTGGTCGAAGGCGATGTTGAACCAGCGATACACGTCGGAGTGGATGCGGTAATACCGGTCGCAGAGCTCCTGCGGGCTGATCCCCTCCTCCAGCGCGCGCGTCTCGGTGGCCGTGCCGTACTCGTCGGTGCCGCAGATGTACAGGGTCGGATAGCCGCGCAGGCGACAGTAGCGGGCGTACACGTCCGCCGAGAGCACCTGGATGAGGTTGCCGAGGTGCGGGATGTTGTTCACGTACGGCAGCGCGGAGGTGATCAGGACCGGTTTCATCGTAGGGTCACTATAGGATCAGGCAGGGTGGAAGAGCAAGCCGCCCCCGGGCTACTATGCGTTCGGTCGCCATGGAAGAACCCTGCTTCATCGGACTGGACCTGGGTACGACCCACGTGAAGAGCGTCGCGCTGTCCCGCGGCGGGCGGGTGCTGGCGGCGGCTGCCCGCCCGGTGGCCACCGCCGCGCCGCAGCCCGGTCGGGCGGAACAGGACGCCGAGGCGGTCTGGGAGGCCGCGGCCGCCGCGCTCGCCGAGGCGGCCGCGGCCGTAGGGCCGGGGTCGATCGCGGCCATCGCGCTGAGCGGGGCCATGCACACCTGCCTGCCCGTGGCCGCGGACGGCTCCGCGCTCGCGCCCGCCCTGACCTGGGCGGACCAGCGCGCGGTGGACATTTGCCGCCGGCTGCGGGCAAGCGCGGACATCACCGGGCTGTACCGGCGCACCGGCTGCCCGCTGCAGCCGATCTACCACATCGCCAAGCTGCGCTGGTGGAGCGAGCAGGCCCCCGCGATCGCCCGCCGGACCGCGC
>Ga0315273_10001476_pt1 | contig 26823 bp, 16 predicted proteins | sample YL17G02_0_MG_FD_205753 | JGI IMG/M metagenome (GOLD analysis project Ga0315273, IMG submission 205753) | Sediment microbial communities from Yellowstone Lake, YNP, Wyoming, USA - YL17G02_0 | ecosystem: Environmental > Aquatic > Freshwater > Lake > Sediment | place: USA: Wyoming | collected... | reverse complement strand
ATTAAGGCTCCGCTTGCGTTTGTGGTCAATGATGTGCTGCCAAGGTGATCTGAGAGCAGATAGGACAACGTCCCACCCTTTCGCATGGCAATGCGGGAAGTCCCTGCGAAATAATATTTTGTAACCGTGCTTCCCGACTTTTCATAGTGACTGCCCACAAAGTACGTGGTCACGCCATTGATGGTGGATTTCACTCTTGCGCCATCGCCGTCATACACAAAGGAGGCAGTAAGGCCTGTTCCTGTCACAGAGACGAGCCTGTTCTCTGCATCGTAGCCGAGCGTGACTGTGTTCCCGCCGATGGCGCGCGTCGTTTGGTTTCCGTTCGCGTCATATCCATACGAATTTCCATTGGATAAAGAAGCAACCGCGTGTTTGAGGGTGGTATTGTAGGTGTAGTTAATTCCTGCTTTTGAATCCAAATTGCCTGTGGCGGCATTGTAACTATAAGATTCTGTTTGACTTCCCAATGTCCAGCTTGTCAGGCGGTCTAAATTATCATACCCGTAATTGCTGGTTTCGCTGGCAATATCATCGCGGATTTGTGTGATGTTGCCAACCGCGTCGTAGGTGTAGTTCAAGTCCTGTAATGCGCCGGTGATGACGTTTTGCAGGCGTCCGCCCTGTGCGGTTGTGTTCCAGGCGTAGTAGGTAAAGTCTTGAGAAAGTCCGTTGCCCAGCGCGCGCAGGTCAATGCGGCCCGCGGAGTCGTACGTTGTGGAAGTGAGATAAGTGGAACTGCCGATGACGGAGTTCAATAACATTCTATTGTTATAGGAATAGGTTACCACTTCGTTATCAGGGTAGGTCATGGTGACAGGCAGGTCGGCAAAGTTGTAAGTCCAACCGGTGGTGTAAGCCTGCCCAAGATTCTTTACTTCGCTTGTCATGCGTCCGCGTGCATCGTAACTCCATGCAGTGGAGCCGGAAGCATCGCTCATGGAAGTGCGATGACCTATGCCGTTCGTGCCGCTGTCATACCCAAAGGATGTACTGACTTGTGTCCCGCATCCGCTTCCTGAAGATGATTTATTGGTTGGACGATTTATGAGATCATAGTTAATGGTTAACACACAACTGCGTGCATCGGTTTGGGTCTTGAGATTGCCGAGTGCGTCGTAAGTGTAAGACCAGTTCCCCATATCGGGATCAGACATCGTGAGTTTTTGTCCTGCGTAATTATAGGCCATGGTTGTCGTTGCACCGCCGCGCGTTGCAGTTAGTAAGCGTCCAAGTTGATCGTAACCATAGGTTACGCCCGGACCCGTGGGCGGCGAAACAGAGACCGTGCGCCCCCATATATCGTTTGTCGTCGTTGTGGCCTGCCCCTTCGCATCTGTCAGCGTGGTGACGAGGCCATTGTACGCATAACCCGTTTGGCTCCCATCGGGCGCGGCCAGGGTCACGGGCCTGCCGAGGGCGTCGTAACTCGTCAATGCGTAGTATTTCGTCTCACTCCCCGCGTACGGTGTGGATTGCGATGTGACGCGGCCGTAGGCATCGTGCAGGGTATCGGTCAATATGCCGCCCGCGTTCGTCTGGAATTCGCGTCCCATGCCGTCGTACCGGCGCGTCAGCGTGTAATTGGTGGATGCATCTATTTTTTGTGTGATGGATGTGGTGAACGGGAACGAGTCCTGGTACGAGATCGTCAGCGACGCACCCGCATCCAGCGGACGGGTGAGGCTGGTGATCCTTCCAAAGGCATCATACGCGGCTGAGGTGGTGACGCCGTTCGCGTCCGTTTCAGAGATCGGCACACCTTTTGTGTAGTCGTATGTGAGCGTGGTTGGTGGTTGATTTAGCGCATTGGTGATCGAAACCGGGTAGGTGTGATAATCGGGGTCATAGACTGTGCTGGTTGTCTGCGCGCCAACTGTCGGCGCGGAAGAAGCGCTTCCATATCCTGTGTAAGTTGTAACGGAAGTCTGGTTGCCCCAGGCGTCGTATCCATAACTGGCTTGCGCGTACTGTCCTGCATTAATCAATGTGCGCGCGGCTGTTAATTTCCCAACAGCCGGCATGGTGTTGTAGGTGCTGGCGCCGTCATACAAATAAAGGGTTTCGCTCAAGAGAGTCCCGCCCGCGTCTTTCACCTGCTGGCGCGCAGGCAGGCTCACGAGATACGGCGTGCCCGTGTTCGGGAAATAATCTGTGCTGGTGACGCGATAATTCGTCCAACTGCTTCCATTCCACGAAGCATCGGTTTGCGTCAGCAGGTTGCCATTCGCTGAGTCGTAAGTGTAGCTGGCGAGCGTGGCAGAGTATGTTGTGCCGTTGCTGTTGTAGACGCGGTTCTCCTGTGATGTCTGGTAGATCCAGTAATGTCCGTAGCCGTTGAATGTCCAACCAGTTGGAAAGAATATGGGCAACGGGACGTTATTGTATGAATACACGGTTTTTGTGAGCGTCGTTCCGGCAGCGGTTTGCACCGTGACCGAACTGGGGCGGCCCTTGTAAATATCATCCTGATAGAAATTTGTGATTGTCTTGCGGCCATCGGGGCCGGTTTCTGTAACGGTGCTATGACCGCGAAACTCTGAATATGCTTCTGCTTCCATCACGCAGGACCAGGCGTTGGGAGGGGGCGCGCACCAATTTCCAAGCGGGCTTACAGTTGCGCCCGTATAGGAATAATTGAAGTTGTATGTGTGCCCATTCCCATCAGATATGGTCTTTTGGGTTACGCGGTAGAAGGAGGCCCGCAACTGGTACAGGAACGGCCCAATGACGCCATACGAGGGTGAACTCATGATGGGATCGGCATTGTTGGCAGCCGGCGAGAGTACAATGGTCGCATAATTCGAAGCGACCATCTGGTTTGTCAGGCCATTGTTCAAGCCCACGGATAAGGTGCCGCTGGATAAATCAGTGCCGATAAAATATGCCCCGCCTGGCTTGGTTAAATTGGGGTCATATTTTGTGGTGGTGGCAGTGCCTCCCACTTGGGTCCATTTTTCCCCATCTTCACTCATGCAGTAAATGCCCCCGGTCCAGCCGTTTTTTCCCAATCCGTTACAGAATGGAGTGTAAAAACTGTAGGAAGGGCGCGGGTTTGAGGCAATATAGGGGGTTGTTTCGTACACAAAGTCCACGCGGCCGCCATACCCATTCGTGGCATTTAGAAGATGCAAGTTGTCATAGGTGAAAGTAACAGGCGGTAAATTGGAGTCGTTTTTGTCGTATTGAGTTACCGAACGGAGTGTGCTGACCATTCCACCTGCTGTATAAATTATGTTCGGCCAAATCCGGTCGGCATCCGTCGCACTTGCGTAATTCAATTGATATCTTCGAATTGTGGTCTCAAATGAGCCGTTACCGTCGGCATCCTGTTCGATATGGATATTTTTTAGTCGTTCTTTTTCAAATAGATGGAGGCCTGCATCTACATCCCATACGGCGGTGTAATCTGTACGCGCTTCACGTCCAAAACGGATACGATATCTTCCGTTGCTATACGTAATCGTATCCAGGAATTCGGCAGTAACGGACGGATAACCACCGATTGACTTGGTCTGCTTTACATATGAATAGTTGATTTCCTGCCCGTGATTATTACATATCCTTGACAGATACCAGCCCAGTGTTGTGGATTCTACTCGCCCACCATTATAGGAATACCCAGTGGCTTTTTCTTCAAAATAGTAGGTGTTGCCCCGCTTGTCATTGATCCCCCAGCCATTCGCCGTGTAGAAAATACGCCAGAAATTCTCGTCATTTAGATGCCAGGAGCCGTCCGCTGTCCGATGCATAATATTTCCCACCCCGCCAATGTTAAGAATATAGCCGCTGCCATCCAGGTTTGGAAAAATAGATCCGCCATCCAAAGACCAGCCCATTCCCACCCATGAAGCCTGTGCTTGGATGGTGGCCTGGTCTATTACCTGGCTGTTGTAGGAAAGTGTCAGGTCTGGTTGAAAGCCTCCAGGGCCGGGAGGGACTTCAAGCGGCAGGGAATACGTCGCCGCGCCGGTATAGGTCGAGACTTGGAAGGAATCAATTGTGGGCAGGCGCGATGCGGTCCAGTTATTCACGCCGATATCAAACACAGTGAAATGCGTGGTCAACCCGTGAAGGACCTTGTTTTCCTTATCCACCCACGAAGGCAGGATGGTCCATTCTTTTGTTTCAGGGTCATACCAATATAACTGCAAATATTGCTCGTCGAGTTCTGAAATGTTCAGGTCGCCGTATTGCGCTTCGAATTCGATCTCCCTCTCAAACTGATGGATTTTGTTTCCATCGCTCTTCCCATGAGCCTTGATCTCAAACGGCCTGCCGCTCAGGGAATATTCAGGGATCGAATCCTTTGTCGGGAAACCAATATCGATCACAGTATCTTCGGGCAATGCCTCGGCTGGAAAAGTCACCTTCAATGTATCGTTCAGTGCACGAAAGGTGCCGCCACCCTGTTTTACTTCAAACGTTTCGTGCCGTGGGATAAACAATTCGGCAACAGCCTGTGTTTCCTCTCCTTTTACAAGCTCGGCACTTAATAAGATACCTTCACTGCCTTTATCTGTTTGAAGTTGAAACTGGCCTTGCAGCTTTTCAACGGCGAAAGAAAATATGCGGCTGGCTTCATCGAACGATTCATTTTTGGAATTCCCATCTGGCTCGACCCCTTCAGGCAATAATATTTCCAAAGTGAGACCGCTTATCCGGGCTTCGTCCAATCCAGTTATTTCCCATTGTATCGTTATGTTTCCACCCGCGCTGATGAAACCGGGAGTGGATGTGAGGGAAAGAGTAACGGCGCTGATGGAAGGTTCCGTTAATGGCGCTGTAGGTGTGGTTTGTATAAGAGGAGTTTCTGTGGTGGTTGTTCCGGTCGAAGGAACTGGAGTAGTGGTCGCAAGAGCTGCGGGAACATCCGTAGCGGCAGTCAGCTCATCTGTCACGGTCTCTGTTGGAGCAGGGGTTTCAAGAGGTGTGGGGACATCCGTAGCGGTAGCCGGTTCCTCTGTCGCAGTTTCCGTTGGAGTGGGCGTTTCTGGATCGGGTCCCTGAGCCAGGACAGGTGTGAGTTGTCCAAGCAGGAAACTAAGCACGACAATGATGGATGCAAAAGTTTTCATATGAATCTCCCTTTTTCTATGAAGTGATATCCAAACTTATGGCATTGTGTAATTCTACACCCACTCCCGAACTTTGTCACCTGTGAATTTTTATAAGTTATCAGATAATTACCATCCTCATAATACTAAACAAGGTCATTTTTTACGCTTATAATTCGAGTATGCAAACACAAACACCAACACAAACCGAAACACAACCTAAAATAACATATCTCCGCTGGGTGGACCTGGTGCGCGTGCTCGGATCATTTTTTGTCGTGATGGCGCATTTGAATTACACGCAAGTGAGAGGCACGTATCCGGTTGATTTCTATTATGCGTTCTCGCGCATTGCGGTTCCGCTTTTCTTTTTATTAAGCGGATATCTCCTGCTGCAAAAGGAGGAGCCTTTGGGCGTGTTTTTCAAGAAGCGCGCCTGGAAGGTTTTCTTTCCCTTTATCCTCTGGTCGTTGATCTATATGTGGCAGGGGAATCAATTTACAGACTTTGGCCCCTCCTGGCCGGAAATTGTTTCAAAGACAGTCATGGTGATCATCCGCAGTCCGCGCTCCAACCATTTGTGGTTCTTCTATTCCCTGATCGGTTTGTATCTCGCGGCGCCGGTATTACGTTTGTTCGTCTCTAGGGCCAAAGACAGCGACCTGCTGTATTTCATTGCGATCTGGGCCCTGGCCGAGCCGGCCACTTTATTCCTTGAGCTTTATACAAAGGTGCGGATTGGTTTTGAATGGAATTTCTTCACAGGCTATATTGGCTATTTTGTGCTTGGATATTATCTCGGCAAGCGTGAGTACACGCGCAATCAGATAATAGCCGTCGCGGGGATATTCCTTTTTAGCGTTTTTGTCACCTTTGCAGGAATCCATGTCACCAAGCTGATGGATCCGTACATTGATTATTTCGAGCGTTACCTGAGCCTAAACGTGATCCTGATGGCCGCTTCGGGGTTTGTTCTGTTGAGCCGTGTGCCGGTTGGCGATGGATTGCAAAAATTTCTTGCGCCGCAAAGCCGTGCCAGTTTTGGTGTGTACTTGATTCACATGCTGGTTTTAGGTTGGATGACGAATAATCCGCCGTTCAATGCTTTGTTTGCATCCACAATGGATTGGCTGGTAATCCCCCTGCTTACATTAATTGGTTATGTGATCTCGTTTGCGTTTGTTTTTGTGATGCAGAAAATACCTGTAATTAGATCGCTTGTGCCGTAACAATGGAAGCAGGATAAATCTGACAGAACGCCTCACGCAGACCAAAGGTCCCGCGTGAGGCGTTTGTGATATCCTTTTTGGCAAGGCCTCCGAGATTTTCAAAATCTCGGAGGCCTGTATTATCCTGCTTTGGTTGACAAGTCCTGCTTCGCCCCGATGAAAGCCGCTTCTTCCAATTCAATCCGTTCTTCAATGACATGAGTCAGCCATTCTTCAAGGCTTTTGGTTCGATGGATCTGCGCCAAAAACGTCGCACGTGCCGCTAGTTCTGCGGGAATGGATACTGAAGCAGATTTTGCCTTGCGAACACGCACAGGTTTTTCCCAGGCAGAATCATCATCTGCCTGAGATACTACAATTCGGTCAATATCATTTTCGGTAAATTTAGCTTTTTTACTCATATCTGCCATCCTGTAATAATGCGAATAACATTGCCTGGTTTAAGTTGAAAGATGATTTTGAGTCTTCGTCCGCCTATGGTTTTGCCAATTAATTGAAACCGATCCTTGTAGGATTTGTTGCGTCGTACTTCAAAATCAGAGAAGAAACATTGGATGGCTTCATTGAATGTTATGTAATGCGAATCCAGTTCATCGTTTTCAAAGTCATATTCAAAATCAGCAGGTGTGAAGCGACTCCAATTGGGCATGGAAAAATTATACTCCCTTAATCTTGCGCTTAATTCCCGGAAAATCTCCCAAATTTCTCTGCCGCGGCTGTGGCGAAGCAGTGACGCTTTACAAAGCCCGGGCGAGCATAATTCCAAAGATGGCGATGATCAGTCCAATATGTAATAATAAGTTGGTACTGATAAACCAGAGATATGCAGGGAAGATGAATTGCAGGATCAGGTTCAAGCTGATCAGCACGAGTCCGATCAACGGCAGCAGCCCTTTGCGATGGGCAAAGTATTCAGACATGCGATCCAATAGTTTCGACATTAGATCTTCTCCTCCGTGAAATCTTCAACCGGCGCGTAAATGTTTTTGATTTGCCAGGGGACAAACTGGGCAACCAGGCGGCCAGGCACACGTCCGCGCATGACAACGCCGCCGCGTTCGTGCTCCACGAGTTCGATCTGGCCGGTCTCGTGGAATAAAGAGATCAGCGCGCCTTGTTGATAAGGCAGGCGCACATGAACCGGTGTGTAAGATTCATAAAGCTCTTCCTGAAGCGAGTGCAGCAGATCGGGGATGCCAATGCTTTTGGTGCTTGAAATGGCGATGGCCTTGGGATAATTCCTGAGTATCTCCTGCGCCGCTTCGGGGTTCTTGAGGCGGTCAACTTTGTTAAGCACTGTGATCACGGGGATGTGATCTGCTTCGATTTCCTTGAGGGTATCCTGCACAGATTCAAATTGATTGAGCGCGTTGGGATGGGAAATATCCACAATGTGCAGGAGCAGGTCCGCTTCGGCGATCTCTTCGAGCGTGGCGTGAAATGCGTCAACGAGAGCGGTGGGCAGTTTTTGGATAAACCCTACCGTGTCGGTGAAGAGCGCGAGGTGGCTGCCGGGTAATTCAACGCGGCGTGTGGTTGGGTCAAGTGTGGCAAAGAGTTGGTCGGCCACATAGACATCTGAACGCGTCAAAAGATTAAGCAACGTGGACTTGCCCGCGTTGGTATAACCGACAAGTGCCACAGTTGGGATGCGCGAGCGCTTGCGTTGCGAGCGGTATCGCATGCGATGCGCTTCCACTTTTTCCAGTTCTTTCTTGAGATGGGCAATCCGATGACGTATGCCGCGGCGATCCACTTCGAGTTGTGTTTCGCCGGGGCCGCGCAATCCTACGCCGCCGGTTGACCCGGCGCGTCCGCCACCTCCGCCAGCCTGGCGTTCAAGATGAGTCCAGGCGCGGGTGAGGCGCGGCAGGTAGTATTCGTATTGCGCAAGTTCCACTTGCAGCATGCCTTCGCTGGTGTGTGCGTGCTGCGCGAAGATGTCAAGGATGAGCACAGTACGGTCGAGAACGCGCACGGTTTTGCCGATGGCCTTTTCGAGTTCGCGTTGATGGCGCGGGGAAAGTTCGTCATCGAAGATCACCACTTCGGCGAGCGTCTCTTCCGCGAGAGCCTTAAGCTCTTCCACTTTGCCGGGGCCGATATAGGTTTCCATGTGCGGGTGATCGAGTTTTTGCGTCAGCTCGCCAACCACTTCAAGCCCGGCCGTATCTGCCAGCAAGGCCAGTTCACTTAATGAATCTTCAAGAGACAGGAAGTGTTTCTGTCCACGAATGTCTGCGCCGACCAGAAAAGCACGCTCACGCGGGGGTCTGGTCGGATGGGGTATTTTCTTCGCCATATGTTTCTTTCATTCTTTCCATTGAACTAAGTAGTTTAGCAATGTGCTCGTCATTTGCTTCTGTGCGGGTGGGCAAAAGGATGTGAAAAGTGGAGCCGGGACATTTTTTCTCATCATAGCCTTCTGATTCGACCCAGATGCTTCCACCATGCGCTTCAATGATACCGCGTGTGATGGGTAAACCCAAGCCTGGGCCGCCGCCTTTGAATTTGGTTCTGCCGCTTGAGTGCAAATCCACGCTGCCAAGCGTACCAAATTTTTCAAAGATCAGGGCTTGATTTTCAGGCGAAATGCCGATGCCCATATCGGTGACTGTGATCTCGATGAAGCCGGGCAAGACCCTGCCGCGCACGATGATCCTGCCTTTGTTCGGCGTGTATTTGATGGCATTCACCAAAACATTCCGCAAAGCCTGATAAATACGCTCGTTATCGGCGTACATCCAACTTTCGTTTTCGGGAAAATCCGGCATTTCGATGGTCTGTTCCCTGCCATCAAGGGCTTCTTTCAATTCGGCCTTAAGCAGCCCGATTGTATAGCTTATCCTTACGGGTTGAAGATTAAGTGAGAGCATGTGGTTGTCAATGAGTGAAACGTCTATCATATCGTCCACGATCTGGCGCAGGCGTCGGATGCCTGTGTTAACGCCTTGCAACAGCGGTCCAGCGGTACCATTATCTGATTGCATGGCAACATCGCTCATCATTGAAGTGTAGCCCTCGATGAGAGTCAAAGGTGTTTTGAGTTCGTGAGCCGCCACTGAAATGAAGTTCGATTTTGTTTTATCCAGTTTTTCCAATTTCTGCTGTATCCCGGCCAATTCATTCGTAATGTGTATCACACGCGTTTCCGCTTCGAAGCGGGTGATCCTTTCGAGCGCATACATAAAAAGAGGCGCGAGTGTTGTGATCAGGTCAAGCGCTTCGGTTTCGGTAAGCATTTCCCGCGCTGCCAATTGCGTCATCGCGCTCATTTCTTTTAGAGCTTGTGAAACGTTGTTTTCAGCCTGGTTCAACTGCGAGAGTGTGGGTGAATTTGCCCAATCCAATAATACTAAGTCCAGCCGGGTCGGGTCACCGGTTTGGACAGCCTGTTCGAGCAGGTCATAAAAACGATTGAGCTGTGTTTCGAAGGATTCACGCACGCTGGCATCACGCGCTAACACATGAGATACGCGTTGTATCCACGAAGCTCGTATTTTTCGAATCAACCGCTGAATGTTCATACGTGCAAGATTAAATCCACTTGGGTGGTTGAATCATATCACTATTCTTGTAACTTTTTTGCAGTTACCCATGTCCATAGTGTCTCCCCGACAATATTCAGGCTTTGCGCCGAAACTTTATCTGGCGTGTCTTGCATTGTGTGATAGTAGGGATAATCGAAATCTATTAAGTCCACAGCGGGGATGCCTGCCTCAAGAAAGGGAGTATGGTCATCGAGCATGGGATATTTTTCTTCGGGAATAAATTTATCCTGATGGCCCAATCCTGCGGCTGCAGCCCATATTTCAGCGCGCAAGGTTGGGTCGGAATTTTTTTCCATGTAAATATTTAAGTCCGCGTCGCCGATCATATCAACGATCACAACGGCCTGCGGCCTGGACTGTAATTCTTCCACAAAGGCGCGTGAACCCAATATCCAGTCCCAGCCATCGAAGCGCCCCTGATCTTCTGCATCAAAGAAGACCAGCCAGATGGGCACAGTATCTTGTGGAAACGTGCGCGCCAATTCAATCAGCACTGCCACACCGGATGCGCCGTCATTTGCGCCAGGCACAGGCTTGGATTGATTGGCCGGGTCAGGGTCTTTATCCGCGAAGAAGCGCGTATCGTAATGCGCGCCAAGAATGATCTGCGGAGGGGCATCGCTTCTTTTTGCGATGATGTTTTGAAGGGGATGACCCATTGCCGCGGTCTCCTGGACTTCAACCATCCAGCCTGCTTTTTCCAATTCGGCACGCATCCATTTTTGGACTTCAGCATGTCCCGCTGACCCGGGCGTGCGCGGCCCGAAAGCCACTTGCGCGCCCACGTCAGCATAAGCGCGCTCGCCGTCAAATTTAACGGGATCAATTCCATAGATCCAGAATGAAGCGGCGTACCAGGTGACGATCAAGCCCAATAGCAGAAAAATGACAGAGATGTAGATATAAGTTTTTTGTCTGGTCATCCCGTTTCGATTTTGCTCCTTTTGTATTCTCTGCTAGACGCGAGATGATTTTCAAGATCATTGAGCGCGCGTTGCGCATGGAGTTGACTGCGTTCGCGTTTGCCGATCCTGTTGCTGCGGTTGAGCGCGGGAAGGAGTCCGAAGTTGGCCTTCATGGGTTGAAAATCCTTCAGATCGGCGTGCGTCACGTAATGACATAGCGCGCCGAGCATGGTGGTTTCGGGCAGCGTGATCGGACCTTGGTTTTGCAAAAGCCGCGCGGCGTTGATACCCGCCAATAAACCTGTGGCGATGTTGCCCATGTAACCTTCCACGCCCGTGATCTGGCCCGCGAAGAAAAGATCGTCGCGGTGAATATATTGAAGTGTGGGATGTAATAATTTCGGTGAAGCAATAAATGTGTTGCGGTGCATTTGACCGTAGCGTTCGAACTCGGCGTTCTCAAGTCCGGGGATCATGCCAAGCACGCGCTTCTGTTCGAGGAATTTCAAATTGGTTTGAAAGCCGACGAGATTATATAAACTACCGGCGAGATTATCCTGACGAAGTTGCACGACGGCATGTGGACGTTTGCCCGCAGGGGTGCGCGGATCTCTTAATCCAACCGGGCGCATTGGGCCAAAGGCCAAGGAATCCACGCCGCGTTCAGCGATGATCTCAATCGGCAGACAGCCTTCAAAGAAGTAACCCGCCTTCACGCCATCGCGAATGGCCTCCTCAAATGAATGAAGCTCAATGCGTTCTGCTTTTTGAAGCGCGTAGACGAAGTTGTAATATTCATCCTTTGTGAATGGACAGTTAATATAATCGCCTTCGCTTTGATCGCCTGCGCCGTAGCGTGAGGCGCGAAATGCGATATCCATATTGATCGAATCAGCGGATACGACCGGCGCGATGGCGTCAAAGAAAAAGAGATGCTCTTCGCCGCTTAACCTTGCAATGGATTGGGATAGCGCGGGCGAAGTCAATGGGCCGCTGGCGATGATCGTTGGCGTATTTGGAATTTCTTTTACTTCCGCGCGGATCAGCTCTATATTCGGATTGTCCTGGATTCTCTCGGTCACCCTGCGTGCAAAGCCTTCGCGATCCACTGCGAGCGCGGCCCCGGCGGGTAGGGCAGTTTCTTCAGCGCAAACCAATAACATGGAATCGAGTCGGCGCAATTCATTTTTAAGCACGCCGGACGCGCGGTCTGCCAGATTGGAGCCTAGCGAGTTTGAACAAACTAATTCAGCCAGGTCTGCTGTTTGATGTGCGCCTGTAGGCGTGGATGGGCGCATTTCGTATAGGCAGACTTTCAGTCCTTTTTGTGCGGCCTGCCACGCGGCTTCACTGCCTGCAAGGCCGCCACCAATTACAATTAAATCTGTCATTGGGGCTATTGTACCATCCGTGCCTGCTGTATAATTCAGGCAACCATGCCATCGCAAAAAGGGATTACCGCGCAGTTGAAGCAAGCCAACCATCTCACCCATGCCGCCTGGTCGGTTCTGGCAGAGCGGGAGGGTGGGGAGTGGATTGTGCGCGCTGCGCATGGTCTAACAAAACAGAAGCAAACAGCACTTGGTGACTACCTTTCGCAAACTGCAGTGGATGCATGGTTGTGCGGTTCATTAAGCGGGGGACACACTCGCTCTGGTTCGTTGCCGAAGAAAATCAATATAGGCGTTGAACGGATTTTTGTTTTTCCCGTTTCCGGACAATCGCAAATTGTTTTGGTAGGTGCGAGGCAACAATCAGCCATCGCGCAGCGTATTTGGGGCTTCCTGACGTCTTTCCTTTCGAGCAATGCGGACACTCCCAAAACGATCCTGCCGGACTTTCAAGCTGGTCTGGCTTTCGAATTGCCGATTGCGCTGGATAAAGTTTTAACGGCGTTTGTCAATACGGTTTCCTGTCAGGGAGCGTGGCTTGCCATACGACGCGGTGAAGCCCTGGATGTTCAAGCTGAGTGGAATGACCCCCAACGGAAGGGCATTTCCATCCCCATTGAGTCAAGTTCGTTACTGCGAAAACTGAATCGCACCCTCGCTGGCGTCTCTGTGGAGCGCAGCCAGTTGGAATGGAAGAATATCCCGCAAACCGGCTTAAAGTCCACTGTGCGCGTATGGATATGCCTGCCTTTTGTCGTTGGTCAACGTTTGATCGGGACAGTGGCATTATGGCGTAATAAACCTTTTACACATGAAGAAATGCGCGCATTGCGCGACCTTACCCCCCAAGCGGCTTCGTCGGTGGATACGATCGTCACGTTCGCCGAAATGGCTACCCACTTGCGTCGCCTGGGTATGTTGAACGACTTTGTGTTGACTGTCTCCTCTGCCCAGAATTTGGATCAGATCGCGCGGCGCGTCTTTGGCTTGCTCACGCGTGCTTTTAACTCGGATATGATCGCGATGTATTTACCGTCAATTGATGAAATAATACTGCGTGAGTTTCGTAATGATGACGGCAAATTTTCTGCAAGGTCGGTTTCGGTTAAGCACCATCCCCTTGCATCCTATTTTCAAATAACCCGTATCCAAAGCATTAATGATTCTTCCGCGAATAAAGACTTTCCATTTCAAACCAACGCGCAGTCGGCCCTGCTTGTACCGTTGCGTTACCGAGGCCGGACGATAGGCCTGCTTACGCTCGAAAGTCCGCGCCCCGGCGCGTTCAGTCAGCCGGATGAATACCTGCTGGTTGTGATTGCCAGTCATCTTGCGGGACTGATTGAGTATGGACGTTTGCGCGAAGAGGCTGAAGGACGTGCCAGGAATCTTGGACTGATCCACGAGGTAGTCCAGCAGGTGATCGGATTAACCGATAAATACGAAGTGGCACAGATCACATCCTACTTGCTGGCCCAGTATTTCGCTTACGAACTGGCAGTAGTAATCCTGATCGATAAAGAGAATAATTTAACCATACAGGGATTTGGCGGCAAGCGTTCAAAGGAAGTTCAACAGGCATTAGCCGGAAGTGAATTCTTAATTGAATCGGGAATTACCGGCCGTGTATTTTCCACTGGGGAAAATATGCTCGTCAACGATACCAGCCAGGAGCCCCGCTACTTACCCGTCAAAAAATGGACGGCCGGCTCTGAAATGTGCGTAGCGCTTAAAGATGGTGAACGCATTCTCGGCATCATTGATATTGAAAGCTCTGAGAAGAATACATTTACAAATAACGACCTGCTTGCAATTGAATCGTTGGCGGGTGTTTTAGCGGCAGTTGTTTCCAGCGCAGATCAGTATCAACGATTGCAGGATATGGTCAGTCAGTTGCGCTTAACTCAAATGGAATTGAACGCGCGCATGGAAGCACAACGGGCGGCAGAGAGCCGGCTTGTGCAGGCTGCGAAACTTGCCGCCGTAGGCGAGATGTCTGCCGGGATCGCGCATGAACTGAATAACCCGCTTACTACTGTCACCGGCTTTGCTGAATTAATCCTTCGAGATATGCCAGATGATGCACCCAATCGGACCGAACTTGAAATGGTGATGCGCGAAGCCCGCCGTGCCACTGACGTGGTTCGGCGCCTGCTTGATTTTTCGCGCCAGGGAGAACGCACGCGTGCCCGCGCTGACATCAATGAAGTTGTGGGTGATGTCGTTGCACTAACAAATCACCTAATTAGAACGAACGATGTGCAGTTATCTGTGGAGCTTGCTCACGAGCCTCCCTGGCCTTCTGTCGATCGGAATCAGATGAAACAAGTATTACTTAATTTGATCCATAATGGATTGCAGGCCATGCCCGACGGTGGGCAACTTTTCATTGTTACCGAACCAAAACAGCGCGATGGCCGTAAATGGATGACCGTCTCCGTTCAAGATACGGGCGTGGGCATAGCCGAAGCCGATCGTGAGCGCATCTTTGAACCGTTTTACACCACAAGAGGCGATAGCGGTGGAACTGGCCTTGGCCTTTCCGTCACATACGGCATCGTCACAGATCACGGCGGGCAGATAGATGTGCAAAGTCAACTTGACGAAGGCTCTCGTTTTACTGTCTGGTTGCCGTTATAATTTGAGTCTATGGATTCGCCTCTTGTTCTCGTTGTAGATGATGAGCCCGGCATTGCTCTGTTGTGCCGCCGCTTGCTCACGCGTGCAGGCTTCAGGGTGGATGCACTCACAGATCCACGCGCAGCCGTCGTACATCTTCAGGAAAACAAGGTTGATCTGCTTCTGGTGGATATTCGCATGCCTGAAGTGAATGGTTTTGAAGTGATCGCTCACGCCCAGCGCCTCCAGCCTGATATTGCAGTGCTGGTTATGACAGGTTTTGGTACCGTTGAAACCGCCATCCGCGCTTTACGACAGGGCGTGGATGGTCTCATTCTTAAACCTTTCGATGGAGGCGACGATCTTGTTAATGCAGTTGGACAAGCGCTTGCTGATAGCGAACGGAAACACGACTCAGCTCGTATTCAAGCCCTGAGTCCATTGTTTAATGTAACCGAGTCCCTGTTCTCTGAAACCCATCGCGAGCGCCTGCTTGAATTGATCCTCAATGCCACTTGCGGCCACTTGCGGTGCTCCAATGCCGCCTATTATCTGGAGGAGCATGTAGATGGGCTTCGCCTTGCAGCATCGCGTGGAAAACTATTGCCTGCTGAAAAAAATAAAACCGTTAGTGATTTAATCCTTCATGCGGACTCAAGCGCAGGCCCGATCATCGTCAGCGCCAACGGGCCGGGGGATGAAACTCTTAAGACTCAACTTCGGGACCTTAAAATTGGTGCGGCGATTCTCGCGTCGGTCAGCCGTCCAAACCTGCGCGCTGTGCTTTACGCCGCGCGCGACGCAAACGAACCACCTTTCCGTGAGGCTGACCTTGAGATGTTCCAAATCCTGGCGCGGCAAGCCACTGTTGCAATGGAAAACTCGCGCTTGTATGCCGAGCAAGTGGATTACGTCCGCAAGGTGGAAGAATCTCAAAAAGCCTTGGTGCAAGCCGAAAAGATGGCCGCCGCAGGACGGTTAAGCGCGTCCATTGCGCACGAAGTCAACAATCCATTGCAGGCTGTGCAGAACTGTATGCATTTAGCCGGGCGTGAAGACCTGCCCGCTGAAAAACGAAAGGAATATTTTGACCTTGCGCAAACCGAATTGGAGCGCCTGATGCTTACCGTTCGCCGCATGCTTGATTTTTATCGCCCAAGCGCGGCAGTTTCTGAAAACGTCAACATAAGAGATATTTTGCAGCGCGTGCTTGATCTTATGTCTGTCCATTTGGATAAGCGCGGGGCATCTATAAAAGCCGATATCCCCGAATCGCTTCCAGATGTACGCGCTGTAGGAAGCGAGATACAGCAGGTATTCATTAATTTACTTTTGAATTCGGTGGATGTTTTGCCTGTAGATGGCTATATTAAAGTCACTGCCAGAGCGGTGAAAAAAGGCGTTGAGATATTCTTTGAAGATAATGGCCCGGGAATTCCACCTGCCCAGCAGGGCAGGATTTTTGAGCCTTTTTTCAGCACCAAAGATGCCGGGACAGGTCTTGGATTAACTGTGAGTTACAATATAGTTACTGCGCACGGCGGTACACTTGAGTTGATCCTCGACCGGGCGCCCGGCGCGTGTTTTAAAATCTTTCTTCCATACGGAGCGAAACCATGAAATCTAATATTTTGATTGTTGATGATGAACCTGTTGCACGCCAATCCCTGACGGATATTCTGAAACTTGAGGGCTATAGTGTCATGTCACTGCCGAACGGGCAGGCAGCGGTGGAGCACGTCCGTACTCACCCGGTGGACCTGATGATCGTTGACATGCGTATGCCCGGCATGAGCGGACTGGAAGTTGTGCAGGTTGTCAATCAGGTCTCTCCTGAAACCGAGGTGATCCTGTTGACAGCATACGGCTCAACGGATACAGCTATTCAGGCTTTGCGCCTTCGTATTCACGACTATTTACTTAAACCAGCTTCGCCTGCCCAGGTCATTCAAAGTGTGAAGAAAGGATTGGCGCGGCGCTCTGCGAAATTGCGCATTAAGAGCGGTTCCGTTGATACTGTCGAGACAGATGATGCCATTCAGGAATTTGTGTTCAAAGATGGCACGATAGTTGATCTTTCGCGCAGGCAGATACGCTATAAAAATAAAACAGAACATCTCACACCGGCCGAGGGTCGCTTGTTACAGATTCTGATGAGGAACGAAGGCAAGGTGTTCTCGCATCGCGAATTGGTATTGCTGGTGCAAGGCTATGATACATCCCAGCGAGAAGCGCCTGAGATATTGCGTCCGTTGGTTAGCCGCTTAAGGCATAAACTGGAGCAATTTCCTGCGCTGGCTGAGCGTGTATCCAGTGTGCGCGGTACAGGCTATGTTTACGAGGGCGATTAAGATTCGGATATTAGGGAGTCTAAAGCTGGGAGACTTTGGATATGTTTGTCCAAAGCTACTTCCAACGCCAGACTCGCAGGGTGCTTCGCGAAGATGTTGGACTCCGAATGGGCAATAAAAAATGGCGACTGATCCAGTCGCCATTTTTTATTCGAATGGTCCCCATATATCTTTTGGCAGGCCGGGGGCGCGTATCCATGAAAGCCAGCCGTCGCCACCGTGTTTCAGGGGTTGGGATTTATCAAATTTAACGAGAAGCAGGCTGAGGCCGAGTCCGAGCGCCCCTATCCATTGCAGGAGACTCATTTTATCCCCTAACACAAGATGCCCCAGCAGGATCGCTACAAAGAGTTCAGCGAGTCCCAATAAGGCCGTTTGCATTCCGCCAATTTTTTTTACTCCCAGGAATAGCGAGATGCGCGAGAGGAAGGTTACAAGGGTGAGGCCAAAGACAGGCATCCAGGATGTGTTGACCGGCGGCAGGGTGCGATCAAAGATAAGGTAAACAGGCACGACTACTGCGCTCATGGAAAGTAAAGTGTAGAGGGCGACAGTAGGCGCGGGAACTTCGTAAAGCACGCGTTGATTGATGGGTAAGTGCATGGCGTAAAGGATCGCCGAACCGATCATCATAAGCGCACCGATGGGGTCAACCGTCCTTGTGGGGATGCTGATGAGCAGGATGGTTGCTATGGCCGCCAGGCTGACGCGGAATATGGTAAGGCGTGATATGGGTTCGTGATCAAGTATTAACCAAATGGCTACAAAGAAAGGATAAAGTGAGTAGAGTAACTGGCCTATACTTACATCCAGCCTGTTGATGGCTTGATAATAAAGTAATGACCCAAGGCCGTTGATAACGCCAGCCAGTATGCAACCGGCAAGGCCGACAGGGAAGATGTATAAAAAGGGACGATAGAAGATAAGGATGACGATAAAGAGGATCGCGGCGGCAAAGCTGGTGCGGAAGGCGACAACCGCATAAGGGGAAAACCCCAGGTTGATTGCCAGCTTTCCGAAGACGGGCGACAATCCCAGGAAGAGCGCGGAGCCAAGCGCCGCCAGAATGCCGGTCGTCTCTCTTTTTCTCAATTTCGCCAGCCTTTATTTTTCACGAAATTACTTTATTAATAAGCGAACTTCTTCCAGGAATTCGTCATTAAGGAAGTCACCCTTTTGCATGAGGGATTGAATATGTCCGCTTAGGCGGCTTTTCTCATCGGGTGTAAGCTCTTTGGCGGTGGCTACAATGACGGGGATGTTGGCTGTCTCTCGATTTGCTCTGAGAGCATCCAGTACTGAGAAGCCGTCCATTTCAGGCATCATGAGATCGAGAATGATCAGATCGGGAACTTCGCGTTGAATTAGCTCTAGGCCTTCTTTTCCGTTGGAAGCTTCCATGATGGTGAAGTCGCCCTGTGATTGCAGAATTCGCCGGATGAGGCGACGCGCTTCAGTAGTATCGTCTACAATAACGATGCGCGGGAAGCGATCGGGTGCAACTTGATTAAGCGCCGAGAGTAGACCATCTTCGGGCGTTTGTTCTTGTTTGGTTGGGAACACAACATCGCGCGACCAGTTATCACCCAGTACATATTGTTCGGCAGGCACGGTATGCCCTGTGCAGTTGACGACTACAACATCTGACGGCTTGATGATGCCTTCGCGCATCAATTGGAACAGGCCGGCAAAGGCCACACCAGCGGCTGGCTCGGCTGAGATACCTTCCATTTTTGCCAGTACATGCATGGCGCGGAAGGCATCTTCATCTGAAACGCTTTCAAATACGCCGTTTGTTTCGTTGACCCTCTCTCGTAATATGGTGTACGAACGTCCTGGATCGCCTGTGGCAAGTGTCTCGATGCGGGTTTTGGGCGTGGCGACGGGAATCGCCTTTTCAAGACCTTGCTTCCAACTGGTGACCATGGGTGCGCAACCGTCTGCCTGGATGGGTACGAGCGCGGGAATCTTGTCTATCATTCCCATTTGTTTTAGTTCGCGAAATCCTTTGTATACGCCAATGGGTCCCATCCCGCCGCTGACGGCTTGCACGTACCAGTCAGGTGTGCGCATGACGGTTTTACCGCCGCTGGTTTTAACCGGTCCCATGCTTGCGGTAAGTTGCTCTGCAATCTCAAACGCAATGGTTTTCATGGCCTCAATGGATGTAATCGTGCGCGCGCCCATATCCTGATAAAGATTTCGTTGGCGCGCAAATTCTGATGCAATCTGTTTTGCTTGATCGTAGGACCCGGTGATCTTTATCACCTGACTGCCGTATAGAGCGATCTCACGCATCTTGACCGCGGGAACAAGACTGGTGACAAAAGCCCAAAGCTTGATCCCCGCCCGCGATGCAAATGCTGAATACGCAATGGCGACATTTCCGGTGGAAGCGGCCACCATTTCGGTGATGCCAGCTTCTTTTAATGCAGATATGGTAACCGAAGCCTGCCGGTCTTTAAATGAGCCGGTTGGCCCCTGGCGTTCGTCTTTTATATATAGATTGGCGCACCCCAGCATCATGCCGAGATTGATGGCTTGGACAAGGGGCGTACCTCCTTCGCCAAGATTTAGTGACAAGACAGGGTTTCGTATCGGCAAAAGTTCACGGTACCGCCACAGATCAAAGGGACGATTGGCCCAAAGCCCCGGCAGGGTCTTTGCAAGATTTTCATAATCATACTCAGCCTCGCGCCACTGACTGTTACAGCGCGGGCAGGTGGTGGAAATTGGGTGATAGGGTGTGGTGTGACCACAGTCAAGGCATTTAATAATAAAAGACACGGGAGTAAGTTTATCCTCTCTGTTATTTGGCGGCGCGCTGGAGCGCGCGTTCGATGGATGCAATCAAATCTTTTTCGTTCAACGCACTTTTCGCAATGAGACGCGGCCCGAATTCGGCAAGTTGACGCTTTTGATCGGCAGTGAGATCTCCGGCTGTCAGGATAATGACGGGAATATCTCTCAGGCGGGCATCGGCGCGCATGTTCTCAAGGATTGTAAAACCATCAAGGACTGGCATAAACAGATCAAGGATTACGGCTTGAGGCGTTTTTTTTGTGATTGCATTCCAGCCATTTACGCCGCCTTCTACAAGGCTGGGCTTGTAACGTCCCTGATTTTTGAGCATAGCTCCAATCAGTTTTAGATCATTTGGATTATCATCTATGACAAGAATCTCTTCAATCAAGTTATCTTTGTTCAGGCGCTCCAATGCACTGAGCAGATCTTCTTCCAGGATAGGCTTTGAAAGATAATCTGCCGCTCCGAGGCTAAAGCCTTTTTCGTGATCTTCTATGATGCTGCAGATCACAACCGGAATATTTCGTGTTTCGGGTGATGATTTTAGCTCGTTAAGCACCTGCCAGCCGTCAATTCCCGGCATCATAATATCCAAAGTAATGGCAAAAGGTTTTAATTGGATTGCACGTTCTTTCGCTTTGCCCGGTTCCGTAACGGCTATTACTTGATAACCTTGCGGTTGCAGGTAACGTTCGTATAGACGTATAACCTGTGGGTCATCGTCAATGGCAAGTATTGTTTTTCCGCCCATATTACTTTGCAACTCATTGGATGACGGATTACCACGATACACGGGTAATGTGAAATAAAATGTACTGCCTTTGCCAATTACACTATCCACGCCGATCCGTCCGCCGTGCATTTGTATCAGGTTTTGGCTGATGGAGAGGCCGAGGCCCGTGCCGCCTGTTTTGCGGGTGGGGGAGTCGTCTACCTGTGAGAAGGCTTGGAATAGTTTGGCTTGATCTTCAGGCGTAATGCCGGGACCTGTATCTGTAACGCTTACGATGATCTCGGGACGACTATTGTCGCCGGCTTTTACAGACGCTTCGACTGTGATCGTGCCTTCGTCAGTGAATTTGGATGCGTTGGAGAACAGGTTGATAAGCACTTGCCGTATGCGGATGGCATCTGCACGCACTGTTGGCATATCTGGCGCAATGTTCTTTTTTATGGTTACTGGTTTATCTTTGATCAAACCGGTAACTGTTGCAAGTACGCTGTTGATCACATCGTTCATATTGACTTCGTCGAAGGCAAGTTCCATCTTTCCGGCTTCGATCTTTGCCAGATCGAGGATGTCGTTGATCAGCGCCAACAAGTGTTGACCAGAGTTATAAATGGCTGTAAGGTCTTGTTGTTGTAACTCAGTCACGGGACCGTCAATGCCTTTGATGATTACGCGTGAGAAGCCTATTATGGAGTTGAGCGGTGTGCGCAGTTCGTGACTCATGTTTGCAAGGAATTGACTCTTTAAGCGGTCAACTTCGCGCATTTCGCGTACGGCTTGTTGCGATAGTTCGTATGAGCGGGCATTATCAATGGCAATGGCGATCTGGTCTGCCAGTGTTTGAAGCACGGCAATATCATCGGAGTGGAATTCATCAGGACGGTCAGATTGCAGATCAAGCACGCCTGTGACGCGGCTGCCCACTCGCAACGGAATGCCGGTCTCGGAACGAGTTTTGGGGAGAAGGTGGTTGGGCTTGGAGATTGCATCTCGGCTCATGTGCGAAGGTAAGTAAAGCGCGTCTTTGGCGGTGTCGTTGTTGATTACAGCTTCGCCCGTGGACATTACGCTTCCAACTAAGGTGTCTGTTTTGATGGGTAGTTTATATTTTTGCTTTTTCAGTTCCTGCCCGGCGATGCCTGTGCCATCGCGCAAGACAGCGTTAAACCCGGTTTCTTCGATAGTGTAGATCGCAGTGTGATACAGGCTAAATCGTTCCGCGACCAGGTTTACAGCACGCGAAAAGATCGTTTCAAGCTCCAGTGTGGCTGTGATTTTTCGGCCAATTTCAGAGGACGCGGCCAGGTATTCGTCACGGCGTCGAAGCGATTCCTCCGCTTTTCTGCGTTCTGTAATATCTTTTGCAACCAGAAAGACCTGGTCTTCGTTGAGCCGCGAAAAACTTGCATCGAACCAATAGGTCTGGCCTCCGATGTCGAGCCAGTATTCCAATTGTACGGGAAGCCCTGTCGTGAGGGCCTCTTGAATGGCAGACATCATCGGTTCTTGAATGTATGACGGCAGTATTTCTTTGACGGTTTTTCCGATCATTTCTTCCGATGGGCGGAAGAGACGTGATGGATTTGTAGGAGCAATACGTATGTATTTACCGTGACGATCAATTACGATGATCACATCGTTCATGGCCGTGAAAAGCGCGCGTAGTTCTGCTTCGCTGACCTGAGTCGCCTGGAACAAACGCGTGTTTTGTATGCCGATGGAAATTTGATTCGCAATGTTCTCGAGCAGGGCAATATCATCCTGTTTGTAGGCAAAGAAATCGTGACTTTGAATGGAGATACAGCCCATTGTCTTTGAGCCGCTTCTTAGCGGGAGGAAAAGGACCGCTTCATAATCCTTTCCGACGTTCCCAAGTATCGTATTATCCACAACTCGATTGGTAATGTCTTCAGGTTTGATGTTTTCAAAAAATACCTTGCCCGATAGGATCGTTTTTCCGGTGAAATTTTCGGGGTTTAGCGGAGAGTCTGGTTCTTCAAAAGACTTTCCCTCGTTAATTATGATCGGGTACGAAACCATATTCGAGACTTCGTCATAAAGCGCAATAAAGAAGGCATCCATCGAGATGAGCTTCGTGATTTGTTGGTAGGCAGTGTTTAAGACATCCTTTAATTCGATCTGCTCGGATATTGCCCGCACAATTTCATTAAGTTTGATCAGTTCGCCGGTTTTTTTCTGGGTTTCCTGGAAAAGTCGCGTGTTTTGAATGGCGGCGCCGATCTGGGTGGCCAGCGTGGTCATAATGGCGCTGTCGTTGTCGTCGAAAGCATTGAGTTGGTCGGCATGAATGTTTAACACGCCGATCAGTAGTTTTTCCTGCGAGATAACAGGGATCGCCATTTCGGATTGAACATCCGGCAGGTCTGGGTTGGGAAGCCATGTGGGATTTTCGCGTACATTGTTCAGGATCACTGGTTGTAGTGTACGCGCGGCGCGTGCCACAATGGAGACTTGCTGGTCAATATCAATTGTGCGGGTTTCCTGTGTGCCATTTAGATTCTCGTCATGCCATCCACATGCTTTCACATCTAGTGTGCGATTGTCCTCTTCGAGGATGAAGATGTGCGTGTGGTACAAGTTAAAGCGTTGCCGGGTGAGATACACAAAAGTATCGAGCAATTCCTTCTGATTCAGGATGGTGGATACTGTCGATGAAATTTCAGATACATCCTGAAGTTCTGCCGCTTGCTTTTGTTGTTCCTGAAAGAGATTTGCGTTTTCCAGTGCGGTGGCTACCTGGCTTGCGACGGATAACAACAAGTCGCGGTCTCTTTCGGAATACAAGTGCGGTCTTTCCACACTTTGCACAGCGATTACGCCGATAGCACGGCTGCCAGTGAGAAGCGGAGTACCCAGCCAGCATAGGGCAGGTTTATTGTTGCCAAGGCTGATGAATTTAAGCCCCAGCCTTTCCATGTGCGCTGGAACATTTTCAGGTATGAACAGGGTTTCTTTAGTGTGAATGACGTAATCCGTCAATCCACTGTTTCCGATCTTGCGTGACGGATTTTGGACGCGCTGGTTGTCGTTGACGGTAAGTGGGAAGCGTATCTCGCTTGTTTTTTCATCGTAGATGGCGATGAAGTAGTTTGTTGTGTCGATCAATTTGCTGGTGAACCTATACGCGATCTCGCTGATCTGGGCGATGTCTGTTTCTGCCGAAAGTGCAAGCGCCATTTCGTTCAGGAGATTCAACTCAGTGGCGCGTTTTTGGGTCTCCTGGAACAGGTGCGCGTTTTCGAGAGCCAGCGAAAGCTGGTCTGTAACCTGTCTGACAAGCAGTTGATCATCTTCGCTCCAGACGCGCGACTTTGTTGTTTCATCCAGGATCCGTAAGGTAGCCCAGTCATTTTCGCGAGGTTGAAATGCAAGTGATAGAACAGCCGCGTCGTTTTTTTGGACGCTTGGAGCTGGCGCGCTTGCGATGACTGCATACGCGGTTTGAGGCTGGACTAGGTCTGCTGGAACGGCATCAGGATTCAGTCTCGTGGCTTGATACGGTCTTTTTGCCGCTCGCTTGGGCTGCGCAGGCGGCCCATCCGATTTTATGTTTTCAAACAGCTTATTAAGCCGGTTGTTGATTTTCTTTTTTGGCATAATCTATCAACTCCTGGGCTAGAATACGATATTGCATGGAGCCGCGGCTGTTGGGTCTATAGGTTGTGATCGGCTGACCGACCAGGGGGCTTTCACGAAGTTTTGTGTCAGTTTCGATGATTGCCGTGAAGACACCTTCTCCAAATGTGGCGCGTAGTTGTTCGTGAATGTTGCGATGAGTGCGATTGCGCCGATCAAGCAGTGTGACAAGAATACGATATGCGAGATTTGGGTTGTTATCTTCGCGCACGCGGCGAATGATGCTCATCATATTACGCAAAGCGTAGGCAGAAAAATATTCCGCCTGGGTGGGGATGATGACAAGCATGGATGCGGTCAACGCATTAAGGGTGATCGCGCCGAGGGCGGGCGGGCAATCAAACAGGATGTAGTCATATTTCAGCGGTTGAGCAGATTCGATGGCGTACTTTAATATGTTCTGGAAACCTGTGCGCAGCGGCAGGAATTGCTCGGCTGTTTCGATCTTCGAATTGCATGGGATTAGGTCAATATTTTCCGTCTCGGTGGTTCTGATGGCTTGTCTCAGCGCCAGTGATTCGATCAATACATGGCTGGAGTTGATCGTGGCTTCTACAGGTTCAAGACCAAGTGCAAGCGTGAGATTTGCTTGTGGGTCAAGATCAACCAGCAGGATGTGATAGCCCAACTCTGCCAGGGCGGCTCCCAGTGAGAGCGTGGTTGTCGTTTTAGCGACGCCACCCTTTTCATTTGATATTGCAATTACAGTTGTCATTTTTGCCTCGCAATTCTGCTATTTGTCTGTCATATCTGACAGTCTTTGCGGCACAACCTCTACAAGTGTTGCGCCAAGGGTCCGCCGCAGTTCATCAATCGCAGTATTAATCATTTGTTGCGGGTCCTTCGCGCTGCGAATCTTTGTGGTTATATCTGATACGCGTCGTTCGCGCTCGGCGCGCTTTTCAGTTTCTTCAAAGAGGCGGGCGTTTTCAACAGAAAGCGCCACGCGTTCAGCCACGGCTTTAATAAGGTCTAATTGAATATCTGTAAGTTTTCCGGTTTCTGGGGCATGTACTTTGAGCGCGCCAATGGTTTCACCGCGCAATTGAATGGGTATTTTTACATAAGGACGTTCATCATTTATTTTTGCGGCTGGTGGTGCTTTGCCGTCGTTTGTTGCCTTATCGTTGTCCAGAGGGAAGGCGCCGCTGGCTGTATAGCGGAAGCCTGTCAATTTATGCTCACTTGATAGGCGGCCCCAGGATTCGCGTAAATATTGACGTGATACCACCTCTGACTCAGCCAGTGCTTTACCAATTTGTTCGAATAATCGGGCGTTTTGGATGGCTACGCTTACCTGATCTGCAAGCGTGGAAAGCACGTCCACATCTTCGCTTGAAAATGCATTTGATTCTGTGCTTTGCACATCCAGTGCACCGATGATTTTATCCGCGATCCTGAGCGGCAAGGCCATTTCAGAACGAGTATTTGGCAGGTCGGGATTGTCGAAGAATACGGCATCATCACCCACGTCCAGCGCGATGCGAGGTTGTCCGGTCCCAATTACTAACCATACGATGCCCTGCTCGCCGATTTTCAATTGATGTCCACGTGCAAGCATTCTTTGCCCGCCTTCGCTATTTGCGGCGCTAAGCATTGCAATCCGGTTTGTGAAATCGTTCAGGAAGATGCCCACATGGTAAAAGCCAAACTGTTCGCTGATCACCCTGGATATTTGTGGAAGCAATTCCTGTAAATCCTGAGTGGCGCTGATGGAACGCGCTACTTTTGTGATCGCCTCGAATTGCTTGGCGCGCGCATCCACTTGCCGCTTTTCTGTTTCAAGTTCTGTTGTGCGTTCTGCAACGCGGGCTTCGAGATTGGCGATCAATTCCTGTAATTGGCTGGTCATAAAATTAAATATTTCCGCCAGAGTGCCAACTTCATCCTTTGTTTCTATATTAGCCCGCGCAGATAAATTTCCTCCGGCGACATCCTGCGCGACCATGGCCAGGTTTCCAAGTGGGGTTGTGATTGTACTGCTCAGATAGGTAGTTACGAAAATTGATATGACCATTGTTAGCAATAACAAGTTTAACCCGGCAAATGTCGATGTGAGGATTGGACTGATGGTCGTTTCTCGTGTAGAGAAAGTTCCAATATACCAGCGCGGCGTTGATTCGCCCGGTATTGTTATGGGCGCATAAGTGATCAGGTAGTCGCCAATTTCCTGATTTCCCGGTTTTCCACTGTACAGGCTGTCAACTAAACCGGGGAATTCCTTGTTAATGGTTATGCCGGTATTTAGGTCCTGACCCCAGCGTTTGGCCTCATCAGTGTGGAATAGATAATATCCATTTGCATCTACAAGGAAAGTATTTGAATCTGATGCGGATAGCAACTTTAGAAAATTTTCGGCATATACATTTACAATGATTATGCCTTTTATCTGGTTGTCTATCACCACTGGTGTGCCGAGCCGGATGACGGGTTCGTATGGAGTCCTGATCTGATTGTCATACACATCCAGGCCAAGGGGCGAAATTAAGACATCGCCCATGGATAATTGTTTGTTCTGTGTAAAGTAA
>Ga0315273_10001474_pt1 | contig 26846 bp, 25 predicted proteins | sample YL17G02_0_MG_FD_205753 | JGI IMG/M metagenome (GOLD analysis project Ga0315273, IMG submission 205753) | Sediment microbial communities from Yellowstone Lake, YNP, Wyoming, USA - YL17G02_0 | ecosystem: Environmental > Aquatic > Freshwater > Lake > Sediment | place: USA: Wyoming | collected... | reverse complement strand
AGGGCGCGGGCACCCCCTGGCTTTCGATCGAGCCCGTGTTCCCGGGACTCGTCGTGGCGGGGGCTTTCGCCGCGGCCGGAATCCTCGCGCGTCATTTCGGATTTCGCGAAGCGTCGTGAGGCGGGGCATACTGGCGGCGCCATGGACGACCAAAACGAAAGCAACACCCTAGCGCCCGGGTTCCTGATCGCCGTGCCGCAGCTCACCGACCCGAACTTCAAACAGTCGGTCGTCCTGCTCCTCCAGCAGAGCGACGACGGCGCGTTGGGGCTGGTGATCAACCGCGAGTCGCCCATCCTGTTGCGCGACCTCTGCAAGGACCACGAGATCATCTACGCCGGCGACCCCGCCAAGCGCGTGCGCGTTGGCGGCCCGGTCCAGCCTGAGCAGGGGCTGGTCCTCTACGACGGCGGCGTCAACGACCCGGAAGGGCGCGCGGTGCTCGAAGGACTGCAGGTGAGCGCCTCGACGAAAACTCTGCAACACCTGTGTCAGGGCGAGGGGATAAGGTTCCACTGTTTTTCGGGGTACGCGGGATGGGCGCCCGGCCAGCTCGAGCAGGAGATCAACGAGGGGTCGTGGATTCTCGCCCCGGTCGACCCGCGGCTCGTGCTCGACACTCCCCCCGACGATCTCTGGCTAGCGTCGCTCTCGGCGATCGGAATCGACCCCGCTCTGATCGTTCCCGGCGGCTCCGACGTCAGCTAGCGTAATAGGGGACAGTCCCCTTTTTCTTACAAGACTCCCCGGATACCGTTTTGATAAGAAAAAGGGGACTGTCCCCTATTACGGCAGGAACTTGTTCGTGGCTTTGAGCTTTCTCGGCAGGTATTCGTCGATCACGTAGTTGAGCCCCCACCGCGCCAACGCCTGCTGCTCGGCCCTCACGCCCATCTTGATGAGCTGCTCCATCGCGTGGGCCCAAGGCTTGTGGATCCTGAAGAAGGGGTCGTTCTTCAGAGCGTCTTTCGCACGCTTGACGTCGACGTCCTTGAGCGGGTGCGTGGGAAGCTTGTATTCGACGATGTCGTTCGGCGTCACGCCGAGGAAGGACGCCTGCGGAACGCAGAAGAAACGGTTGATGTGGGCGGCGTTTCCGGAGCCGACCTTCAGCGTGCGGTAAATGTTCGAGATGCCGTACGGGTCGCAGTCGACGAAGGCGTAGACCGGAAGCTTGCACTGATCCGACAACCGCCTCACGAAGCGCCGGGTCGCGCGGGTGGGCACCCCGGCCATCGAGATCAGGATGCAGTGCGACTTCTGCCAAAATTTGTGGCTCTGCAAACGCTGGAACATGCCGCCCGTTTCGATGCACAAGATGAACTTGGCCTTGGTCTCGAAGGTGAGGTGCTCGACGAGAGACGGGATCGAGTAAGCGCCCGAACCGAATTTCGTGCAGTCGATGCGTTCGACCTTGGCGGTCTCGAGATCCGTGTCGTTGACGATCAGCTCTCCTGCGACCGCGCCGCCGTGCTCGTCGGGGATGTACCGGAGCTGTTCACGGCTCACGCCCGAAACCGAGAACATGGCCTCGATATCGTCCATGACCATGTCGGATTCGCCCTGCTCGTCGAACATCGCCTCGCCCCAGTTCTTCGACTGGTAGTAGGCATCTCGCTTCGTGGCGAAGTCGCTCGTCTGCACCAGCTCCTTCGAGAGCGCCATCATCTTGAGCGTCTGGGCGAACGTCTTCGCCGTGTTGACCGTCAAGGCGCGGACGGACTTCCCCTTCCCGATCTCGAAGAAGCCCTTCTTGGGGTCGTAGCGCACGTTGCTCAACGAGCGCACCGGGAACGACACCTCGGGCTTCCCGTGCTTGGCGATCTTGGTTTCGATCCCCTGAGCGACGTCCGTGATCGCCTGGACCGTGACCTTGTCGAGGCGCGCCTTTTCGGATTGCGGGGATTTCATGGCGAGGACCTAGAGCTCCGCGAGCAGAATTTGCGCGACTTCGAGCCCGACGCGCGCCTGCCCCTCGACGGTCGAGGCCCCGACGTGCGGCGTCGCAATGACGCGCGGGTGGCCGACCAGTTTCCGGTCCTTGGGGGGCTCGACCTCGAAAACATCGAGCGCCGCCCCCGCGACCCTGCCGGATTCGAGCGCGGAAAATAGCGCGGCCTCGTCGACCACACCGCCACGCGCGCAGTTGACGAGAAACACCCCGCGCTTCATCTGCGCCAACTGATCGGGACCGATCGCCGCGGGCGTTCCCGCCACTTTAGGCAGGTGCAGCGAGATGATGTCCGCGCGGGAGTAAACGTCTTCCGGCGTGAGGAGCGTCAGGCCGTTGACGCTTCCCGTGGTCCCGAGCGCCGGATCCGCGCCGATGACGACCATACCGAGTGCTGCCGCTTTGCGCGCGAGCGCGCGGCCGATGCGCCCCACCCCGAAGATGCCCAAGGTCTTGCCCTCGAGCTCCATCCCCTTGGCGAAACTCTTCTTGTCCCACTCCCCCGACTTCATCGAGGCGTCGGCACGGGGAATCTGCCGGGCCAGGGCGAACATGAGGGCGAGGGCCAGTTCCGCCACCGAGGTCGAGGAGGCCGACGGGGTGTTCATGACCCGCACCCCCTTGGCTTCCGCCGCGGCGACGTCGATGTTGTCGACTCCCACGCCCCCGCGCACGATCACCTCGAGCCTCTCGGCGGCCGCGACGTGCTGCGCCCTGATCGTGGTCGCCGACCGAACGACGACGGCCTCGTAGCCGTCGATCACCGCCTCGAGCGCCTCGGGGGTCAGTCCGATCTTCTCGTCGACGACCAGTCCCCCCGCACGCATCCTCTCGATCGCGTCGGCCGCGATCGCGTCGCAGATCAAGACTCGCTTCGGCGCAGCAGCCACGAGGTCAGTGCCCGAGGATCCGGTCGACCACGGCGAGGAGGCCGCGGATCTCCCACTCTTGCGTATCGCCCATGTGCGCGATGCGGAAGGTCTTCTCCTTGAGATCGCCGTAGCCGTTGGAGATCGCGGCCCACTGCTTTCCGAGCTCTTTGTTGAGGGCGGACACCGAGATCCCACGTGTGTTGGCGATGCAGGTGAGCGTCGGCGACTCGTAGCCCTCTTCGGAAAAGAGCGCGAAGTGACGGCGCGCCCAGTCGCGGACGATGCGCGCCAGCGCCTCGTGCCGCTCGAAACGCCCCTCCGGCGTCTCGGCGAGGATGTCGTTAAGCTGCGCGTCGAGCGCCTGGATCTGCGGGATGGCCGGAGTCGCGGGCGTCTGACCCCGCTCGTGGTACTTCAACATGTCGACGAAGTCGAAGTAGTACCCGCGGTTCTTGACGGTTTTCGCCTTCTCGAGGGCGCGGGACGACACGGCCGCGACGGTCAACCCGGCGGGAAGCGCGAAGGCCTTTTGCAGCCCCGCGAGGCAGACGTCGATCCGCCATTCATCCACCGGGATGCGCACCCCGGCCATCGACGACACGGCATCGACGAGAAACGCCACGTCCGGGTACTTCCGCAGCACGGCTGCGATCTCGTCCATGCGGTTCATCACGCCGGTCGAGGTTTCGTTGTGGACGACGGTGATCGCGTCGTAGCCCCCCTTGGCGAGCTCCTTGTCGATCGCCTGGGCCGTGATCGCCTTTCCCCACTCGACTCTCAGGGGGATGGCTTCCTTCCCGTTCGCCTCCGCCACCTTCAGCCAGCGGTCTGAAAACGCCCCCTGCATGCAGCACAAGACGCGCTCTTTCACGCTGTTGCGGATCGCCGCCTCCCACACGCCGGTCGACGAGCACGTGAAGAGGAATACGGGGTCTTTCGTCTCTAGAAGCTGCTGGAGCTTCGGAACGACGCGGGTGTAGAGGTCCTTGAATTCGTCTCCGCGATGCCCGATCTGGGGCGTAGCTAAGGCGGCGAGATTCTCCGAACGAACCTCGGTCGGACCGGGAATGAACAGGCGTTTGTGCGGCATGGGGCGACCTCACCAAGAGGTCGATGACTCTAGCACGCGAGGAACGAGTCGCGACGACGACCGTCAGGACCTGGCGACCGTCGTTCCGGCCCGTTCGATCACGGCGTCGATCCATTCCAGGAATTCGTCGGCGTTCATGAAACCGCTGTTGCGCGCGACCTCGTGGCCCTCGCCGTCCACGACCACGATGGTCGGGTAGACCTCGATCGCGTACCGCAGCGCCAGTTTGTCCCCCCGCAGGCCGCCGCGGTCGGCGGTCTCCTCGGCATCCACGCGGACGGGGACGACGTCGCGCAGCCGTGTGAGGACGCGCGGATCGCGAAAGGTGCGCTTCTCCATGACCTTGCACGGGCCGCACCAGGTCGCGTAGAAGTCGGCGACGATCAGCTTCTGTCCCGACTTCGCCTCCTTCAGGCCGTCTGCGAAATCGAGCCAAGTCACAGGCCCTTCCGTCGTATGGGGACGGGCCTCGGTCTTCTTCGTCTCTCCAATCGGCTCCTCGCGCGCGATCGACATTCGGGCGACGGCCCACGCGGTGGCGCCCAGGAAACCGACGATGGCAAGGCACGCACCGGCAAGGAGCGCCCGCGATGCGAGAGAGGGCGATCGAGGCAAGGTCAGAGGGTCGCTCGCGGGGCGGCCGGTCGCCGGAATGACGAGGAGAACCGCCACGGCAAAAGCGGCGAGCACGACCGTGAGATGGAAGACCCCGCCCTGGGCAAGAAACGTGTTGGCCGCCGACCAGGCGAACCAGCATCCGGAAAACACGCCGAGCCACCGGGCCCACGTTCGTTTCATCAAGAGACCGGCGGCCACCGTCACCCCGAGGAGGGCCAGACACGCGCCCATCACCTGGAACGGCGGGGACGGGGCGCCGATCATCCGTAGGCCGAGGACGGGCCCGAGGATTCCGAAGACGATCGCGCCGAGAACGGACCCGAACGGCATGCTAAGTTCCTTTCCATGAGCGAACGACGTCATTTTGTACAGCGCCCCGGGCGCGTGCGCAACCTGGCCGCCCTTCTGCTCGCGATGGCAGCCGCGAGTTCTGCCGCGGCCGCCGCCGGACGGATCGATCCGCACCCGTTCGCGAGGGCATTCGTTCCGGGTGAGGTCGTGCGGTTCGAGGTCATCACCGACCGCGACGTTCGGTTGCTTCGGGGCGCGTTTCAGGGAGCGACCTTGGCGTTTTCACGGGCACCGCGCGACGCGGGCGATCCCCTATGGATCGCATGGGGCGTCATCCCGCTCGACGCCGCGCCCGGCCCCTCTGGCTACCGGCTGACCGCCAGCCGCGCGGATGGCTCGTCCCTGGCGATCGACGGTGAGCTTTCGATTTCCGCGAAGTCGTTTCCCGAACAACGCCTGACGGTCGAGTCGAAATTCGTCAATCCGCCGAAGTCGGCAGCGGCGAGGATCGAGCGGGAAAAGAAACGGCTCGGTGCGATCTACGCGCGGCGAACGCCGCTTCCGCCGCCGGCCTCGCCTTTCGTGAGTCCGGTTCCCGGCGATCCGACGTCGGAGTTCGGCACCCGCCGCATCTTCAACGGTGAGCCGCGCGCGCCGCACCCGGGCATCGACCTGCGCGCCGACTCCGGCACTCCCGTTCGCGCCTCCGGACCCGGGCGCGTCGCTCTTGCATCGGACCTCTACTACTCGGGCGGCACCGTCATCGTCGACCACGGCGGCGGACTCTTCACGGTGTACGCGCACCTTTCGAAGATAGAGACGACGGAAGGCGCCTCGGTGAAGGCCGACGACGTCATCGGCTTGTCGGGCGCGACGGGGCGCGTCACGGGTCCCCATCTTCATTGGGGGGCGAAGGTCGGCGCGGCGATCTTCGACCCGCGCGCCCTACTCGATCCCCGGCTGTTCGGCCTTGCCGAAGAGCCGGCTCAACGGAGTAATTCAGTCCGTTGAACCGCATTGACCTGCCCCCCTCCGGACCGATCTGGTGGACATACTAGGGGCTGGAGGATCGGACTCATGCGTGTCAGTGGATGGACAGTGAGAGCCGCCGGGGAGCCGATGGTCCTCGACGAGCGGGACGAAGCGCCCCTTTCCGGTGATGCCATCGTGGCGGTCGCCGGGTGCGGGGTCTGCCACACCGACCTGGGGTTCTATTACGAAGGCGTGCCGACGCGGCACGGATTCCCGCTCGTCCTCGGACACGAGATCAGCGGAGTCGTCGTCGAGGCCGGCGCCGAGGCGCGCGCCTGGCTCGGCCGAAAGGTCGTGGTCCCCGCGGTCATGCCGTGCGGACGGTGCGACGCGTGTCGCGACGGTCGCGGAGCGATCTGCCCCGACCAGGTTTTCCCCGGAAGCGACATCCACGGCGGGTTCGCCACTCACGTCCGCGTTCCCGCGCACGGCCTGTGCCCGGTTCCGGACCTCGAGGATACCGCCCTGAATCGCGCGGGCCTTTCGCTCCCCGACCTCGCGGTCATCGCGGACGCCGTCTCCACGCCCTATCAGGCGATCAGGCGCAGCGGTCTCGCCCCGGGCGACCTCGCGGTGTTCGTCGGCGTCGGCGGCGTGGGCGGCTTCGGAGTCCAGATCGCCGCCGCGCTGGGCGCGGGCGTCGTCGCCGTCGACGTCAACGACACCCGTCTCGAGACGATGTCGCGTCACGGCGCGGCGCTCACTCTGCGCGGAGACCTTTTGGATGCGAAGGCCTTGAAGTCCAAGGTCCGAGCCTTTGCCGGCGAGCGCGGCATTCCGACTTGGCGGTATCGGATCTTCGAAACGTCGGGGACCCCGGCGGGCCAGGCGACCGCATTCTCGCTCCTCGCGAAGGGGGCTTACCTCTCGGTCGTGGGTTACACGGGGAAGAAGGTCGAGCTGCACTTATCGAGCGTGATGGCCTTCGACGCGACCGTTCAGGGGAATTGGGCCTGCCTGCCGGAGCTCTACCCCGAGGTGGTCGAGCTTGCGCTCTCGGGGAAGGTGGCCCTGGCGCCTTTCGTCGAGCACCGCCCCATGGCTACCATCAACGAAACGTTTGCCGAGATCCACGCGAAGGGAGCCCCCCGCCGCGTGATCCTCGTGCCGGAGCGCTGACCCATGGACTTCAAGAACCACGACCTCCAGTTACCGGACGAGACCCCAGGCCTCCTCTACGAGAAGATCCCGCTGCGCGACCCCGGGAACGAACCCGTGCCGGGCCTCCACGTCGTGCGGATCACCCTCGACAACCCGTCGCAGCTCAACTCCTACACGACCGCGATGGTCAAAGGGGTGATCGGTGGGATGCGGCGGGCATCGAACGATCGCGCCTGCGTCGCTGTGGTTTTCACGGGCTCGGGGAGCCGGGCGTTCTGCACGGGCGGCAACACCGCGGAGTACGCAACGTATTACGCCGGGAACCCCGAGGAGTACCGGCAGTACATGCGCCTGTTCAACGACATGGTCACGGCGATCCTCCACTGCGATAAGCCTGTGATCTGCCGGGTGAACGGGATGCGGATCGGCGGCGGCCAGGAGATCGGCATGGCGTGCGATTTCTCGGTCGCGCAGGATCTCGCGCTGTTCGGCCAGGCCGGTCCGAAGCACGGCTCGGCCCCCGACGGGGGCAGCACCGACTTCCTGCCGCTCTACGTGGGGATCGAAGCGGCCACGGCGAGTTGCACACTCTGCAAGCCCTGGAGCGCGCACAAGGCTTACAGGCTCGGCCTGGCCACGCGCATCGTCCCCGCCCTGAAGGTCGACGGAGAGTTCGTCGCGAATCCGATGGTCGTCACCGACCGGTGGACCGACGCGTGGGGCCGGCTGGTTCACGGTGAGCCCAAAGAAGGTGACGCGCTCCGCGAAGGGAAGGCCCTATTGGCGAAGGGCACGGTCGATCTGACGCTCCTGGACCAGGAGGTCGCCAGCCTCGTCTGGTCCCTCGCCACCACGATGCCGGGCTGCCTGACCAAGACGTTAGAGAGCATGCGCAAGCACAAGCTCGCCCACTGGGATAAGAACCGCGAGTCGAATCGCGCGTGGCTGTCGCTCAACATGATGACCGAGGGGCGGACGGGTTTCCGGGCGTTCCACGAAGGGACCAAAGAGTGCCGCGAGCCCGACTTCCTCCTCCTGCGGCGACGGCTGGCGGAGGGTGCTACGTGGAACGAGGAGCTCGTCGAAGAGGCCCTCTGGAAGGCCCACGGCAAGGAAGCCCCGGTCCGATGAGCCCCCTCGAAGAGCTCGTCGGCCAGGCGGAAGCCCTGATCCGCGACAACACGCTCCCCTCGGTCCGCCGCTACAAGGAGGCCACGGGAGGGTTGGCGATCGGCTACATGCCGGTCTACGTCCCCCGCGAGATCTTCGAGGCGCAAGGCGTCCTGCCGGTCGGGATCTTCGGAGGCGGCGAGGATTTGGAGATCATTCGCGGCGACGCTTTCTACCAGTCCTACATCTGTCACATCCCCAGGAGCACGATCGAACTGGGACTGAACGGCAGCTACGAGGTCTTGGACGGCATGGTCTTCCCGGCCATCTGCGACGTGATCCGGAATCTCTCGGGGATGTGGAAGCTCCAGTTCCCCGCCAAGCTCTCGCGCTACCTCGACGTGCCGCAGAACTTCGACGCCGCGATCGGGGGCCGCTTCTATCGGATGGAGCTCGAGGAGCTCACTCGCGAGCTTCACGCCCACGGGGCGCAGCCTTACGACGACGACGCGCTGCGGGCGTCGATTGCGGCTTACAACGAGAACCGCGCGCTGGTCAGGCAGCTCGACGACGCGCGCCGGCTGACGCCTTGGACCATTCCGACCTCCGAGCTGTACGTCGTCTTGCGCTCCGCGCTCCTGATGCCGGTCAAAGAGGCCACCGCGCTATTCCGGAACTACCTCGGGCTCGTGCGGGAAGCGACCGGGCGCCGGCCGCTCGACCAGGCCCGCGTGCTCGTGACCGGGTCGTTTTGCGAGCAGCCACCTCTCGGGTTGATCAAGACCCTGGAGCGCTCGGGCTGCTACATCGTGGACGACGAGTTCCTCCAGATCCACCGTTGGATCAAGGGGGACATCGAGACCACGGGCGACCCGCTCGATGCGCTCGTCAAGGCGTTTCTGGAAGACGCCATCGAATCGCCCGTCCGCTACATCGGCGACCGCGAGAAGGGGGCGGAGCTGGTCGCGCGCGTGCGCGCTTCCTCTGCCGAGGGGGTGCTGTTTTGCGCCCCGTCGTTCTGCGACCCGGCGCTTCTCGATCAACCGATGGCGGTCAAGGCGATGGACGCCGCGGGCATCCCGTGGACGGCCTTCAAGTACGCCGAGAACAACGGACAGTTCCAGGTCATTAGGGAGCAGGCGGGGACCTTCGCCGACTCGATCAAGCTGTGGAGCGGGGTGTAACGCGATGGCGATGCCAGAGACCAGAGAAACGAAGGCTCCGGCCCTGAAGGACGACAGCCAACTCCAGCAGAAGAAGATGATCGCGGAGCACTACCGCCGTCTCGCCCACGCGGGAGAAACCGGCGAGAAGAACGTCTACACCTTCGTGCCGGGCAACCTCACCGAGTTGCTGCGCTCGTTCGACCTCCTACCGGTGCTGCCGGAGATCAACGCGCTCCAATCGGCGATGCGCGGGAAGTCGCGCGAGTACATCGCGATCGCCGAGAAGCTCGGGCATTCCGAGGACGTCTGCACCTACGTGAAGTGCGACCTCGGCATGATGAAATCCGGAAACGTCGGCCCGACCGGCGAGCCTCTCCCCAAACCCGACCTGCTCCTCCTGTCGTACACGGGCTGCTTCACGTTCATGAAGTGGTTCGAGATCTTGAAGCAAGAATACGACTGCCCGGTCGCGATGCTCCACGTCCCCTATCAAGCCGACGGCAAGATCACCGATCAGATGCGCTCTTACGTCGTCAAGCAGATCCGCGAGGAGTTGATCCCTACGCTTTCGCGCCTCTCCGGGCGAGCGTACGACGAAGATCGGCTGAAAGAGCTTCTCAGGAACTCCGCCCAAGCCGAGGACGACCTCGTCTTCGTGCTCGAGTCCGCCAAGCACCGGCCCTCGCCGATCGATGCCTACTTCGGCGGGGTTTACTACATTGGGCCGATCTTCACCGCGTTTCGCGGAACTAAGGACGCCGTCGAGTACTACCGGGCCCTGCGCTCCGAGGTCGAAGACCGCATCCAACGAGGACTTGGGCCGGTCACGCCGGATGGAGAATTGAAGAACGAACGGTTCCGCATCGTCGTGGAAGGCCCGCCCAATTGGACGAGCTTCCACGCGTTCTGGCGGATGTTCGCCGACGAGGGGGCCGTCGTGGTCGCGTCGTCGTACACGAAGGTCGGCGGGGTCTACGACGACGGCTTCAGGCACGACCCGGACCATCCGATCGAAACACTCGCGGACTACTGTATGGGCTGCTACACGAACCTCGCCCTCCCGGCGCGCGTCGCGATGCTGGCCAAGTACGTGAAGGACTACCAGGCCGACGGATTGCTCGTGCACTCGATCAAGAGCTGCAACTCGTTCTCCGCGGGCCAGCTGATGATCCTGCGCGAGGTCGAGGAGCGGACCGGCAAGCCCGGGGGGTTCATCGAAAGCGACCTCGTCGATCCGCGCTACTTCTCCGCGGCCAACATCAAGAACCGCCTCGAGTCCTACTTCCAGATGATCGAGCAGAAACGCACCGGAGGCCTGTCGTGAAGGCGTACGTCGGCATCGACCTCGGCTCGACGACCACGAAGGCCGTCGTGCTCGGCGAGGACGGCGGCATGCTCGGGCGCGGCATCACCAACAGCCGCAGCAACTACGCGGTGGCCTGCGACGTGGCGCTCTCCGAAGCGCTCATCAACGCGCGCTTCGGCCTGATCGCCGGGGAGCTCGACCGCTCCGGCCTCGACACGGACGCGAAGTCCGAGGCTCTTGCCGCCTTAGAACGCCTCTTCCGCAAGCACCAGTACCTCGAGCAGCTCCGCGTTTTTTGCGGGATCAGTCGCCGCATCGTCGGCTCCGACCTGCTGGCCCGCGACCAGCGCGGGGCCCTGGACGAGATCCTCGCCGCGATGGAGGCCGAGGCCCCCGCGCTGTACGCCCCGGGCGCTTCTCGCAAGAGCGATTTCTTTCGCGACCTGGCCGGAAGCCGCTACTTGAGCCTCGCCGAGGTCTGCGCCCGGTCGAAGCGCGTGGCCTTCGACCGGCTCGTCGGGCTGTTCGACAAGACCATCCTCGAAGTCGAAAATGTCTCCGCCGGCGACGGGGCGTTCGTGGCTCACGCCGAGGCGGCGTATCGGGACTTCACCGGGGCGCCGGAGGCGTTAGGCCTGGCGCTTGCGCGCGCGACCGCGGTACCGCTCGAAGTTGCCGCCAGCGTGGGCACCGGCTACGGCCGCCAGACGCTCCCCTTCCCGAAAGAGCAGATCCGCTCCGAGATCCTCTGCCATGGCTTGGGCGCGCACGCGATGTTCCCGGCGACGCGCACCGTCCTCGACATCGGCGGCCAGGACACCAAGGCGATCCAGGTCGACGGAGACGGGATCGTGACTTCGTTCCAGATGAACGACCGTTGCGCCGCCGGTTGCGGCCGCTACTTGGGGTACATCGCCGACGAGATGAACTTGGGGCTTCACGAGCTAGGGCCGATGGCGTGCGCTTCGACGCGGCCGGTGCGGATCAACTCCACGTGCACGGTGTTCGCCGGGGCGGAGCTGCGCGAGCGCCTCTCGCTCGGCGAAAAGCGCGAGGACATCCTCGCGGGATTGCACCGCGCGATCATCCTTCGAGCGATGTCGCTGCTCGCCCGCTCGGGCGGGATCGGCGACGAGTTCACGTTCACCGGCGGCGTCGCCAAGAACCCGGCGGCGGTCGATGCTTTGGCCGGCCTCGTCCGTGACAACTACGGGAAGCTGACGATCAACATCTCCCCCAATTCGATCTACACGGGCGCGCTCGGCGCCGCCCTGTTCGCCCGCCGCGACGCGCAGCGCGCGGCGGCCTAGAGGAATCCCATGCGCCCCAATTCCCACGGTGCGCTTTTGGTCGCCGGAGTCGACGTTGGCTCCTCCGCGATCAAGGTCGCGGTCTTGGAAGACGTCGAAGGCGGCGCCGCGCGCATGCTGCTCGGACGCAGCGAGCGCATCCGCCGCCGCGATCCGCAAAAAATCGCAGAGGAGATGTACGAGGCCTGTCTCGACGAGGCCGGCGTCAGCGCGAAGGATCTGGCCTACGTGGCCACGACCGGCGAAGGCGAGATGGCCTCGTTCCGCACGGGGCACTTCTACGGCATGACGACTCACGCCCGAGGCGGGATCTTCCTCCGGCCCGAAGCGCGCGCGGTGGTCGACATCGGCGCCCTGCACGCCCGGGCCGTCATCATGGACGGGCGGGCCAAGGTGCTCTCGTACCGGATGACGAGCCAGTGCGCCTCGGGATCGGGCCAGTTCCTGGAAAACATCTGCCGCTACTTGGGCATCACGATCGACGAGATCGGCCCGTTGTCGCTCCAGGCGGATAACCCCGAGGCGTGCTCATCGATCTGCGCGGTGCTCGCCGAAACCGACGTCATCAACATGGTCTCGCGCGGCATCACGACCGCGAACATCATCAAGGGGATCCACCAGTCGATGGCCGGGCGGTATCTCCGCCTCCTCACGTCGGCGGGTGCGCGCGGCGAAGTGCTCGTCACCGGCGGACTCGCAGGCGATTGCGGACTGCTCGCCGCTTTGCGGGAAGCGGTCGAGGCGCAAAAGGTCGACATCACGATCGAGGCCCACGACGACTCGGTGCTCGCCGGCGCCATCGGCGCCGCATTGTGGGGCGCGTTTCGAGTGCGCAAGCTCGCCAGGGACGGCGCGCCGCTCGCAGCAGGCGCCTGATGCGCGACGACTCCCGGCTTCGTCCGCTTTTGGCGCTCGACGACAAGGTCGCGCTCGTCACGGGAAGCGGGGGCGGGATCGGCGGCGCCGCGTCGTCGCTTCTCGTCGCGGCGGGGGCCACCGTCTACGCGGTTGACCTGCCGGGGCGCCCGGTGCCCTCCGGCGCGCGTTTCGTGCCGTGCGATGTCGGCGACCGCGCGGCCGTGCAGGCGCTCATCGCCCACGTTACGAAAGATGCCGGACGCCTCGACGTCCTCGTTCACGCCGCCGGGATCGTCAGGGACGGCGTGCTGTGGAAGATGACGGACGACGACTGGGCCGACGTCTTGAGGGTGAACCTCGACGCCGCGTTCTGGCTGCTCCGCGCGAGCGCGCCGCTGATGCGCGCGGGCGGAGGCGGAAGCGTCGTTCTGGTCACCTCGATCAACGGAGAGCGAGGGAAGTTCGGCCAGGCGAATTATGCGGCGGCCAAGGCCGGACTGATCGGCCTGGGTCGCTCCGCGGCGAGGGAGCTCGGACGGTTCGGCGTTCGCGTCAACCTCGTCGCCCCGGGGTGGATCGAGACCGGGATGACCGCCGGGCTCCCGGAATCCGCGCGCGTCAAGGCCGTCGAAGAAACGGCTCTCGGGCGCCCGGGGCGCCCCGAGGACGTCGCCGCCGCGATCCTGTTTTTGGTTTCCGACATGAGCTGCCACGTCACCGGCCAGATCCTGCGGGTGGACGGCGGACAGCTCACCGCGTAGGACGGGAGGTCGTCATGGAAGGTGTGGAAAAGTGCTCGGTCGAAATCGTCGTTCGCGGACTTTTGCCTGCGGACTTGGATGCCGTCGTCGCGATCGACGCGAAAAGCACGGGCCGTCGTCGCGAAGAGTATTTCCGGATCAAGCTTCAGCAAAACCTCGCGGAGACGGGGATCAAGGTGTCTCTCGCGGCCGAGGCGGACGGCCTCTTCCGCGGGTTCCTCCTCGCCCAGGTCTATTACGGCGAGTTCGGCACGATGGAGCCGGTCGCCGTGCTCGACACCCTGGGTGTCCACCCCGACACGCGGGGCCTGGGGATCGGCCACGCGCTGATGGAGCAACTCCTCATCAACCTCGCGGGTCTGGGCGTCCCCACGCTGCGCACCGAAGTGGCATGGGAGGACACGCAACTCCTCGGCTTCTTCCACAGGGAACGCTTCCGCCCGGCCGCGCGGCTCTGCCTCGAGCTTCCCGTCACCCATCGCCCGTAGGGTCGAAACAGGGGAATGAAATAGGGGACAGTCCCCTTTTTCTTATAGAGCTTCGCTTTCGGAAGCTCTATAAGAAAAAGGGGACTGTCCCCTATTTCATTCCCCTGTTTCGAGCCTACCTGGAGGCAGCGTCGACCGCGGCGCGCAGCTTGGCGAGCCGCGCGGGCCGCTCCGCGGCGAACCGCTTGATTCCGTCCAGGATGTGACCCGGGCCGAGATGCGCCTCGTCCACGACCTCGTCAAGGGAGCCGCCCGTGCGCCAGCGGTTGTCCCAATCGGAGGCGAGCGAGTATTCGGCGACAACCGGGTTTGCGATCCACTCCTGCATCGTGCGCAAACTGCGATTCGTGATGCACATCGCATCCCACCGCACGGCAATCGACGCGATCGAGTCGCGGTACGCCTGATCTTGAAGCGCAAAGAGCTGCGGGCTGATGACGGCGACGATCCGCACGTTCACACCGCCTGCGTCGAGCTTTGGAAGCACCGACACGAGGTTCGCGGTGGTGCTGGTTCCCTGGATGAACACCGTCCCCTGTCGAGGAGCGCCCGGCTTGAAATCCCGCAAGAGATACGCCCCGCGCGCCGCCTCGAAGTGCGAGGCCATGCCGAGCTTCGCGCGATCCGGGATCGTGACCGGTGGCCGCGTCAGGTGCAGCGCCACGATCGGCGCCTTCTGCGCGAGTGCCGCTCCCAGGACGACCGGAACTTCGTTGTACTCCCACGGGTGGAGATCGATGACCTGCCCTTCGGGGAAGAGCTGTGTCACGGCGGTCTCGAAAATTCCGAAGTGCGTGCGCGAGTCCTCGGCGGTTTCGGGACCCGAGTGGCCCGCGACCCAGAGGACCTTTCCGAGCTTCAGCTCGCTGTCTTGCGCCATTTGGGAGAACAGGCGCATGGCCCCGTACTTCAGGTACGAAAAACACCCGTAGGTCGAGCACGCGCCCCAGAAGCCGTCGTACGACTTCATGGGGTCGGCGGCGAAGTTGACCGAGGCCAGGCCCACCATCAACCCCGCGTTGGCGAACTCGGTGATCTGCTGCGGGAGGAGGCAGCCCCGCGGGTTCTTGTCGCGTTCGTACCAGCCCCAGCCGGATTCGCCCTCGAACTCTTTCGCGAAGCCCGCGATGTTCGTCGAGTCGGCCAGGTCCGCGGAGCACACGATGAAGAGCGGACGCCCGTAGTTCTTCTTGGCGTAGGTGTTGACCCAGGCGCCCCACGTTCCAAGCGCCGCGCGATTGGGTTGAGAGTCCCCGGGCTTCTTGTACATCGACGCCGGGTAGTTCCTGAAATCGCAGATCGCCGGATCGGAGAACACTTCGGCCGTCTTCCCACTGAGGTAGACGCCTTCAATGGTCTCGGGGACCGAGTCTGCCGCGGAGGCCAACCGGTTGCCGATGGTCTCGACGACGTCGCCGCGCTTTTTCAGAATGGAAAACGCGACGTCGAGATTGGCCATGGCCTGCGCCGCGCGCTCTTTGGCGTCGGCGGGAGCAGGCAGATCGACGCCCCGGTATTCCACGCCGTATCTTTCCATGAACGACTTGCGGGTCGCCCAGAACTCGGGCGCGTTCATCGGCCACGGGGTGCCGTGCGACTTGTTGTCGTACTTCCCGTAGCCGCGCCCCTTGCGGGTCTTGCCCCACACCATCGTCGGCGTGTTGCCGGGATTGTCGCCGCGAGCGCCTTCGAGAACGACGCGTGTGACCGACGCCCAGTCCGATCCCTGCTCGGTGCCCAGGACGCGCCAGCCGTATGGCGCGAACCAATCGACGGGAGTGCCGTGCACGACCGACGAGACGGCGTTGTCGTCGATCCCGAAGTCGTTCCAGTCCACGAGGAACACCAGGTTCGACAGTCCCAAGCCCCACGCGGAGTTCTTCGTCTCGTGGGATGCCCCCGGCGTCAGACCTCCCTCGCCCTCGAGGACAAAAACCTTGACCTCTCCCGCCCCGGCAAGCTTGAGGGCCAACGCCTCGCCCGCGGCCGGCGGCATCCCGTGGCCGGAGGGGCCGGTGTTGAACTTGAGGAAGAGGGACTTTCCTTCCATCTCGGCGTGGCCCGGCAGACCCCCGCGGTGACGCAGGTTGACGAGATCGCCGTAGGTCAACGCCCATCGCCCGTCGTCCGGGAAGGCGAAACGCGCCTCCCCCGCGCTCGCGCGCTCTTTGGCGATCTGGTTCAAGGTCGCAAGGGTCGCGTAGACCAGCGGCACGGTGTGCCCCGCCGAGAGCACGAATCGATCGCCGTAGGTACGCCAGGGGCGGATCAGGTCGAAACGCATGGCGCCGGAGAGCATCGTCGAAAGCAGCGCGTGCACCTTCGAGCGCGAGCCGCCGGGGTGCCCCGACTGACGGTAGTTCAGCATCAGGTCGATGCACTCGTCCACGAGGTCCTTGACGACCTCCCACTGGGCGAACTCGGCCTCGGCCTTCGCATAGAGGAGATCGGTCGTGGGAACCGCTACCGTGGCTTTGCTCATCGCGTGTTCTTCTTCATGAAGTCGGTGATCCGGCGCAACCCGTCGTCGATCGCGGTCAGTGACGACGCGTACGAGAAGCGGATGTGCTGCCCCTCGCCCTCAACCGGAGTGCCGAAGTGGATGTCGGCCAACACCGCGACGCCGGCCTCGTAGAGCAGGCGTTTGCGGAATTCCTCGCTGCTCCCGGCGCCGACGCGCTTGCACGCGTCCGTGACGTTCGGCCACACGTAGAAGGCGCCGCCGGGGGTCAGGCAGCGGAAACCCGGGATCTCGTTCAGGCCGGCCACGATGCGGTCGCGCCGCTGCAGGAAGACGTCGCGCATGTGCTCGGAAGGCGCCTGCGACGCATTCAACGCCTCGACCACGGCCCACTGGTTCGGATGCGGCGCGCAGGAGTCGGTGTTGGTGACCCAGCGCGTGAAGAACGGCGCGAGCTGGGTATTCGCGGCGTAGCCGATTCGCCAGCCGGTCATCGAGTAGGTCTTCGAAGCCGAGTCCGCGATGATCGTGCGCTCCTTCATCCCGGCAAGCGCGGAGATCGACTGGAAAGCGCCGTCGTACACGAGAGCGCAGTAGACCTCGTCGGAATAGATCCAGAGGTTCTCGTAGGGGGCGCAGATCTTCGCGATCTCCGCGAGCTCAGCGCGGCTCAAGAGGTTTCCCGTCGGGTTCCCGGGGCTGCAGAGGATGAGCAGCCGGGTTTTCGCGTTGATCTTCTTCTTCAGCTCGTCGATATCGAAGTTGAACCCGCGCGATTCGCGCAGCGGAAGCGGGACGGGAACGCCGCCGTGCGCTTTGATCTGCGCTTCGTAGATCGGAAAACCGGGGTTCGGGTAGATGACCTCGTGCCCTTCCCCCGGATCGACGACCGAGAGAATCGTGTAGCCGATGAACGGCTTGCCCCCGCAGCCGCAGACGACGTCGTCGGGAGAGATCTCGACGCCCCGCGTGCGGGTGAAGAAGCGGGCGACCGCCTCGCGCAGTTGCGGAATCCCGGCTGAGGGCGTGTACCCGGTCTTCCCCTCGGTGATCGCCTTGATGCCGGCGAGTCGGATGTGATCGGGCGTGGGGAAGTCGGGTTGTCCAATGCAGAAGGAGACGACTTCCTTTCCTTCGGCTTGCAGTTTCGCCACCTCGGCAAGCACGACGAACGCGTTTTCAGTGCCGAGCTCCCGGGACCGTCTCGAAATTGGAAGCATGATTCCCTCCCCACTTGAAGCGCACGATTGTAGTGGGGAGGGATTGGAAGGGGCAAGGACGCGAAAGGCCTGAAGGAGTCTTCTAGACGTGACTCCGCAACGAGACGGCGGCGCACGGCGCGATCCCGGGCATGTGCCACGTCGAAGCACGCGGCCCCGTCGGCTCGTCTTCCGGCTCGTCGATCTTCGGGAGAACGGCCTTGATCCGCATCGGCTTCTTGTCGCGGACGACGTCCAGATCGATCGTCTTTCCTTCTTGCTTGCCGATCGCCTCCGCGAGGTCGCCCGAATCGGAGACCTTGTTGCCGTCGACCGAGAGGATCAGATCGCCGACCTTCAGCCCGCCCTTCTCGGCCGCGCTGCCGGAGAGCACCTTTCCTACGAGGACGCCGGCCTCCTTCGACCCGCCCAGGGCCTCGCGAAGCTCGGGGGTGGTTTCGATCATCTCGATCCCGAGGAGAGGCTTGTTCCTGCCGAACATCATCAGGCCATGACGTCCCGGCGCGTAGATCTTCATGTTGCCGATGCGCTTCTCGAGGTCGGGCAGCCGCTGATCGAGCTGGCTCAAGCTCTCCTCGAGCGCCCGCTGTTGCTCCTCGTTCATCGGAGCGAGCTCGCCCGAGCGGACGCGCCAGGCCCTCGGATGCCGCTCGCCGAGCTCCACCACGAACTTCTGGATCTTGCCGTCGCGCCGCACGTCCAGGGTCACCTTGTCCCCGGGCTTCGCGGCGCCCAGCTTCTCGCTCACCTTGGCGGGACCTCGGACGACGTCCCCGCCGAAACCGACGATCACGTCGCCGTTCTTGAGACCCGCCTTCGCTGAGGGGGAATCCTCCACGACGCTCTCGACGAGCGCCCCACCCTCGCTGCTCTTCGTGTCCTCGCGCAACGAGACCCCGAGGTACCCGCCCGTTCCGGGGCTGGCGTCCTCGCCGGACTCGAAAACCATCGTCTCGCCGGTATCACCGGGAACGACGACTTTGACGGTCTTTACGTTCTCCGCGGCGCTGCTGTCCTTTCCCACGGCGAGGAACAACCCCAAGGTGAGGGCGGCCGCACCAGCGGTCGCCGACGCGGCCGCGATCGTCCATGAGCGGTTCATCTTCCGATCCTCCATGAAAGTCGCCTCCTTGTTCATTGCTGTACATCAAAGGCCCAGCCGTTTCGTGGCCGGACACCGGGTAGTACGCGCGGCCATCGGAAAAGTCGACACGCGCCTGCGCGGCCCGTTCTAGCATGACGGACGGGGAGAAAGACCATGTTCGACGCCACCTCGCTCGACGGCCGGGTCGCCCTGATCACGGGCGGCGGGACCGGCCTTGGCCTGGAGATCGCCCGCTCCTTCGCCCGCTGCGGCGCCGCCGTCGTGCTCGCGAGCCGCGGCGAAGAGCACCTTGCGGAGGGACGCGCCTCCCTGGAGGCCGACGGCCTGAAGGCCGTCACCCATGTGTGCGACGTTCGGGACGTTCACGCCGTGCGGCGCCTCGTCAGGTCGGTTGAGGACGAACTGGGCAGCCTCGACATCCTGGTCAACAACGCGGCCGGGAATTTCGTCCGGCCCGCGGAGATCCTCCCCGAGAAGGCGTTCGCCAACGTGGTCGACATCGTCTTGAACGGGACGTTCAACGCGTCCCGAGCTGCCGGGCGAGCCATGATCGCCACCGGGCGGGGCGGCGTGATCCTCAATGTGGTGGCGACGTACGCATGGACGGGCGGCCCGGGGACGATTCACTCGGCCTGCGCCAAGGCCGGCGTGCTCGCGATGACCCGCACGCTCGCGGTCGAATGGGCCCGGCACGGCATCCGCGTGGTGGCGGTGGCCCCGGGGCCGTTCGATTCGAAGGGCGCGGCCGACCGACTGTGGCCCTCAGAGGATCTCGAGGAGCGCGTGCGACTGGAGATCCCACTCGAGCGCTTTGCCACGCGCGAGGAGGTCGCCGGAGCCTGTGCCTGGCTCGTTTCAGATGCCGCGTCCTACGTCACCGGGGAGTGCCTCACGATGGACGGTGGAGCGTGGCTCGGTCGCGGGATCCTGGGGGGTGACGAGCCGATCGGCAGCGTGAAGCGCCGAAAGGGTTGACGCGATGACGCTCCGGACCCGCCTCGGCGCGACCGACACCACCGGGGCGGCCGCGTTTGCATTGAGCCGCTACTGGACTTTCGCGATGACCCCGCACGCGACGCGCCCGCCGGCATTGCCGGTGGGCTGCGTCGTGAAGTCGTCCTCTTTCGCGTGGACGATCACGGCGTGCCCGATGACGTCGCTGGACTTGCCGTCACCCAACGTCCACAGCTCGGATTCCATGTGCAGCTCGGCCTTTCCCTTGGCGTCGGCGACCAGGTTGCCGATGTCGCCGTGATGGAACGGGGCGTGCGCCCACTTGCCGTGGTCTTCGGATGTCGGATTCCAGTGACCTCCGGCCGAGGTCGCATCCGGCGCGGAGCAGTCCCCCTTGTCGTGCAGATGGATCGCGTGGTTCCCGGGGGTCAGCCCGTTCACCACGACCTTCATCGCCACCTTGTTGCCATGCTGGGTGAAAGTGACCTTGCCGGTCACGGTCGAGCCGCTCCGCGATTCTAGGGATGCTTCCGCCTTCGACCCTTTCGCGAGCGCCGCGCCCGGGGCCGCGAGCAACACCGCCACCACCAGCCCGCCGATCATCGTCTTCATTCTCGTCGTCTCCTTCGTGATTGGGAACATGTTCGAAAAGGGGACACTCCCCTTTTCCTAGACAAAGCGGTATCCGGGGAGCTTTGTCGTAGAAAAGGGGAGTGTCCCCTTTTCGGCTCCTCTATTTCCGCAGCGCGTCGTTGATGATCGCATCATCGGCGTGTTCGGGCATCGTGATCTTCATGCGCGGGTCGGCGGCCATCGCGCGCCGGATCGCGAACTCCGCCCCTTCGTTCCTCGCCCACGCGCGGCGGGCGATTCCGTTGTTGACGTCCCAGGAGATCATGCTTCGAATTCTGCGATCGGCGTCGGCGCTCCCGTCGATCACCATCCCGAAACCGCCGTTGATCGCCTCGCCCCAGCCGACGCCGCCACCGTTGTGCAGCGAGACCCAGGTCGCCCCCCGGAACGCGTCGCCGATCGCGTTGTGCACCGCCATGTCGGCGGTGAGGTTGGAGCCGTCGCGGATGTTCGCCGTTTCGCGGTAGGGGGAATCGGTTCCGGAGACGTCGTGGTGGTCGCGGCCGAGCACGATCGGCCCGAAGATCCGACCATCGCGGATCGCCGCATTGAACGCCAAGGCGATCCGCTCGCGTCCGGCGCCGTCCGCGTAGAGGATCCGCGCCTGGCTTCCCACGACCATGTGGTTCTCCTCGGCCTGTCGGATCCACCGCGCGTTGTCCTGCATCTGCTGTTTGATTTCCTGGGGAGCGGAGGCGGCCATCTCTTCGAGAACGTCGCCGGCGATGGCGTCCGAGGTCGCTAGGTCGGCGGCGTTCCCGGTCGTGCAGACCCAGCGGAACGGACCGAATCCGAAGTCGAAGCACATGGGCCCCATGATGTCTTCTACGTAGCTCGGGTAGGCGAACGACCCGTCGGCGCGGGTCACCGCCGCTCCCGCGCGCCCCGCTTCGAGCAGGAACGCGTTGCCGTAGTCCCAAAAGCGCATGCCGGCCGCCGTGAGAACGTTGATCGCGTCGACGTGGCGCCTCAGGGAATCGCGCACCTTCTCTTTGAAGGCCGCCGGATCGTCGCGCATCACGAGCTGCGCGTCCTCGAACGACAACCCGACGGGGTAGTACCCGCCTCCGTAAGGGTTGTGCAAGGACGTCTGGTCCGAGCCCAGATCGACCGCGAAGCCGTCCTTCGCCAGGCGCTCCCAGAGATCGACGACGTTGCCGAGGTAGGCGATCGAGACGGCCTCCTTGACGCGCCGGGCCTTTTCGGCGCGGGAGACCAGACGGTCGAGGTCGCTTTCGACTTCCATCACCCATCCCTGGTCGAAGCGGGTTTTCACCGCCTTCGGGTTGACCTCGGCGACAATCGCGACCGCGCCTGCGATCACGGCCGCCTTGGCCTGGGCGCCGCTCATCCCGCCAAGGCCCGACGTCACGAAGATCCGCCCCGCAAGGGCCTCGGGGCCGGTGCCCAGGTACTTCCGTCCGGCGTTCAGCAGCGTGATCACGGTGCCGTGAACGATCCCCTGCGGGCCGATGTACATGAAGCTGCCCGCGGTCATCTGCCCGTAGCTCGTGACACCGAGTGCTGCGAGCCGCTCGTAATCTTGCGGGGTCGAATAGTTCGGGACGACCATCCCGTTCGTCACGACCGCGCGCGGCGCGTCCTTGTGCGAGGGGAAGAGCCCGAGAGGATGCCCCGAATAAAGCACCAGGGTCTGCTCGTCGGTCATCTCGGAGAGGTACTTCATCGTCAGGCGGTATTGGGCCCAGTTCTGGAAGACCGCGCCGTTGCCCCCGTAGGTGATCAACTCGTAGGGGTGCTGGGCCACCAACGGGTCCAGGTTGTTCTGGATCATCAACATGATCGCCGCCGCGTGAGGCGTCCTGGCCGGGTACTCGTCGATCGGCCGCGCGTGCATCGCGTGGTGCGGCCGGTAGCGCTGCATCGTGATCCGGCCGTCCTCCTCGAGCTCCTTGGCGAACTCGGGGGCGAGCGCCCGATGCAGCCTCGCGGGGAAATACCGGAGTGCATTATTCAGGGCGAGCGCGTTGTCGGCCGGGGAGAGCGCGTTGCGCCGCCTCGGAGCCCGGTTGATCCCCGGCGCAGCAGGCGGACGCTCGGGGATCTCCTGGGGGATTCCCTCGGCGACCTGCGCCGCGAAGGTGTGCGCGGTGTTCGTGCTCATGGCGACCTCGACTCTCGGCGATCATAGCCCACGGGCCCTGGGTGCTGGTACCTTGGGACGGTTCGGGAGGAAGGACGCTCATGACCGCGACCACCAAGATCACCGTCGACCTTCTGAAGAAATACGACAGGCCGGGTCCCCGTTACACGTCCTACCCGACCGCCGTCGAGTTCGCCGAGACCTTCGGCCCCGCCGAGTACGCCACGCGACTTTCGGAGGCCGATCGCTTGACCGGGGCGCTCTCCCTATACGCGCACCTCCCGTTCTGCGAGCACCGCTGCACGTTTTGCGGTTGCCATGTGGTGATCACGAAGGAACAGGCGATCGTCGAGAAGTACCTCGGCTACCTCCATCGCGAAATCGACCTCTTGGCGGCGCACCTCCCGAACCGCCGGAGGGTCTCCCAGTACCACTGGGGGGGCGGCACGCCGACGCACCTGACCCCCGCCGAGATGGAGGCGCTCCACGAGAAAATGACCGAACACTTCGTCATCGAGCCGGATGCCGAGGTCGCCGTCGAGGTCGATCCGCGCCACACGAGCGTCGAACAGATCGACCTTCTACGAACTCTCGGCTTCAACCGCCTTTCGATGGGCGTGCAGGACTTCGACCCCGACGTGCAGGCCGCCGTCGACCGCAACCAGACCGAAGCCCAGACGCGCACGATGTACGACCTCGGGCGGGCCAGGGGATTCGCCTCGATCAACCTTGACCTCATCTACGGCCTCCCCTTGCAGACGAAAGCGAAGTTCGGCCGGACGGTCGACGTCGTGATCGAGATGCGCCCCGACCGCGTCGCGCTCTACTCGTACGCCCACGTGCCGTGGATCAGGGCGCAGCAGAAGTGGATCGAACCGAAGGACCTCCCCTCCCCCGAGGACAAGCTCCAGCTCTTCCTCGACTCGCGCGACCGGTTCCTCGCCGCGGGCTACGTCGAGATCGGCATGGACCACTTCGCCCTTCCGGGGGACGAACTGGCCGAGGCGCGCCGGAAGCGCCGTCTCCACAGGAACTTCATGGGGTACACGGTGAAGATGGGGAGCGACATGGTCGCCGTCGGCGTCTCCGGGATCTCCGACGTGCGCGGCGCCTTCGCTCAGAACGAGAAGAAGCTCTCCCGCTACTACGAGATGCTCGACGAAGGGCGCTTCCCCGTCGAGCGCGGCTACGCCCTCGATCGCGACGATCTGATCCGGCGCGAGACGATCACGCGCTTGATGTGCAACCTCTGGCTCGACACGCCCGCCATCGAGCGCGAGTTCAGCATCGTTTTCGCCGACTACTTCGCCGCGGAGCTCGCGGCGCTCAGGGCTCCGGACGGCCCCGTCGCGGAGGGCTTCGTTGCGATCGAGCCGGACCACATCGAGATCGTCGGCCTTGGCCGCTTCTTCGTTCGCAACGTGGCGATGATCTTCGACCGCTATCTCGAGAGCCGTACGACCGGCAAGCCGGTGTTCTCGCGCACCGTATGAAACGATCCCCGCTTCTTCTGATGCTGTTCCTTGTCGCGGGGCTCCGTTTCGATCCGCCGGCCCAGGCGGGGGCCGACGAAGTCAAGGTCGCGTTCCTGACCCCGCGCCGGTTCGCAGCGTCCAGCGGTCCTTCGACGGCGACGCTCGAGGTCGTGCCCCCGGCGGGGACCTCGATCGTGAGCGTCGCGTTCATCGCGGACGGTGTGCCCATGGGCACCAGGAGCTCCCCCCCTTGGACGTTCGACTGGGACGCCGGCGACGGAACGCGGGAGCACAAGCTCGACGCGGTTGCGACGTTCTCGGACGGAACCCAGGCGCGCGCCTCGGTGACGTCCGGCCGCCGCATCGTCGTCGACGACGAGATCGCAACACCCGTCAAGATCTACGCGATTGCCCGCGGGGCCAAAGGCGCGTACGTCGACGACCTCCAGAAGGACGACCTTCGCCTCTACGAGAACGGCCGGCAACAAGGTTTCGAGCGATGTTCGGCCGAGCGGGGCCCGGTCCGGATCGCGATCGTGCTCGACACGTCCGCTTCGATGGAAGGCGAGAAGCTGAGAGGCACGATCGCCTCGGCGATCGCCTTTCTGGGCGTTCTGCAACCGAAAGACGAAGGCCTCGTCATGGGCTTCTCCGACGAGGTTTCGATTCTCGAGGGCCCGACGTCCGATCGCGGCAAACTGGAAAACGCCATCCGCTCGGTCTCGGCCCATGGCGGGTCGTCTCTGTACGACGCGATCTACGTGGCCGCGGATCAGCTTGCGGCGTTCCGCGGGCGCCGCGTCTTGTTGCTCCTCACGGACGGGCGCGATGAGGCCGCGAAAGGACGCGTGGCAGCCAGCGTTCACACCCTCGAGGAGGCGCGAGATCGCGCGATCCGGAACGACGCGATGGTCTTCGTGATCGCGCTCGGGAATTACCTGGCCCACGACGCCGAGTCGCTCGCCGCAAACGCACGCGCCCGAATCCTCGAGTGGGATGTCGGCCACAGCCAACCCGTGGCGACCATTTTCTCGTCCCTAGCGGCCACGACCGGAGGATCGGTCCTCTTCACTCCCCACGCCGAGGAGGTTCGGCAGAGCTTCGACCGTATTGCGGACGACCTTCGACATCAGTACGTCCTCGCGTATCTGTCGAACGACAAGAAGCACGACGATTCCTGGCGCGAGATCAAGGTCGTCGTCGACCGACCGGGTGTGTCCCTCACGACCCGGACGGGGTACTTCGCGCCATCGGACGCTCCCGGTCGTCGGTAAGGGGGCAGTCCCCTACCTGGGTCAGCTTGCGCATCTCGATCAACGATGGACGTCGCGCCGCGGCCCGACTTTGACAACAAGCACGAGCAGACGGTCGTCCTCCATGGCGTAGACAATGCGGTAGTCGCCGGACCGAACGCGGCGCAAGCCTTGGTGCTTGCCTTGAAGCGCCTTCGAGCCGCGCGGGCGCGGCTCCGACGCCAGCACGTCGATCTTTGAAGAAACCTGCCAGCGGGTCTTGTCTGGCAAGGATGCGAGCGCCTGACGAGCGTCCCGAAACAACTCGACGCGGTAGAGCACTTCGGCTTCCTAGAGCTTGAGATCCGACTTGACCTTCGCCCAGGGGATGAAATCTTCTGGTTTCGATTCGGATAGAATGCGGTCTGCCTCTTCCGTATCGAGCCGATCCTGCTCGTTCTCTTCGCGAAGCCGCTGCAGCAAACGGAAGTCTCTCGCGGATACGAGAACGGCGACTTCTCGACCGTCCTTCTCGAAGGCAACGGGCTCCCCGGTCTTCTCGACCTCGGCAGTACTTCGACGGGTCATACCCACTTACCTCCTTCCCGGACTCTCGACCAGGGGAAGTATCCGGTCAGATCTCGCTACCGTCAACGTGATGTCCCGATCGACGGTTCACTCCCGGTAACCCAACGATGGCTTCCCGGAACGAACATTCTCAGCGGCGCGATGACTGACGCGCCGTTCGCCGCCTTCGTAGAAGTCCGAGCGACACGCGGCGAGGCCAGGCCTCGATGGGAGCGGCCGATACGCCCTCGGTAATCCTCTCGACTGTTGCGTAAAGCGGAGGGCAAGTCGGGGAACCGGACAGCGGAACGCCACGCTCGTCTCATCCCACACGAAGTACTCGTCGAGCCAGGAGAACCTCAGCCGCAAACCAACGAGCAGCCGGTGGCTCGACGCCCGGTCAAAATGTGCGAGGTACGATCCGAGCCGCTGCCGCACCTGCTCCAGCAGCGGCCAGGGCCACGGAAAAACCGCGCGACCGGCCGCAGCTTGCGACGATCGTTCAGGCGCAACCGCAGCCGCTCGTCCAGAAGCCTCGCGATGCGGCGCTCCCAGGCTGCAAACTCCGCGGCATCGGCCGACAGCAGCACCATGTCGTCGCAGTACCGCACGTAGTAACGCGCCTTCAGCTCGTGCTTGATGAACTGGTCCAGCGCATCGAGGTAGACGTTGGCGCCGAACTGGCTCGTCTGGTTCCCGATCGGCAACCCGCAACCAGCCGAGGCACGGAACAGCGTCCTGTGCGCCGGCAACCGCAAGAAGTCGGCACGGGGCGCTCCGCGGAGACGGCAATTCTCGGTGGGCTCGTGGAACAGGATCAGCGCAGCAGCCAGAGCACCGCGCGGTCGTGCTCGGCCGCCGGCAGGCGAACGAGTCGTGGATGAACCGCCGCTCCCAGGTCCTCTCCAGGTGGTCGACCAGCGGGTGATGCACCACCCGGTCGCGAAAATCAGACGTTGCGGTTGTCCAGATTCACGTTCCACGACTCGAACGAATCGGGACTTGACCGTACTCTCTTCGCAGGTCCTCACTCGAGTCCGGAGGGTTCATTGGCACAGCAATCGGCCAAACAGCGTGTCATTGAGGCGGTTGAGGCGCTCCCCGCCGATGCGACGATCGAGGACGCGATGGAACGACTGTA
>Ga0315273_10001473_pt1 | contig 26847 bp, 22 predicted proteins | sample YL17G02_0_MG_FD_205753 | JGI IMG/M metagenome (GOLD analysis project Ga0315273, IMG submission 205753) | Sediment microbial communities from Yellowstone Lake, YNP, Wyoming, USA - YL17G02_0 | ecosystem: Environmental > Aquatic > Freshwater > Lake > Sediment | place: USA: Wyoming | collected... | reverse complement strand
TAAAGATCAGCAGATTACAGATATATTTACAACGGAACAGTTAAAGAATTCAATACGTTTAGAAGCATCACTTCTGGAGACTTCACTATTTCTTAATGATGGTACCGGGCACTTTTCGAGGAGACCGTTACCACTTGAGGTGCAGTTTTCCCCGGTTTATGCAGCAGAAGTTGGCGATTATAACGGTGACAGCAAACCTGATATCTTACTGGGTGGCAATCTGTTCAATGTAAAACCGGAGGTAGGACGCTACGATGCCAGTTATGGGTCATTCCTGATGGGAGACGGTAAGGGAGAATTTAGATATATACCGGCTAAATCATCAGGATTTCATCTTGATGGTGAGGTGAGGGATATCATGGAAGTAACAACATCGAAGGGGAAGTTATTGGTGGTTGCCCGTAGCAATGATCCTTTGCAGGTTTTTAAAGTATCTGGCAGGTGAAGATTTCATATGAAAAATTCTACCATTATTTTCTGCTTTGTATTGATGTTATTTTCCTCTTGTAACCCGGGTGAAAAAGCAGGAGATCAGTTGTTTTCATTGTTATCCCCTTCCTTTACTCATATCGGTTTTAAGAACCAGCTAACAGAAAATGAGCAATCTAATATCATAGAATATCTTTACTTTAATAATGGTGCAGGGGTTGCTGCCGGAGACATAAATAACGATGGATTGGCAGACTTATACTTCACATCTAATCAGAAACCTAATAAATTATATCTGAACAAGGGAGGTCTTAAATCTGAGGACATCACAGTTGCTGCGGGTGTTGCAGGAAAGGGTGACTGGAAGACCGGTGTTACAATGGCAGATGTCAATGGTGACGGGTTATTGGATATTTATGTTTGTCAGGTAGGTAAATACAAGAGTTATAATGGCAGAAACCAGCTATTCATTAATAAGGGTAACCTGAAATTTATAGATGAAGCTCATGATTACGGGCTTGATTTTCAGGGTTTTTCTACACAGGCAGCCTTTTTTGACTACGATATGGATGGGGATCTTGACATGTACCTTCTGAACCACTCGGTACATACATCCCGAAGTTATGGCAATGTTTCTTTGCGACTTGACCGCGATTCACTGTCCGGGGGCAGGTTATTCAGAAATGACGATGTAAATGGGAAACATGTTTTTCATAATGTTACCCAACAGGCAGGAATATACAGCAGTCAGATCGGATACGGATTGGGAGTAAATATCTGTGACATCAACAACGATGGTTTTCCTGATATTTATGTATCGAATGATTTCCACGAAAATGATTATTTGTATATCAATAATGCCAATGGCACTTTTTCAGAACGATTGACGGATTTCATTGCTCATACCAGCAGATCATCGATGGGCAATGATATAGGAGATATCAATAACGATGGTCTTCCGGATATAATAGTTCTGGATATGCTGCCGGATGATGAAAAAGTAAGGAAACAATCCGGCGGTGAGGATGATATTGAGCTTTCCGATCTGAAGCTTCAATATGGCTATAATCACCAATTTGTACGAAATACACTGCAGCTCAACCTGGGTGGCGGTATGTTTAGTGAAATCGGTCGGCTGGCAGGAGTCTATTCAACTGACTGGAGTTGGTCACCATTGTTTTGCGATGTGGATAATGATGGCTGGAAAGATCTTTTTATTACCAACGGAATATATCGCAGGGCCAATGATCTGGATTATGTAAAGTTTTTGACGGGAGCCAGCGGAAGTTTTCCTTCGAAAGATATCAACAGCTTTTCAGATAAGGATTTATACGAGAAGATGCCCCTTTGGCCTAATGTGAATTATATCTTCAGAAATAACGGCGATCTTACATTTTCGAATATGGCCGGAGCATGGGGGTTTAACACCCGTTCCTATTCCAACGGATCCACTTATGCTGATCTGGATAACGATGGTGATCTTGATCTGATTGTCAATAATATCAATGCTACTGCTTTTATCTTAAGAAATAATTCTGTAAAACAATCAGCCAACCATTTTTTGTCTGTAGTACTAAAAGGAAAAGGTATGAATACCAGGGGAATAGGTACCAGGGTCAGTTTATACAGAGGTGGTCAGGAACAGGTTGACGAGCAATTTCCAACGCGTGGATTTATGTCTTCCACTTCAGATGTCTTGCATTTTGGATTGGGTGAATCTGATGTTATCGATTCAATTGTTATCCGCTGGCCTGACCTTTCTGAACAAATATTAAAAAATGTTCCTGTTGATACCACTATAATATTAGATATAATAAATGCCGGTATACTATTAAACGGAAATCATCAGGATAATGAAAAAATGAAATTGTTCTCCCCTGCCCTGATCCCGGGACTCGAATTCGAACACAAAGAAGATGAGTGGGTGGATTTTTATCGCGAACACCTGATTCCCCACAGCTTATCAGCAGAAGGGCCGGCACTTTTGGCTGGTGATGTAAATGGCGACGGTTTACAGGATCTGTTTATCGGTGGGGCAAAAGGACAACCATCGAAGTTATTCATCCAGTTGAAAAATGGATCTTTCAGACCATTAAACATACCTCTTTTAATGAAGGAACGATTCGCCGATGACATTGATGCAGCCTTTTTTGATGCTGATGGTGACCATGATCTCGATCTTTATATTGTACGCGGAGGAAACGAGTTACCCATTGGTAATCCTTTACTAACTGACTTATTGTTGTTAAACGATGGAAAGGGAGGATTTGCCAAAGGTGAATTGCCCCTCATATCTCACAATGGATCATGTGTCAGGCCCTGCGACTTTGACGGTGATGGTGATGTGGATCTGTTTGTGGGTTCCAGGTCAGTGCCTGGAGCTTATGGCTGGTCACCCGATCAGTTTCTGCTTGAAAACGACGGACATGGACATTTCAACTTTGTTGCAGATGATAGAATCAGTGCCATTAAGAATATTGGCATGGTTACTGACGCGGCCTGGATGGATTGGGACAGGGACGGTGATCAGGATCTTGTGCTGGCTGGTGAATGGATGAAGATATGTATATTCAGGAATGATAAAGGACATTTTACAGATGTTACCAGTGCTGTCGGCCTCGAAGAAACATCAGGATGGTGGAATTGCATTCAGGTTGCTGATGTTGATGGTGATGGGGATTTGGATTTAATTGGAGGAAACCTGGGGCTGAATTCACTACTGAAAGCATCAGTAAAGGAACCTGTTGAAATGTATATGAATGATTTTGATAACAATGGATCACTTGACCAGGTGATCTCTTCCTATCAGAACGGTGTAAGTTACCCTTTTGCTTCACTTGATGAATTATCAGGTCAAATAGCCGGTTTAGACAAGAAGTACCCTCATTATTCTGATTTTGGAGGCAAAACTGTAAATGAGATCTTTGGCAATAATGCAATCGATCAATCCATCTTAAAGAAAGCGGTGATCTTTGAAAGTTGTCTGTTCCTGAATAATGTAAATGGAACTTTTAAAACTATTAAACTCCCCGTTGAAGCGCAGTTTTCACCTGTTCGCGATATCCTTGTCGGTGATATTGACAATGATGGCACGCTGGATCTGGTCCTTGCGGGAAACAATTATGCCGTCAGACCTTCTTATGGCAGGTATGATGCCAGCTATGGGTGGTGTTTACTAGGTGATACAACTCATAAATTTAAAGCGCTTATGCCCGTTAAAAGCGGACTGAAGATCACTGGAGATTCCAGAAAAATAGTTCAGATTGAAATCGCAGGAAAACATTATCTTGTAGCTGCTGTAAACAACGGAGATCTGCAGATTTTCCAATTAATGAAGTAACTTTACTTCAATATAAGATTTTCTTAATAATGGGTTTCGGCAATATTTTAACTTATAAAAAATGGGGTTTGAATATTTTCTAGTGTAGCGTGTCCGGACACGACCTTGTCAATTCTTACCGTGCATTTTATGAAGTTCCTAATTATATTATAGCTTATAATCTGCCAAAGACAGCAGATATGAGAAATTCTGAAACCGGAACCCTCCTGACTAATTCTTCGGGTGTTTTGACAAGTATTGATATTGAAAATGCTTCATTTATCTCTCTCGATAACGTCAGTTTAGGCTACAGCTTCAGTTTACCTGAAAATTCGCAGTTCAGTAAGATCAGGATATATCTTGGCGGTAACAATTTATTCTATATTACAAGATATAAAGGATCGGACCCCAACCCCAGATATGCAGACAGTGAAATAAATAGCGGTACTTATAACAGTCCGCTTGTCCCGGGAGTCGAAAGAAGGAATACATGGCCAAGGACGAGGTCTGTGACTTTTGGTGCGAAAGTTGTATTTTAAAGTTCCAATTTCCACAATCTTACCAAAAACCTAAAGTTTGATCACCCCTTTTTTTTTACCCCTCTGACTCCCCCAGGGGGGAGAACCGAAAAACAAAGGTTTTCTGAAATTAATCTTAACGACTATTCTAAAGTCCCCCTTGGGGGATTTAGGGGTGAAAAATCGGGAGTGCAAATTGTATTTCCCGCAGATAGGCTCAGATCAATATCTAGAATCTGCGAAAATCTGCGTGATCAGAGGGAAAAATGTTCAAGAAATTTTATAAGATTATCCACATCAGGACTGATACCAGATTTCACATACGATCCTGAAACTGCGTTTGCAAGCAATAAAGACTTGAATAAATCAAAATCATTTAATTGGGCATAACAAAAACCTGCATTGAAATTATCACCTCCTCCGGTAAGTATTTTTGGTTCTTTACAAAAAAAAGCTTCACATTTTTCAAAAGACACACCATCGTAACCAAGAGCATCTTTTGTCCGGTGAATAACCAATATATCCGTATTGCTCTTCCCGAAAAGCTCCTTAACAAATTCTTCATCCACAATATCTTCCTGCAGATCCAAAGCCCTGGCTACCAGCCCTGCCTCATTCTGGTTAAGACTTATAATAACTTTGAAATAATTTTTGAATCGGCCCAACAGATCTATAGCATTCAGGATGTCATGTTTCGATTTTCTGGAACAATCTGAAAAATCTGTGAAAAACAATGGTTTTGACTCTGTTTGAACAATGGCAGGTAATATCTCATCTAAAACGCCCTTCCATATCTGAGAGGAATTCTCAATCTCGCTCCAGTTTAAAAATGAAATCAATTGTTTGCCTGACATCAGCTGTTTTATCATTTCTACTCCCAGAAGATTCTTAATACCATCCCATGTAAGATTATTATATGGCCCGGGGTCAAACATTATAACCTTCGAGTTACTAAATTCGAGAGCTGTTGCTGAGATGGTATCCCCTATTGTATGAAGTGAACAGTTGGCAGACATTGTCCGGAAAACGGGCAGGATCGCCGGAAATCCAAAAGTTCCAACACATTCTACTCTAATACCAAGATTACCCAGAGCATTGGCTGTGATAACCATATTGCCGCCTGTCTTGGATAGTTTTGTCTGCAGTTCAACACCGCAGCTTTTGTTGTCAAGGTTCATTAGAAACTCACCAAACTGGCTGCTCTCAGAGAAATATTTTGTTTCCTCATTGTCCTTCTTATCCAGGACGATACGGACAATATAATCGATGCAGGCATCAAATCCCAGGAAAGCAGATCTGTCAGAAATATTTATCCGACCAAGTTGAGAAGTTATTCCCGGGATGGCATCAATGATTTTTTTATTCACATCTGCTCTTTTAGAGATATTTGGCGGCTTCCCTGTCGAGCAGCAAAAAAGAATTCAAATGTGACTTTATAGCTGAAGCAGGAAATGCAGGAGAAACTTCAGTCTCAATCAATCGTTTGGCAACTTCAGCTTTTCTGGTGCCATTTAATTGTAAAATCACTGTTTTAGCTTCCATGATATACTTCAAACCCAGGGTAACACCTGATGTAAGGTTTACCTTTCCTGAAAAGTATTTCTGGCCCACGGTTTTAGTGGTATCATCCAGATTAACGATATGTGAATAAAGATCAAAAGCGGTTCCTGGCTCATTTAATCCAAGATGACCATTCATTCCTGCACCAAGCAGAATCATATCAATAGGGCCATATTTTTTTATAAAAATATCAGACTTAATGCATTCATACTTCAGATCTGGTGATTCACCGTCGAAAAAACACAGATTTTCATCTGAGTAATCTATATGATCAAAAAGATGCTTTTTCAGAAAGGAAAAACAATTTTCGCTTTTCATCGCCCCTATATTCGCCCATTCATCCAGACCCACAATTCTAGATTTTTTAAAACTGATTTTTCCTGTTTTATTGAGTTCTATAAGATGCTTAAATGTGCCTACTGAGGTTTCTCCTGCTGGAAAACAGAGCAAGGCATCAGGTTTCTCAGAAATTATGGTAGCAATCTGCTCTGCTGTTTTCACCGATAATTCGGTATAGTCTTCATAGATTATTTGTTTCATTGGTAAAGTTACTTAATGAAATATTTGTGTTATTATTTATTGAGATGGAGATTCCTCATTACGCTGCGCTTCATTCGGAATGACAAGTCAATTTGGGATTTGGAAAGGTAGTGGCAGCGGTTCGTTGTGACGAACCGCTGCCACTACCTTTTCTCCAACCATAACCTTGTCATTCCGAGCGTTAGCGAGGAATCTCCTTCTAAACTGAACTTCAGAGTTTTAACTCACCCCAGCCTTTTCTGTATTCTCTTTTTACAAACTGGTTGGCTTGTTCAAAATTTGTTATTCTCATGTTTTCTCCATCCCATTTGTAATTTATATACCGACCAGGAAAAACATATCCCTCCATATCTCCATAAACAGGGTCTTTCCTGCTTATTTTTTCGCGGATATTGAAACTCCTTAATAATAAATTACCCATAAGTACAGTCTCGGTCAGAGGTCCGGCATATCCGACGAATGGTGAATCAACCTCCATGTTTCCATAACCTGCTATGCATGCATCGATCCATTGCCACCAGTGGCCATCCATATCACCGGCTATACGGGGATATTTTTGCGGAACTGAGATCTCTTTGTTCCTCGAAAGTGGCAAAAGAACCGGATTACGTCCGCCCCAGCCGCAGGCAGCTTTACCTTTTGTACCGATGAACAATGTACCTCCTTCATAATCATTCAGTCCCAGTGGCCAATCACACATTATTTCATTCATGTTCACATCCGGGTCAATCTCATATGGACGTTCAGGAGTTATTCCTCCATCCATCCAATAGAGATCCAGATCTTTACCATTTTTAAGCTTGTATTTGAATCTTACGGAACTGGATACGGGTCCACTTTCAGGGTAAAGACCTTCAGTAAAAATACCATTGTATACGGTACTTGCACTGCAGGATACATCTGTAGGATATCCAAGATTAAGTAATTTGAATGGCGGTCCGATAATGTGACATCCCATATCACCAAGGGCTCCAGTCCCAAACCGCCACCAGCCCCGCCAGTTGAACGGCACCAGATTATCAATATAGTTTGTTTCTTCAGCAGTACCTAACCAGAGATCCCAGTTAAGTTCCTTCGGAACCGGGGGATGTGTGGCTGGCCATGGAATTCCCTGCGGCCAGACAGGCCTGTCAGTCCAGCAAAAGACCTTTTCAATCTGACCCAGCACATCGGCTTCAATCCATTCCCTCAAAGTGCGCATACCATCACATGAAGCACCCTGATCGCCCATCTGTGTAACAACCTTATACTTCTCGGAAGCCTGAGTAAGAATCCGGGCTTCATAGATATCGTGGGTAAGAGGTTTTTGAAGGTACAGGTGTTTTTTAAGCTGCATAGCGCTCAGACCAACTATTGCATGATTGTGGTCAGGGATGGCTACTGAAACAGCATCAAAGTTTTTGCTTTCCTTATCAAACATTTCACGCCAGTCGTGATAGAAGGAGGCTTTCGGAAATTGTTTTATCCTGGGTGCTGCCTGTCTGTCGTCAACATCGCAGAGAAAGGCAATTTCTGCATTTTTTTTAGGAGCAATTGCATAATGACGGATGTCATCGGCTGCTTCCCCTCCGCATCCTACTGCCGCAATAAGCAACTTGTCACTTGGAGGAACATGTCCCAACCCGCCTATTGTGAAATTAGGAAGGATTGTCAGTGCAGCTGCTCCTGAGGCAGCAGTTTTCACAAAGTTCCGTCTGGAGATATCGCTGGTTCTCCCGGATTTATGATTAATTGTTTTCATCTTAATTGATTAAAATGTTAATTAACAATCTATTACATATTATTTTACTCACTTTTTCAATGGTTTAACAGAAACTTCTTTAAAGAATACTATATCCTTTTTACCGTGATTCTGAATACCCATATATCCGGAATCAGGACGAGGTCCACGTTGAGGTTCAAAAGTAAATTTCTTTCCAGGTACCGGATCACCTTCTTTGAAATCGGTTACTTTCACTCCGTTCAGGTAAACAATTGTCCGTGGTCCATCCAAAGTGATTTCCATGGTGTTCCATTCCGGGCCAGGTTTGCCTGTTTTAGCCAAAGGTTTGGTCAGGGAATATAACGTGCCGGTGTAGTGATATTCATCTTCACCTGATTTTTCAGGAGCATTATCAATCTGAACTTCATAGCCTTTGTTTACAGGCATCCATTCTTCTGTCGGCATGGTCGGGATACGTATAAAAACTCCTGAATTACTGTTTGAGTCACGCATTGCGAAGACCACACGGATAATGCAATTCTGAAATTTTTCTCCAGTCCACACCAGTAGTCCCATCCCACCTTTCGATTTTATTAAACCATTTTCAACATAATGACTTCCAGGACCAACCTGTTTCCATCCTGTAAGATCTTTGCCAATGAATAATTGCCTCCACCCAGTGTTATCTTGGGCATTTACTGAAAGACGAGTTGTTAAAAGAAGAATTATACATGCAGTTAAAAAAACTGATAGTAATCTTTTAACAAAGAACAACCCTCCAGGAATTTCCTGCCGACAATTTGTTTTGTTTTTCATAATGTTTAGTTTTTGTTATTTGGTTGATTTTTTCTTCTTAATACAGCATTCTTCACAATTGGTTTTGCCCAGAAGCTCAAACTCAGAATATATGTTAAAGGTATATACAAAATCATCATTCCTCCCTGTAAACCTATCAGATCTTTCAGCTTTCCGATAAGCAGTGAGAAGATAGCCCCCCCTGCAATTGCTGTACATAAAATTCCTGCAAACGAACCATGAAACCGGGTAACGCTGTTAAGTGCAAGTGAAAAAATGATCCCATACATTACCGACAGGCAAAATCCAAGGGCCGGGAAGCCAAACAGAGCAATTTTTGCATTTCCAAAAAGCGTAAATGTCAGTGCAACGAAGCAGGCTGATGCAAAAATGCGTAACACAATTTTACTGTCAATAATTTTTAATAATACCAATCCAAGGACACACCCAACAGTCATCATACCCCAGAATAAGCCAACTGTTGCAGCCCCTTCTGTTTCCGGTTTAAAACCATGGTATGTACGTAAGAATTCTGAAATCCAGTTTGCAATTCCCTGCTCCATACCTACATAGGCAAATATCCCCAGGAAAAACAATATTACAGTCTTTTGTTTGAAGAGTTCAATATGAGTTTCCCAGGCTCCTACAATTTCATCTTCTTTTCTTATAACTTTTGGAAAACGCACTAAGAGAATAACTACTACCATCAGGAAACTTATAAAAGCAAAAATCCAATATATCGAGACCCATGGCAATTGATTTGGTGTGAGCAAGGACATGAAATTAAGAAAGAACCCCTGACCAACATGTTGATTATTAAGATTTGATACCAGATAGGAGTATACAAAAGGGCTGAGGAAAGAGGCAATTCCAAAAACCAGCTGAACTATGATATTATTAAATGCGAAGTGTTCCTCTCCTCCCGTAACTCTGAGCAAAGGGAACAATGCAACCTGCAGGAGAGCCATTCCGCAGCCAATCAGAAACAGCGAATACAAGAATACAGGAAAAACAGGAAGAAGAGAAAACAACAGAGCTCCGCTAAATGCCAGAATCCATGCAAAAACCAGGCTTTTCTTTTCATCATATTTCTGAACAATCATTCCCGAAGGAATTGACATTAAAGCATATGCAATAAAAAACGAAAAGGGAAGCAATCCTGTCATGGTACCATTCAGGGAAAAACTATCGCTCACATTAGGATTAATCGAACCGAGAATATTTGTCAAAAATGAAATTGCAAAGAAAATCAGGAAAATAAGAATGACGAGGTAGTAATTTCGTTTCATGTTTAACTTTTAAGATACTTTTCTATTCCGTTCATAACAAGAACCACTGACTATAAAATTAGAAATATTTTGCTAAGTGACGATTGAAATATTAATTATCTATTCAACAACCTTCTATTTTAAATTCCTTTGAGTTACTTTGTGATCCCGATAGATATCGGGACTTTGTGTTCCTTAGTTATAAAAGAATAAATCAGGTCAGATGGGGGAAAAATATTTTACTCTTGGTTCAGTTGAGAACAGTAGACTCGTAAGAATAATACAGATAATATTCGGTGTTGTTTGCTTTGCTGTTGCAATCTTCTGGTTGACTTTTAATACAAGGTCATTGAAAGCAGACGGAACCCTCTGGATTACAATTATTTTCCTTTCAGGATTTGGCTTTTACCAGATATGGTCCGGGCTGGGTCGTGCAACCAGGTTTATTGAAATAGGGTCTGATTACATACGGCTTAAGAAAAATCCAATACTTTCACCTGTTGAGATGCCTGCAGCGGCAATGGAAAGAATAGAATTATTTCCACTGAACCTTATCTTCTTTTTAAAATCAAAAAAGAGGATATTACTTAGGTTCGGTACTACCTATCATGAAACAAATGAAAAGGTAAAGGATGAGATTTTCGGTTTTGCTGAAACGAACAAAATCCCTCTCGAAATAATGCAGGAAGAGTTATAAAAATCAGGTCTGATTCATTTCTTCATAATACAAGGATGTATTTTCAATTTGTTCCTCTATCGGCAATATTGGCAATGAATCTAATATCCATGAGGCACCAAGATTTTTTGTACGTGCAATACAAATGGTTCTTTTAATTGTAAAATCTGCTGCCGAGAATAACATCAGGTATTCATCATTATTCTTTTCAATAAATCCAGGGGACGCTGTAGAAATATAAAAGTTGTCCAGGCTGCGCAAGCTAACCGAACGAAGTGAGCTCGGCGAAGCCAACTGAACCCTGCGAAGCAAGAACGAGATACTTAACTATAGAGCCAACTCTGTTATGGTTAGCTGCAATTTTTTTCAAGTCAGGTTTAGCGTCTTCTTTTATGGCTTTAAAAACTGTCTTGAAATAATCAACATATTGTCAAGAAAAGGGGTGATTCGTTCAAGAGTTTTTATCTGGAGTCTTATTATTAATTATGAAATCTCTTATTCCTTCCCATATTAAAATTACAGAAACAAAGCCGATGAGAAGGAACGTCATGATTTTGGAATGATTTTCTTTTACTATGAGAAAAGATAGAAAAATCAAGGCAAACCATTTAAATACATAAAAAAGAATTTTTTGTTTTTTCATAGTAGAATTGGTTTTTAGAGGACAATAAAATTAAAAATATTTAATCAATAAATTAATGTGATCAGAAAAAAATTCTCATTCAGTCAGGATTGCAGGATAGAAATAGTCGTGAAACAGATTTAACCAGTCATCGGGTGGATTTGTCCAGACACTTTTTATGTTAGTTGAGCCAGCTTTTTCTGTTAATAATTAATGTAATTTTGATATCAGATGGAAATGAAATGATACCTCTTTTTAAAATAACCGATAATAAACTTGAATGCCTGTTATGTCCTCATTATTGTAAACTTACAGCAGGCAAGACCGGCATTTGCAGAGTGCGGAAAAACACCGGAGAGAAAATTGAGTTATTGACTTATGGTGTTCTTTCAGGTTATTCGCTCGATCCGGTTGAAAAAAAACCCCTTTATCATTTTTTCCCCGGATATAATATTTTGTCTATAGGATCATTTGGATGTAATATGAGATGTGATTTTTGCCAGAATTACAATATATCTCAGAAAATCCCTGAAGGCATGATACCGGAAACAACTCCAGAAGAAATTGTTAAGGCTGCCCTTTCTGCCGAGAAGAATATAGGCATAGCATTTACTTACAATGAGCCGGTTATCTGGTTTGAGTTTATAAGAGATGCTGCCAATTCTGCTAAAAATAAAGGATTATTTACGGTTATGGTCAGCAATGGATATGTAAACAGTGAGCCGCTGGCTGATATAATTCAATTTATTGATGCTTTTAATATAGACCTCAAAGCATTTAACAACAGTTTTTACAGGAAATTGACAGGTGCTGATATTGAGCCGGTTAAGAATAGTTTGAAGAAGATTGCAAAGTCAGGAAAACATCTGGAAATTACCACTCTTATTATACCGGGGCAGAATGATGATGAAGGTGAAATGGCTTTACAGTCGGAATGGATCGCAGGGGAGCTTGGGAAAAATGTACCCCTTCATCTGAGCAGATACTTCCCCATGTTCAGAAGAAACGATCCGGCAACATCAAATGAGACTCTGAACAGGTTGTTTGAAATAGCCTCAGAAAATTTGAATAATGTTTATATGGGGAATACGATTTCAGATTCCGGGCAAAACACATTCTGTACAAAGTGCAGAACAATCGTAACAAAAAGATCGGGATATAAAATCAGGCTTTTAAAACTGGACAGAGAAGGAAAATGCACCAGTTGTGGTACACTGGTTTACAGACACTTTACCCTTCCTTCTTCGATAAGGAACTGAGCCTGTTAAAAAGCTTATCAACACCTGAATTAAGATCTTTTGCTATCAACTTATAGTAAGCCCTTACAATTTTAGGATTATCTTTCCCATCAGGGTTGTTAACACGTGCGATGAGGTCGTTTCTGAAACTAACGGAATCAGAAATAATAGCTGATACTTCATCAGATTTATTATCAGGATGAACTCCGGAATAAACAAAACAGTCAGAAATCACTTCAAAAATCAGGGAATCAATATCTTTTTTCAGTCCTCTTACACTTGCCATAAGATACAGGGTTGGATTAATTTGGTCACAAATATAATAAATTATCCTTCAGTCTGTTCAACGGACAGCCATTATTCAGACCTGAATTGCCAGATACTCTCTTCAGCTCTTACCATATAGAGCTGCCTTAACCTTTCCATCAGTGGAAATTTGACATTGAAGACTTTATCATCAATACAATAAAAAGGGAGGAGCATTGGTGAAGTTCCTGTCATAAAAATGGCATCATATTCCGAAATGTCTTTTACTTTCACACAGTATAATTTTACTTTAATCTGGTTTTCCCTGCAGATATCAAGAATATGTTTCCTTGTAATTCCATTAAGAATAACGTTATCTGGTGCAGTTACGAGAGTTTCACCCTTCAGAAAGAAAAGATTGGACCGGCTTCCTTCGGTTATTAAATTATTTCCATTAACAAGAAGAGCTTCATAACCTCCTTCAAGAATGAGTTTCTGATAGATGAATGATCTGAGTTTATGATTGATTACCTTTGATACAGGGTCTTTCCGCTCAGCAGAAAAGAGGATGCCTTTCACCCCTTTTTTATACTGTTCTTCAGATGGATAAATTGGTTCAATAAAATAGACGAGATAATTGTCCGACCCATTATTATAGTTAAAAACGATTTTTAGATTTGTCTCTTTTTTTTTATCAGATCTGGTAAGGCTGATAATGGCTTTTCTCAAAGCAGGAACATCAGCCAGGAGTGCCTGGTGCTGAAGTTTCACACTGGTAGCAAGCCGTTCCATGTGGTCTCGAAAAAAGACCGGGCTCCCTTTTATCATCCTGATAACCTCATAAATTGAATCACCCTCATAAACCAGTGAATTATCGAACAATTCTGCCGGTTGAAGATCACCGTTAAGTATGAATTTTTTTCCGTAGCATTCATTCATGATAAACAGTTTTGCCAGAACAAAAATACAAACTATCAGCCACTCTGCACGCAATTCTGATTATATTCGTAGTCACTATTTCAAAGGATTTTTCAACACATGTATGCGATTATTGATATCGAGACCACGGGAGGAAGTGCACGGATCGAAAAAGTCACTGAAATTGCAATATATCTGCATGATGGAAATCAGATAACAGGAGAATTTGTCTCGCTGGTCAATCCTGAAAGAAATATTCCCTATTTTATAACCAACCTCACAGGGATAACAAATGAGATGGTTGAAGATGCTCCCCGCTTTTTTGAGATTGCCAAAACCATAGTTGAATTGACTGAAGGCAGGACATTTGTGGCTCATAATGCCAGATTTGATTATTCGTTCATAAGGCAGGAATTTAAATCACTAGGTTTCAATTATAAAAGAAATATCCTTGATACTATTGCCCTCAGTAGAAAACTTCTCCCCGGATACCGGTCATACAGCCTTGGAAATATTTGTAAGGATCTCAGGATTACAATAAATGGAAGGCATAGGGCAGCAGGAGATGCTTTGGCCACTGTAAAGCTCTTTGAACATCTTATTGCAAAAGACAGGGAGATCAGTGGCAGCAAATCTTCTCTTATAAAGAATACCCGGTTATCAAAGTTACATCCGAAACTCGACATAACAAAAATTGATAATTTACCTGAAGAACCCGGTATTTACTATTTTTATAATGAGAATGGAGATTTGATTTACATTGGAAAGAGCCGAAATATTCAGCAAAGGATAAGCACCCATCTTTCGAACAATACCACCAAACGTGCTATGGAGATGCGCGATCTGATTGCAGACATTGACTGGGAGACAACCGGCAGTGAACTGATTGCTCTTCTTAAAGAATCATTCGAAATAAAAGAAAACAAACCTGTTTATAACAGGGCTCAAAGGAGAACTGGTTTTCAGTGGGGTATTTTCACCTTTATGGATAAGGCAGGTTATATCAATTACCGATACGGTCAGCTTGACAGTGATGATTCACCCGTTTCTGTCTTTACTTCGAAAGAGAAAACCAAATCGAAGCTTTATTCACTGGTTGAAACTTATGGCCTATGTCAGAAATTATCTGGTCTTTACGAGACAGAAGGAGCATGCTTTCATTACCAGGTTGGAATCTGCCGGGGGGCCTGTTGCGGAAATGAGTCTGCTGAGGATTATAATGAACGTGTAACTAAAGCAACTGAAGAGTTTATTTTTACGAGACGCAACTTTTTTATAATTGATAAAGGACGTGATATTGAGGAACGTTGTGCAGTGAAAATAGTTAATGGGAAATATGCCGGTTACGGATATTTCAACATAAATGATATGGGATTCGGTCTTACTGCTGTCCACGAATGTATTCAGACATCAGCTGATAACCGGGATATCCAGGTTATTCTCAAGCAGTATCTTAAAAACAACAGGGTTGAGAGGATAATAGAATTCTGAAACCTCAACACCACTATCATGCAATGCATACTACCATGCTGTACATATAAGTAAAAACAATATCAGTTCATCAGGAATAAGCAAAAAGGAACAAGGAACAAATCTTTAACCCTTGTTCATAATTCAAATATTACTATTTTTGTTATAATAACCTAATAATCACTAAATATGGCGGTTTTTACAAGAACAACAAAGAACCTTATAATCAAGATTGATGAATTCTTCGACAACATCGATCTTGGACTTCTTGTTTTCAGGGAAGGAATCAAAGCCTACCTGGAAAAAGATATGGAATCATTTGAAAGGCATCTTCAGAAAGTCGATACACTTGAAAGCAATGCTGATAAGCTTCAGCGCGCTATTGAAAATGAGATGATCACTCATTCCATATTACCGCAGCACAGGGCAGAAGTAAGCACACTTATCGATGAACTGGATGAAATTATTGATGCTCTTAAATGCTCATTGAATGAATTCAACATTGAAATGCCGGACATTCCTGTTTCACTTAATAAAAACTTTATCAGTCTTACCGAAACATCTGTCAGTGCTGCTGAAGAGCTGATCCCTGCAGCAAGAGCCTATTTCAAGGCGCCATATACTGTCAGGGAGAAACTGTTAAAAGTCTATTACTTTGAAAGCGAAACCGATAAGATATCATTCAGCACAAAAAAAATAATTTTCCAGGAGATGAAAGAATTAGATCTTGCTCACAAGGCTCACCTAAGATATATAATCCATCACGTGGAAAATATTTCAGATCTGGCCCAGAAGGCAGCCGATCTGCTATCGGGGATGGCAATAAAAATTGTTATGTAGCTTGGGACTGGGGACCGGGGGCCGGGGACTGGGTCTGCAGAACCAGAAACCAGAAACCAGAAACCAGAACCGAGAAACCAGCACCAGATAATAAGTATCAGTAAGTTTAAATAAAGCAGTATATATATAAAAGAGTATGATACTATTCTTTCTAACCAGCGGGCTCTTCCTGGGATGGTCACTTGGGGCAAACGATGCCTCTAATATCTTTGGCTCTGCTGTTGTTTCGAAGATGGTGACTTTCAGAAAAGCGGCAATTATTGCTTCCATCTTCGTCATTCTGGGGGCGGTTATACAGGGAGCCGGTGCTTCTCAAACCCTAGGAAAACTTGGTACAGTTAATGCTATTGGTGGTTCGTTCACTGTTGCCCTGGCTGCAGCTGTCACAATCTATATGATGACAAAGTTTGCACTTCCGGTTTCAACAACACAGGCAATAGTGGGTGCAATAATCGGATGGAACTTTTTTACCGGTAACAGTACCGACAGCAAAACTTTGTCGCAAATTGTCGCCACATGGATATCAGGTCCAATCATCGGGGCTGTTTTCGCCATACTATTATATATACTTCTGAAAAAATTTAAGAGAACAGCACAGATCCATCTCGTCAGATTTGAATCATATATTAAGACAGGTCTTATTGTTGTCGGTGCATTCGGTGCCTACAGTCTAGGAGCAAATAATATCGCAAATGTGATGGGAGTTTTCATTCCTGCCTTTAATCTTCAGGATCTTGATCTTGGAATATTCTCTCTATCCTCCAGTCAGCAACTTTTTCTACTTGGTGGTCTGGCTATTGCAGTAGGAATAATAACCTATTCAAAAAAAGTGATGGAGACAATCGGTGGCAATATTGTTGAGTTATCTTCCGAAGCGGCCCTGGTGGTCGTCCTTGCTCAGTCACTTGTTTTGTTTATCTTCTCATCATCTGGTCTTTCCACACTGTTTGTGAAGATCGGCCTCCCTCCCATTCCTATGGTTCCGGTTTCCAGTTCACAGGTCATAGTGGGCTGTGTTCTTGGAATTGGTTTGTATAAAGGTGCAAGAAACATCAATTTCAAGATCCTTGGTGAAATTGCTATTGGTTGGCTGGCAACGCCAATCGTATCAGGTATGTTGGCTTTTTTCTCACTTTTCTTCGTAAAGAATATCTTCAGTATTAATGTCGGTGGAAAAAAAGTTTCTTCAGTTAATGCTGCTGATCAGTTTAATAATTCAGCTATGTATGGAGGAGCTGAGGTATCAGGGATCATCAAATATTTGCTATTAGGACTTCTGATCTTCGGAACAATAGGAGTATCATATTATTTGCTTCTTGAAAGGAAGAAGAAAATCGGGCTCCAGAAATCAGAAGAAAAATTCTGGATGAATATGAAATAGAATTTTACCCCCCAGCCTTCCTGAAGATAGTTTTATCCCCCGGCTCCCTCAACAAAATACCTAAAATTATCAGTTACTTCAGGGACAGATTGTTTAGCATTTCTGCAAGTATTAAGACTCAGTATCATCATTAATAACAGAATAAAAAGTTTTGGCAAAATTTTCATGGCTATGAAAATTTGGTTAATAATCAGAGGTTAAATTATAAAAAGGGAAATGCAATTATCCGCAAAGGTCGCTGAGAACTAAAAAATATGGTTTTATCTTTGCGTGCTTTGCTCAACTTAGCGTACTTTGCGGTTAAAAGAATCACATAATATGAACCAAATTATTGAAAATCTCAGACAGGAATTGATCAGGAATGCTGATGAAAAGACAAAGCAATCTGGGGAAAGATTCTTTAAAGAAGATGTAACAATGTATGGTATCAAATCTGCTCTTGTGATAAGTACCGGGAAAGACCATTTTAAAGCAATATCTGATAAGAACAAAGCACATATTTTCTCTTTATGCGAAGAACTCTGGAAATCAGGTATCATGGAGGAATCATTTGTTGCATGCAACTGGTCCTATTATGTTAATAAACAATATGAGCCCGAAGATTTTGAAATTTTTGAGAAATGGGTGAATAGTTATGTTAGTAACTGGGCTTCGTGCGATACGTTATGCAATCATACGGTGGGCACCTTTGTTGAAATGTATCCATCCTGTTTATCGGGTTTGAAAAGATGGGCAAAATCGCAAAACAGGTGGGTAAAACGTGCATCTTCTGTTTCACTGATAGTACCTGCACGGAAGGGTAAATTTCTAGAAGATATTTTCGAGATTGCTGAAATTCTTCATTCAGATAAGGATGACATGGTTCAAAAAGGGTATGGATGGATGCTTAAAGCTGCTAGCCAGGCTCACCAGGAAAAGGTTTTTCATTATGTTCTCAGCAAAAAAGCAACTATGCCCCGCACATCCCTGAGATATGCAATAGAAAAAATGCCCGATGAACTAAAAGCAAAAGCAATGGCAAAATAGTCTGTTCTGTTTCCTACCTTTGCATTATAAAACAAACTTACAATGAGAAAAATCCTTTTCATAATATTTTCTCTTATAATACCTGTCTTTACATTTTCCCAGGACCGGATCATAGGACACGATTTTGCCACGAGGTCTGAGATCATTGCCCGTAACGGTATGGCAGCAACAAGTCAGCCGCTGGCAACACAGGTAGCCCTCGATATTCTGAAAAAAGGTGGTAATGCCATAGATGCAGCAATTGCCGCCAATGCAGTATTGGGGGTTGTAGAACCAACAGGTTCGGGTGTAGGAGGAGATCTCTTTGCAATTATATGGAGTGCTGATAAAGGGAAATTATATGGATTAAATGCCAGCGGAAGATCACCCAGGTCACTTAAATTTGATTATTTTAAGGAGAACGGATATGAGTTTATACCTTCATACGGTCCTCTGCCAGTCTCAGTTCCGGGGTGTGTTGATGGTTGGTTTGAGATGCATGAGATGTTCGGTCGTCTTCCGATGAAGAATATTCTTCAACCTGCAATAAGTTATGCCAGAGATGGATTTCCAGTGACTGAACTCATTGCATATTATCTCGAGAGAGGAACTGAAATTCTGAAAGAATATCCGAATATTAAAAAGGTATATATGCCGGGAGGAAAGGCGCCATCCAAAGGCGAAATTTTCAAAAACCCTCTGCTGGCAAACACACTGGAAAAAATTGCAAAAGGAGGACGAAGCGAGTTTTACAGGGGCACCATAGCCAGGGATATTGATGCATTTATGAAAAAACAGGGAGGCTTCCTCTCTTATGATGATATGTCGCGACACCATTCTGAGTGGGTGGAACCGGTCAGTACTACTTACCGGGGTTATGAAGTTTGGGAACTTCCTCCGAACGGTCAGGGAATTGCAGCTCTCCAGATTCTGAATATCCTGGAAGGGTTTAATATAGCGGCAATGGGATTTGGATCATCCGAGTATATTCATGTTTTCACCGAGGCTAAAAAACTGGCTTTCGAAGATCGTGCAAAGTATTATGCCGATCCTGTATTCAGCGCATTACCGGTTATGCAATTTATCTCAAAAAAATATGCTGCTGAAAGACGCAAACTTATCGACCGGGAAAAGGCTGCGAAGATCTACGATCCAGGTAAGATTGAAGCTGGAAATACAATTTATCTCACTGTGGCAGATAAATATGGCAACATGGTCTCGCTCATCCAGAGCAATTATCGTGGAATGGGATCAGGCATGTGTCCTACCGGACTTGGTTTTATCCTGCAGGACAGGGGAGAAATGTTCAGTCTGGCTGAAGGCCATAACAATGTGTATGCACCCGGCAAAAGACCATTTCATACAATTATACCTGCTTTTATCACTAAAAACAATAAACCATGGATCAGCTTTGGAGTTATGGGTGGCGATATGCAGCCACAGGGACATGTGCAGATTGTTGTTAACCTGATCGATTTTAAAATGAACCTCCAGGAGGCTGGCGATGCTCCAAGGATACATCATATAGGATCATCTGAACCAACAGGCCAGCAGATGACAAATGGTGGTATTCTCCTGCTTGAAAGCGGATATCGGACAGAAGTCATTCAGAAACTGATGTCAATGGGTCATACAATCCAGTGGAACCTTGGGGGATATGGTGGTTACCAGGCAATTATGTGGGATGAAAAGAATAAAGTGTGGTTCGGGGCCTCGGAGTCTCGGTTTGATGGTCAGGCGGCAGGGTATTGAAAGACAAATGAAACTAGCAACAATTGCAGTAACAATCCCATTCTCCGGACTAACTCCTGACGCAATTGCAAAAGCTATCGCAAGCTGAAGGGCAAGGATGCCAACAATAATAGCGGAGAAGACATCAGTCTGAATCTGCTGGCGGGTATAGTTCAAACATGGAACATACAACCTACCTTCGCCAGGGCTTCGTTAGACAAAGCATGCAACATATTATAACATAACAAATTATTGTGTATAAAATAAATTTGTTGTAAATTTTGCCGTTAGAAATAGTAGAAAAGTCAATTGGGGATCCTTGAGAGTATAATAATTTAATATTTCAAACTTTGAACACAACAAACAAGCTATTAATCCAGAAGGTCTTTCAGGAAATGCTGAATTATAAGCCTTCTATTCAAAAAATGCTGGTCGCTGAAGAAGAAGAGGAGGAAACATTAGACATTCTATCTCGTTAGAGCCAATGCTAAAATATGATACTGTAACAATTAACTGACAACAAATATGGGGGTTCAGGTATCATATCAATATTTAATTAACAAAGAATGTTTAATTTGTATGATCAAGAATAATATATATTTCAATGAATACGATTAAGTTAGAAAAAGGTATTATCTACCTTATGCTGCCTTTTCGCTTAGGTTCAGAATGGTCTTATAATACCACCAATAATGAGAACGATATCTGGACTAAAACTGATGAGGATATTCCAAGGCTAGATTTTCTTCTTGAGCATGTGAAAGAGTTTTTTGCGAAAAATTCTCGTAACGAAAAAGAGGATGAATCTGCCTGTCTTATATTGAAACTGAATAAAGAGGCGCTCCCTGTAAAGATGTTTAATAATAAAACTTTCTGGCTCAGCAATAAACCTTTTGATAACCACCATAAAGTAAAGAATTTGCTAAAGTTTTCAGCATATTTTGATCCGGAAGCCTTCAGGATTATTCTTCACCCCTATACCAGAGTTTGTATTCTGGTATATAGTATTGAACTGGTTAAACCAGGAAAAACCAACGATCTTCCGAATCTGGCTGACTTCATTCAGATGAATTATCTTCTGAGGTTATTTAACCGTCACGATGAACCATTTTTTATTTCCCAAAACGAGAGATCTGAAGAACGCAATAAATCTCTTCAACTTCTTACTGATAAAAGTCCGGATTTATTTGGCAAAAATGTTCCGGAAGATATTGTAATAAAAGGCTGGAGATCCAGACAATTAATAAATTATCTATTATATGACCTGAACACCAAATACAAAGTTGAATTCTTCGATCATAACCACTTTTCCCCGGTCTGTTATGTACAACCAACTGAGGAGATCCCGGACGAAGGAATTATCCACCGTGTCTTGTTCTATCTGAGAAAGGTGTATGATTTTGATTACACACCTGCATCCGATGTTCTTCAGCGTGAGGGAGAGCTTCTTCATCCCTATAAACAAATTTATTATGCATCAAGCCTTGAAGGTGCCGTGCTGTTTAATAACTGTAATTCATCAGATCCTGATTTCATCAAGACTTTTTATTCCAATTCGTTCCAGAAAAGCCTATGGCTGACTATACTTGGCGTGTTGCAACGGTCAATCCTTCTTCAATTAATGAAGGAAGTATCTGATATTGATACGGATGATCATCGAAAGGTGAAAGAGTATCTTAAAAGGTATACCAGCATATCGTTAAAAGCTATTTTTTCAAAAGTGTCAATTTATCACCAGCACAATGATTACTATGATCTGATAATACATAACCTGCAGATCAATGAATTGCAGACAGAATTAAAAGATGAATTAAACGGATTAAATAATTTGCAGCGTCAGTTCCATGAAGATGAGGTGGAAAGATATGAGGAGATTGAAAAGCAATATGATAAAAAGTTTAATATTATCCTGTTTGCCCTTTCAATAGTTGGTCTGACTCAGGTAACCTATGCAGTCCTTGGAAATACAACTATGTCACTTTTTCACCATTCACTCGCAATTGGTATACCTTTAGTTCTAGGATTTATCTTCTGGAAGATGTTATCTTTTCGTAAAAAATAATGCTGCTCAGGTCATAGTACAATGGAGACGCAAGCATTAAATCATCTGATTAATAACAATATATAAACTAGAAACGATGAAAAAAAATATATCTGTGATTTTACTGCTAACTATTTGCATTTCTTCCTATACAAATGCCCAGTTAAAACCCGACACGTTAATATACGAGCCATTCATATGGAAATCTGAACCTCCTGCGGATTTTCCAATAGAACCATCTAAAGAACTGACTGGAATAAAATTTCTGGGGATGAAAAGCGGATTTCACTTTGGCGATACCTGGTATCCTACCTGGGCTGATGACGGCAAAATGTATTCTCCATGGACAGATGGGAGCTGTTGGCGATTAGATGGGAGTTCGGAAAATTCAAATTCGGGGGATGCCGAAAATGCAACCACTGGCCATGCTGTTATTGAAGGAGAAGATCCATTAACCTTGAAAGTATTCAGTTTAGGATTAAGTCAGGCATCATCCTTACCTTATCCTGGCAGGTATCCATGCGGAAGCCAGGTTTATAATGGGGTATGGTATTATGGCACATATTGTTTAGGCCCAGCTGGTTCTGCAAAATTTGGAGATAAAACTTATAACTGGCCATGGATTGGGCCTTTTGTCGGGTTTCGCTATTCAACCGATTATGGTCGTAAATGGACTGAGTGTTCCCTAACCCCGGAAAAATCTCTTTTTAAAGAAACCGGTATTAACGGCTATCCTGTTAAAATAGGTTCACCTCACTTTGTAGATTTTGGAAAAAACATGCAATATTCGCCCGACGGCAAAGCTTATATGGTTGCCCACGGTGCTGATACTTCAGATGCAAAATGGCGCTTTTGGAACGACAGCTGGATAACAGGAGATCAGATTTATTTATTGAGGGTGACTCCTTCGATAGAAAATATCAACGATGTGTCTAAATATGAGTTTTTCGCAGGGCACGACAACAAAGGGATTCCTCTATGGGCAAAAGATTTCGAAAAGATAAAGCCCATTCTCGAATGGAATAATAATATGGGTTGCGTTACGATTACCTATAATGCGCCGTTAAAGAAATATTTAATGTGTGTGACCGATGGAGGTAACACTTGTGCTAAAATGAATACCTATATTCTGGAATCAGACAATGTTACCGGCCCATGGAAATTAGTAACCTATATGAAGGATTTTGGCGAGCAAGCCTACTTTGTAAATATTCCCTCAAAGTTTATCAGTAAAGATGGCAAAAAAGTATGGCTGCTTTATTCAGCCAATTTTGCACCTAACTGGAACGGGATGAAGATAAAAGAAAATCCACCAGGTTCTCATTATGGAATGGTTTTTCAGAAAATAGAATTCTTAAAATAGTAAATAATTTGTAAGGTTGCCAATAACCGGCGCAGCCAATAGAACAACTACTTCACATTCAGCTGCATCTCAGCTTCTGCCTTCTTTAGATCAATCACTTTTGTTGTGCCTCCGGTTTCGAGATTTATATCATGAGGTTTATTGGTTTTCCATGAGCCTCCGGTAAAGTCAGGGACATCTATAGATTGCGATCTGTTTGCAATTGACCATTCGCTGAGAGGAGCAACAGAACTCCATAGAGCACCATCATATACATTCTGGTCAAGTGGCAATCCATTTCTGAGACAGTCGATCATTCGCCAGTCCATAATGAAGTCCATTCCACCATGACCTCCAACTTTCTTCGCCATCTCTCCCACTCTTTTCACAATTTCAGGAGTGTACTTTTCATAAAGTTCTTTCATAGTAGCTTCATCAGCCCAACTTTCACCAAGAGCAATATACTCATTGGGATATTTGCACACCATTCCCTTTGTTCCTTTAACAAGATGGATCCTTGAATAAGGCTGGGTAGAGGATGTATCATGCTGAACCATAATAGTCTTTCCAAGTGCAGTTTTTATAATTGATGTGTTGAGATTACCCCTGAAATGTGAATCTTTCCACTCTGCATAAAATGGATCCTGTGATAAAAGTTCCTTTTCTTTTGAACCCATTGAAAAATCTGATGTTGAAACAGAGCTCAGATGCTCCATTTTATCTCCGCAGTTAATGTTCATAGCCTGGCATACAGGACCCAGACCATGTGTCGGATAGACGTTCCCGTTCCTCGTGGCATTCTCTTTAAGTCTCCACATATTGGTATAAGCATCATCAGCCTGCTGATCATCAATTGGTTTTCTGAAATTCATTTTTAAAAGATTGTGAATATAAGCACCCTCTCCATGAATAATATCTCCGAACATTCCCTGGCGGGCCATATTGAGTGTAAGCAGTTCAAAGAAATCATAACAGCAATTCTCAAGCATCATACAATGCTTTTTGGTTTTTTCCGAGGTCTCAACAAGCTGCCATGCTTCATCAATAGTTCTTGCTATCGGAACTTCACAACAAGTATGTTTTCCATTCTCCATAGCATAGACTGCCATTTGTGTATGCCAGACCCATGGAGTAACAATATAGATAAGGTCAAGATCGGAGAGTTCAATCAGCTTCTTCCAGGTATAATCGTCACCTGAAAATTCCCGTGCCGCAGGTCTGCCAACACTTGTAAGATATTTCTGTGAACCTGCTACAGCTACCTCCCTGAGATCGCACAATGCACTTATTTCAACACCATCAATATATGACAACCGTTCCACTGCTTCACTTCCCCTATCACCCAGTCCTATAACACCAACCCTAACGTTTGGAATCGCAGGGGCTGCATATCCCGACATATTAAACCTCTGGGTATGAGACTTTTTAACTGATTCCAGAATTACAGCCATGTTTGATTCGGGCTGTTTAGGAGCACATCCGGATACTAAACCACCGGTTATGGCCCCGGCACCGGCTAATGTTGCGGTCTTTAAGAAATTTCGACGATTGGTTGTCATGATGAGATTATTTTCAGGTTAGTCTAATTAAATTAATCATCTGCAAATTAACATTTATTTTAAAAGAAATTCAATCCTGATATCCAATAGTTATAAACTCAGTGTAGAAAAAAATCTACCTGGAAATCGCTATTTTCTTTGAATCGCCCTGTAACTGCAATAATTCGTACACCTCTACATTCAGAACACTTCTCTTCATTGATCTCGCGTGCACTGAAAGGTTTTTTTTGAGAAATAGCTCCGTCATGGCAAATACTTATTACCGGACAAACATGATTTTGAGGACATCTCGATACTTCTATATTAATTGAATTCATTTTTCGCTGATTACCTTATTATAAAATTCTTTGACCTTTTCACTTTCAATTTCCCAAGTAAGCTTTTTTGAGGTCACAATGGCATTTCTCTTTAATTCTGCCAGTTTAACCGGATTATCTTTAAGCTCTGAAAGTGCATTTGAAATTTTTTCCGGGGTTACAAAGCTAATTATCATTCCACAGCCATTTTCACTAATGATCTTTCCTGTTTCAGGAAGATCGCTGGCAATTACTGGTATCCCTGCAGCAATATAGTCGAAAAGTTTATTGGGCAGGCTATACCTGTAGTTTAGATTTGTGTCCTTTTCAATGCACATTCCGATATCTGCTGATTTAGTATATTTCATAAGTTTTTCCCATGATACAGTAGGGATAAATTTAACCTTATGCCCTATGTTCAATTCCTTTACCCGGTGCTTTAATTGTGGTACTACATCACCTGACCCAACCACCAGAAGAGTCACCTCATATGAGATATTCACAGCATCAATTAACTCTTCAGCTCCTTTATCAATATTAATTCCGGTACCTTGAATAATAAGAACAAGATCATTTGTTGGCACATCTATTTCCTGCCGTGCGTATGGAGTAATATGATCAGCATTTTTACTGAAATTTCTCACAACCAGAGGTCTTACATGATACATATTTTCATAAAGTGAAGCAATTGGTTCACTCACTGTTATCACATATTTCAACCTGGGAAAAATTGATTTTTCGATGAGTTCCCATACCCATTTAACAAATGGTCTGTTTTGAATCTCAGGAACACCGGTAAAATATTCATGCGAATCATATACAAGAGGTAGTTGCTTCAGTTTTGCGACAATATAATTAGGCAGCAGAGTATCGAGATCGTTCGAAACCAGAAGATCATATTTATGAAAAAGAAGATAAAAGAAAATCCTGATATTAAAGAATTTATAAAAGAGGAATCCTCTTTTAAAGAGCATTTTGAATCTTTTAGTCTTAAAGGGAACAGAATCATAATTGCAGCAATCGCCTGATTTTCTTCCTATTATAATAATATTACAATTTAATCTACTGACAGTCTCTGCAATTTTTAGCACACGCTGGTCGTGGCAGATGCAGTTTGTGACAGAGAATGCTATTCTGGTTTTATGTAAGGGAGAAGGCATGGGGTAAAAATACTAAAATCCGGGAGAATTTTATTACGGGCGACAGGTTTTGGGTGTGACAACCCCTCAGTCCAGCTTTGGCGGGACATCTCCACAGGGGGAGAGAAAACTGAATCTTAGGCAGGCAGTGCCTGGCAATATCTGCAGGAGCTTCTTTTGTGTTTAATTAGAGTAGTTTTTATATTTTTACA
>Ga0315273_10001472_pt1 | contig 26851 bp, 17 predicted proteins | sample YL17G02_0_MG_FD_205753 | JGI IMG/M metagenome (GOLD analysis project Ga0315273, IMG submission 205753) | Sediment microbial communities from Yellowstone Lake, YNP, Wyoming, USA - YL17G02_0 | ecosystem: Environmental > Aquatic > Freshwater > Lake > Sediment | place: USA: Wyoming | collected... | reverse complement strand
TCGGCGAGTACTTTGAAGCGTTGTCGAAGGATGCCGCCAGGGCCGCGCCGCGCCAAGCCACGCCGCCCACGCCGACCGCGCCGCCCGCGCCGCCCGCGCCGCCCACGCCGGCGCCTCCAGGGGAAACCAAGCCATGACCAACCCCGTCTCTTCGCCCGGTTCGCGCCTGTGGCTCGCCGTCGTCGGCGCCGTGCTTGTCCTCCTGGCGCCCGCGGCGCGCCTCGCGGCCCAAGAGTCGAAGGTCCGGACCGCGGAGCTGGCGCCCGAGGCCGAACGCGCCATCGACTCCGGCCTCAGGTTCCTCTCGCGCCAGCAGAACGCCGACGGAAGCTGGGGCAAGCAGTACAAGGAGGCCAACACCGCCCTCGCCCTGATGGCCTTCATGCTCAAGGGCCACTTCCCCGACAAGGGGCCCTACGGCGACGCGATGGACAAGGCCGTCGGCTTCCTCCTGGAACGCGCGAAGCAGGGCGGCGGATACATGGGCGTGAATATGTATGAGCATGGCCTCGCCACCCTCGCCCTCTCCGAGGCCTGGGGCATGAGCGACCGCAAGGAAATCCGCGATACCCTCAAACGCGCCGTCGACGTGATCCTGCGCGCCCAGTCGCCCGGCGGCGGCTGGCGGTACCAGCCCCGCCCGCAGGACGCCGACGTCTCGGTCACGGTCATGCAGATCGTGGCCCTCGCGTCGGCCAAGGAAGCGGGCATCCACGTGCCCTCCGAGGTGATCGAGAAGGCCCTGAAGTACGTCAAGGGCCTCCAGGTGGGCGGCGAGGGCGGCTTCGGCTACCAGGGGCCGCAGGCGCCGGAGTTCGCCCGCTCGGCCGCCGGCGTCATGGCCCTCCTGATGTGCGGCGAACGCGACTCGCGGGCCGTCCTCCTGGGCCTTGAGTACCTCCGCCGGCTGCCCGAGGGCAAGTTCATCGAGGCACGCTTCTACTTCTACGGACACTACTACGCCATCCAGGCGATGTACCAGGCCGGCGAATCCTATTACCAGGAATGGTACCCCCACATCCGCGACGCCCTGATCACCCGCCAGCACACCGACGGCTCCTGGTCCGGCGGCGGAGAGGAAGGCGACTCCTCCTACGCCACCTCGATGTCCATCCTCATCCTGGGGGTGCCGTACCGGTTTCTGCCGATCTACCAGCGATGAAGAGTTCTACATTGCCAGTCAGGGCCTTGCGCGGCGGGTCGTTTGACCCGTACGTGTTTAGCGTGTCGACGTCCATATGCCGGGTGGCATGCCCACGCCGCTGTTCGCGTGGGCATGCTCCTCGGGGCACGGTCGAATCATGCCCACGGAACGACGCCGTGGGCATGCCACCCGGCTTCCGGAGCAACACGCCAAACATGTACCCTGACCCACGGCGCAACGACCCGCCTCCACGGGCCCGGCAGCGCACTTACGCGGCGGGTCAGGAGACCCGCCGCGCAACGTGGCTCTGGAGTGCCGGTGCACTCCTCCTGCTCGCCGCCTGCGCGCCGCTCGCCTCGGGCGAGGAAGCGCGTCCGCCGACCGCCGACGTCATCGCGATCGAAGACGCCCTCGGCCAGTTGACCTCGCCCGACTGGATCCTCCAGGCCCGCGGCATGGCCGCGCTCGCCCGGGCGAAGGAGCCGCGGGCCATCGCGCCGCTCAAGGCGATCCTGGCCGGGCAAGGCCATCCGTGGGCCCGCGGGCGGGCGCTGGTGGCCCTGGCGGGCATCCTGGGCGACGCGGTCCTCGGCGACGCCCTCGCGCTCGCCTCGCACCCGGCCCCGGAGCTTCGCGCGGCGGCGCTGGAGGCCCTGAGCATCACGGGTTCGCCCCGGGCCCTGGCGGCCGTCGAAGCGCACCTCGCCGACCCCGCGGCCTCGGTGCGGCGCCAGGCGCTCCTGGCCTTCGCGCGGCTGCAGAAAGACAAGGCGTGGAACCGCATCGCCCCGCTGCTGGCCGACGCCGACCCGGCGGTCGTCTGTAGCGCCGCCGCCGCGCTGGTGTACGTGCCGGCGCCCGAGGCGCGGCAGGCGCTCGTGGGCCTCCTCGCGCACAAGCAGGAAGACGTGCGCATCGCGGCGGCGCGGGCCCTGCGCGAGACGCGCGACCCGGAGGCGATCCCGCCGCTCTTCACGCACCGCGTCGGCGACTCGGCCGAGAACGTGAAGACCGCCTGCGAGGAAGCGCTGCTGGCCTACGACCCGGTGGTGCTGGCGAAGCCGCTCCTGGCCGCCCTCGACTCGCCGGACTTTGCCAGGCGCACGGCGGTCCTGAAGTTGTTCAAGGCCCGCCCGTCGCCCGAGGCCCTCGCCGGCATCGCGGCCTACCTCGGTAACACCTCAGATCGAGATAGCTATACGATAGTGACGGCCCTCGAGGTGCTGGCCGGCACCGACCCCGGCCCGTTTCAGGACGTGTACGAGCGCTGCCTGGAGAACCGGCAGGCCCAGGCCCGGCTGAAGGCGATCGAGGCCCTCGCCCAGTGCCCCGGCGCCGACCTCTGGAGCCTGCTGAAGGCCCGGCTGGCGGACCGCGAGACCTCGGTCCGCGAGGCCGTGCTGCGGGCGCTTCGCCGGGCCACGACCGGCGGCCCCCCCGGCGGCGTCGCCGAGTACCTGGCCGGGGCCGTCCAGGACCGGCAGGCGGAGGTGGCCCGCGAGGCCCTGGCGCTCTTCAAGGAACGCCTGGACGCCAAGGAGCTGCCGAAGGCGCTCGGGGTCCTCGGCCCCGCCCTCGCCAGCGGCGACTTGGCGGTCCGCGGCCTGGCGGTCGACGCGCTCGAGCCGCTGGCGAGCGACGACACGGCCCGCCAGATCGCGGCGGCCCAGGGCTACCTGACCAAGTGGCGGGTCATCGGCCCCTTTCCGAGCGATGCCGCGCGGCGGGGCTACACGGCCGTCTACGCGCCGGAGCAGGAGGTGGATTTCACGAAGTCGTACGAGGCCCCCGCCCTCCCGCCCGCCGCGGCGGGCGAACGCTCGGCGGCCAAGACGGTCGCCGAGGCCGGGCCGCCGCTGCGCGTCTCCTGGCAGGCCGTGCAGGCCAAGCAGTTACAGGGCCAGGTGGACCTGCGTGAGGCCTTCGCGGGCGATCCCTATCACGTGGCGTATGCCGCCACGGACCTCGAGTCGCCGGACGATCGCAAGGTCCTGCTGACAGTGAGCGCCGACGATGGGATGAAGATCTGGGTGAACGGCGCCTTCCTGGCGCAGCGCCCCGACATGGGATCGACGCGGGCCGAGGTCGGCCTCAAGAAGGGCCCCAACCGCCTGCTCGTCAAGGTCTGCAACGAGCACGACAACTGGTACTTCTCGGTCCGCGTCTCGGACGCCGACGGCCGGCGGATTGACGGCCTGACCGCCGGCGGCGCGGTGATGATCTGTTCTGCGGATCGCGAAGAGCCTCACGGCGCCGCCGGCGGCGGGGTGAACGTCGTCTCGGTTCCCATGGGCTGGCCGCGGCCGCTCGGCGCCACGATATCCAGGATGAACGCCCAACCGCTGCCGCGCTGCCTCTCGACCTTGACGAGCACCTCGTTCCAGCCCGCCTTAAGGTCTACGCGGAACGGCGTCGGCGTCCCCCAGAGATCGCTCTCGCCCTTGGCGTCGACGACCAGTTGGCGGTTGATCCAGACCTTGCACGCGTCGTTGCGGGCGAACTCGAGGATCGCCGGCTGCGCGGTCTCCGACCGGACCCAGCACGCGGCATAGGCGAGGGCATGGTCGGTGGCGCCGAACAGCGATCGCATGTCGATGTATGCCGCTTGCGATTGGTACGGCGCCCAGCGCATCTTGCCCCCGGCGACTTCGTAGTCGACGCCCAGCTTCACGCCCTCGGTCTCAGGCGGGTACGCCGTGTCGTGCCCGCGGCCCTCGGGGTTCGGCAGCGGCCCGAGCACCTGCCAGTCGCTCGCGTGCCACCGGCCGGTGTAGTCGTACTTGCGATGGTACGCGTAGAGCACGTTCGGCGGCAGGTTCAGGCCGAGGAACCGGGCCTCGGTGTCGAGCTTGGGGTCGGCGCGGCGGAGTTCCTCGTAAGCGTCGGTCAGGAGCCTGACGGCCTCCGCCGCGCGCGGATGATCGGGGATCGCCTTGACGAACCAGGCGCACAGGTCCGCCCGCTTCTCGGCCGCCGGCTCAAGACCCAGCATCCGGCCGAAGAGCTGCCACGCCTGCCCGCTCGGGCCGAAGTCCGGCACGTGCCGCCCGAGCGCGGCCGTCACCCGCCCGCGGTCAAACGGCAGGTGATCGAGAATCGGCTCCTTGAAGAGGCACCCGTGGGCCGCCAGGCTCTTCGCCGGCGCCTGCACGTGGCCGCGCTTCGCGCCGTGCGACGGCTGATCGACCCACTGCCAGGCGGCCGGGTCGGCCGACACGATCTCGTCGTCGAACCCCCAGTGGGCGACGAGGGCCGCCGCGGCGTCGGGGGCCGGAGGGCCGCCGCCCACCTCGAATCGCGCCCGCATCTCGGCCTCCGAGAGTGCCCGCCGGTAGAACCGCACTTCGTCGACCGCGCCCACGAAGTGGCCGTAGGTGTCCTGCCGGCGCCCGATCGTCAGGGCGGTCGAGCCCGCCGCGCGCTTTCTGTTGACCGCGGTCGACCCGACGGGCTTGCCGTCGAGATAGACCTTCAGATCCCGCCCGTCGTAGGTCATCGCCGCGTGGCGCCACCGGCGAAGCTCCACGAGGTCCTGCTCGCTCGAGGCCTGGAACACGTTGGCCTTGGTGCCGCCGATGTTGAGGATGGCGCCGACCCCGGAGCCGTTGAGCAGGAGGCCGTAGTGCCCCTCGGTCTCGTCGGTCCCGTTCTTGCAGACGATCCAGCGGCGAAGGTCCCCGCCCGACGCGTAAGACGAGGGGCAGATCCAGGCTTCGATGGTCATCTCCTCGGGCTCGAGCGCCGGCGAATCGGGCGCCTCGACGTAGCTGGACCAACCGTCGATTCCGAGGCCCGTGCCGACCTTGCCGGGCACCGGCGTCAGGCTGCCGAAGTGGCCGTCCACCCAGGGCGCCCACTCCGGGGAGCGCTCGCCCGGCGGCGCGGGCGGCGCCGCGCCGTCGATGATGACGCGCTCCCGTCCGCCGGCCACCAGCGCCGTCTTGTCCCACACCACGTGCCCGCCGTCCTGGCCGAAGAAGATGCCCGCGATCGGCTCGGCGGCCAGCGGCGTCCAGGCAAGCGGCAGGCGAAGCTCCTGCCAACCGCTCCCCGCCGGCAGCGGCCCCATGTACCGCCCGTGGCCGGTCTTGTCGCCCCAGATCGCGTGGCCGCGCCACGCGCGCTCGTCGTGCAGGCCGAGCGACAGCGCCTTCGGCCGGTTGGCCGGATCCAGGTAGACCCACTGCGAGAGGTACGGCCCGTCGGGCGGCGCGCCCACGTGCACGGTCACCGGCTTCTTGAAATCAGTGACGTAGTGCGAGGTGATGTCGTACCGCCGCTCGGGCGTCGCGTGGGCGTGGGCCTTCGAGCCGCTGTGCACGGGGGTATCGAGCCACTCCCACGTGCCGCCGCCGCGGCCGGCCTCGGGCAGCGCGTCTTCCAGGAAGACCTCCTCGCGGGCGCCGCAAACGACGGCGCTGCGGTCCCAGACGACCCGCGGCTCGCCCTGCTGGCTGAAGGAGATGCCGCAGATCGGCAGGTCGCTCATGCCGAACAGCGACAGGGGCACGCGCATCTCGTACCACTTGCCCTGCGGGAATCGCTCGGACAACTGGGCCCCCGGCCGCGGCGCGCTCCACGCCCAGTACGCCTTGCCCCAGTAAACGCGGTGGTTCCACCCGGCGGGGCCCGCCACGACGCCGTCATCCAGCTCCACCAGGATCGACCGCGGATACCCGCCCGGGTCCACGTAGATCCACTGCGACAGGTACGCCTGCGACTGCTTTTCGTACCGGCGGCACACCGCCTCGTCCACGCCGGCCCGGCGAGCCAGCGCCAGGAGCGCAGGGGCCGGACTCTCCGCGCGGCGGAGGCGCACGGCGCGGTCGAAGGCCAGGAGCCGCGGCGCCGTCATGCTCTGCGGGTGGCGCCGCATGAAGTCGCCGTAAAGGTCCAGGAGCGCGGCGGGCGATTCCGTCCGGATCGCGCACCACTCCAGGAAGGTGTCGAACGACTCGGGCAGCTCGGGCGCCTCGTCGACGATGGCCCGCTGGGCCTCGGCGGCCTTCCACGTAAGCGGATACAGATAGATGGGTTGATGCGCCGCCGGCAGGAGCCGCCGCCAGATGAGTCCTTCGCCGCAGGTCAGCACGCGCGACGGGCCGCCGCTGCCGGGGGCCTCGTCCCACACGGCGACGGAAAGCCCCATCTTCGCGGCGTCGGCGCCCGACTGCACCATCTCGCCCCACGGAATCGCCATCTCGTACACCAGCTCCCCGGCGGCCGGGTCGTGCCTCACGGCGCCCGCCAGGCCCTTGGGCAGCGGCATCTCGCCCAGGCCCTCCCACACCGCCTTGCCCCGCGGCCCCAGGGCGAGCGTCCACCGGCGGGACTCCTTGTTGGTCGTCAGGCCGACCTCCAGCCAGTCGCCGCCGGCCGCATCGCCGGCCCCGACACGGGGCAGGAAGTCGCGGTCGCGGTACCGCACCGCCAGGTACAGGTTGGCCGCATCGTGGGCCAGGTACAGGCGGCCCTGCCGCTCCCGCGGGCCGTCGAGGGGCACGCCGGCAGACTCGTCCCAGTCGCCGAGCGCCCCGTCGATCGCAAGCGGCCGCGACGGCATGGCGGCAACATAGCGATACCCGTCGACATTCTCGCCCGGCGGCGCCGGCGCCAGCGCGTGGAACCCCCGCGGGTCGGTCACGTAGATCGCCCCCGCCGTCCACACGACCTGCGACGGAACGGGCACGTCTTCCTCGCGCGCGCCGCGCTCGCGCCGCCAGCCGTAGAAGCGCGCGCCGGGGAAAACGCTCGGCAGCACCTGCGACTGGAGCGGGGCGCCCGTCGCCCGGTCGAACGCGTCGACGCGCATGGCCGCCGGCCCGCCGTCGCGCCCCGTCCCCTGCACCGACAGGAGCCACACGCGGTCCTTCGCCACGTGGAAGTCGACGACGCCGCGGAAGTCCACCGGCTCGGACACGGCCGGCGTCTCGTAGGAGGTCGTCTTTTTCGTCTCCAGGTCCGTGGCCGTGAGCGTGCCGCTGGACTGCGCGTAGACGGCGCCGCCCCAGATCGTGCTCTCCTGCTCCAGCCGAAGCTCGTACGCCGGGTCGCCGCGGCGCAGAATCCACTGGCGGAACGCCGGGAAGGGGCTCCGCCGGCTGATCTGGAGCCACGGGCCGATCATCTGCATCTCGGTCCGGTCGCGGTCCGTCAGCTCCTTGAGGTCCGTCGGGCGGCGCACAACTTTGCCGTCGGCCAGCGAGAACTCGTAGAGCGTCCGCGTCTCGGTCAGGCAGAAGCCGACGCCGTCGCCCACGACGATCTTGATCGGCCGGTCCATCGGGTCGGGCAGCAACGGCCGGGCGGCCACCGTCTCGCCGTCCGACGGGCGGACGGTCGCCTCGACCGCGCACGGCTGGCCGGGCTCCCACCCCAGGCCGAAGCACCGGAAGTTCCGGCCGTCCCACGCCACGTCGTGGAAGCGGAAGCACCCGTACGGTCCGCCGACCGGGCGCGACCACAGCAGGCGCCCCGTCGCCAGGTCGAAGACCGCGAGCTCCTGCTGCGGCGGCTGGTCGTTCTGCCGCGCGGCCAGCACCAGGTACGGCGGGCACACTTTCTTCAGGCGGGCCGACCACGGCGCCTCGGCCCGCCACCGCACGGCGCCCGTGGCGGCGTCGAGGGCCGTGAGGCGCCGGCCCGTCAGGAGGATCATCAGGCGCTCGGCCCAGAGGACCTCGTCGGGGGCCTCGGCCATGAACCGCTGCCAGACGGGGCCGCCGCCAAGAGACATCTCGATGCATTCGAGCACCCCGCGCGACGCCAGGTACACCTTCCCCGGCATCTTCGCCTCGGGCGGCGGCACCCACAGGTCCGCGTCGGGCCGCGCGAGCCACCACGCCTGTTTCAGCGGCAGCGCCAGCGGCGCCGACTCCGCGGGCGCCGGCGCCGGACCGGGCCGCTCGACGCCGGCCGAGGCGTCCGAGAGGGTCAGCACGCGGCCGCCCCGCACCGCGAACTCGCGCGGCGGATCGCCGGCCGGCCACGCCTTCTCCTCGAGCCGCCCGCCCGTGCCGGCGTCGAGCCGCCCCAGCGTCTCGGCCGTCCCGACGTAGAGCGATCCGCCGGCCAGGAGGACGCGGCCGCACGTCTCTTCGGCCAGCCGCCGGTCCCAGACCACACGGCCCCCCGCGGCGTCGATCGCCAGCAGGTGGTTCTCGCCCTTGACGATGACCGTGCCGCCCGCCAGGCCCACCGCTTCCTCGGAGGGCGCCAGGGGAGCGTCCCAGGCCAGCCGGCCGGTCGCCCGGTCGAGGGCGAAGAGGCCCGCGTAGTCGCGCGGCAGGCAGACGACGCGGTCGCCGGTCACGAGGGGCGGCGATCCCATCCGCCGCTGCACCGCGGGCACGCGGTAGCCCACGCGGACGCGTGGATAAGTGTTGATCCATTCCACCATCCCGTCGCGCGCGTCGCACCGCGCCACGAAACCCAGGTTCGTGATCGCGTACACCGCGCCGCGCTGGACCGTGACGGCGTTGCCGTAGCGCACGATCTCCGACGCGCGGTCCCGCCGGTACGGGCTGCCGTCGGCGGTCACCAGGCCGGGGTTCTGCGAGCCCAGCGTCCGCTGCCACAGCAGCCTGCCCCCGGCCGCCTCCAGGCACGTCAGGTAGATGGGCAGGATGGGGCCGAAGCGGTCCTGGATCGTCAGGACGTAGAGCCGCCCGTCGGCCGCCACCGGGTCGCTGACCGGCCACATCTCTTCCCAGGCGGGATCGTCGTCGGTGGACCAGGCGATCTCGCCGGTGGCGGCGTCGAACGCGGCCACGCCGCGCAGGATCTGGCCCGACGCCTCGGCGCCCCATCGGCTGTAGACGCGGCCGTCGGCCATCGCGGGGCGAAACAGGCCCGGCGCGGGCGCGAACTCCTGCCGGTCGCCTTTCATGCCCTCGCGCTCCCGCATGCGCCGCCGGCTGCGCTCGACGTCGTTCGGCTTCCGCCACCAGAGCGGCCGCGACACGTCGTCGCCGAAGCAGGCCAGCAGGTTCGGCCCGGCCACGAGCACGTCGCGCCCGTCGGTCTGGAGCGACCCGAGCGGCGAGGGGAACGTCCGGAGCATCGTCTCGGGCAGGCGGCCGAAGACGGCGAGGTCCCACGGGCACGTGGCCGGAATCCGCACGAGCTCGGGCGTGAGCGACCCAAGCGCCGGGGCCGCGCCGGCGGCCAGCCCGGGGCCCGCCAGGAGGCGCCGGCGGATCTCCGCGGCCGGCAGGCGGCCGCCCATCCAGGGAAACGTGGCGTCGGGCGCAACGCCCGCCCAGGCCGCCTCGAGGGTTTGCGGGTCGCGCGTCTCGCTCGCCAGGGCCAGCCAGAGCCCCACCTGGGCCTTCGCCCGCGCCTCGCCCGGCTCGGCGTGCGCCAGCACGTCCTCGAACACGCGGCAGGCCTGCCCGATGCATCCGCGGCGCAGCAGTTGCTCGCCCGAAGCCACCATCGCCTCGTGAACGGAGGCCGCCCACGGAAAGCGCCGCGAGAGGACGTGCATCGCCTGCGGGTCGCCCGTGCGGCGGGCGCGGTCCAGCAGGTCGGCCGCCTGGCGTTCTTCGGCGGCACGCAGCGGCGCGAGGACCTCCGGTTTCTGCGCCGCGAGCAGGCGGTCGACGATCGTCCAGACCGAGGCGTGGCGCCCCTCCTCCCACAGCATGACCCCCTGCCCTTCGGCGCTCTCGTCGAGCAGCGCCTGGACGGCGGCGGTGTCGGCGCCGCTCGTGCGGGAGTGGACCGCGGCCCACTTCATCTCGATCCCCAGGTCGCGCGGAAAGTCGGGCGCCAGATCCGGAACCTTGTTCATATATCTGAACCGCGACTCGCCGCGCCCGCCGACCCCCTCGAAGAGCCGGGCCGCGATGTCGAGCCGGCCGGCCGCCAGGTAAAGCTCAGCCTCGCGCTCGCGCCACCAGGCGTTGCGGCCGGTGATGGTCACGAGGCGGTCGAGGGCCTGGCGGGCGTCCCAGTACCGCCCGTCGGCGATGGCCAGCGCGAGCCGCAGCGTCCAGGCACGCTCCACCGCCGGGTGGTCGGCCGACAGGTGACCGGCTTCCTGGAGGGCGATGAGCCGCTCGGCGGCGTACTCGCCCATGTGGCTGCTGTCGCCGCTCGTCTCCAGCCGATTGCCCTCGAGCAGGCGGCCGACGATCACGTCGAGCGCCTGGGTCGCCAGGCCGATCTCGCCCGGAGACTCGTCGACGAGTTGCCGGAGGCATGACCACGCCCGGTCCTCCGGCCGCAGCGCCGCCAGGTCGCGGGCCAGGCGGGCGTAGACCGAGGCCCGCTTCTCGCCTTCGGCGGGGAACCGCTCGGCCAGGGCGCGGGCCAGTTTGAGGAGCCGCCGGCCCAGCGGTTCGTCGTGGCGCGCGGGGTCGGCCGCCAGCGGCTCCAGCTCTTTCAGCCAGAGGGTCTTGGCGGCCTCGTAGGTGGCGCCGGCGGAGTCCTTCCACTCGATCGCGACGTCGGCCGGCAGGCGGGCGGCGGCGCCGGAAGGCCCCGGCGGCTCGGCGGCCGAAAGGCAAGTCGTACACATCGCGATAAATGCTAAAAGTCCGGCCGCCATCGCGGCCGGCGCCAACCGGCTCATCACAACCGCCCTCCGGCAGATACGGAGTCCCCGGGCCGCCTGGACAAGCGCGCCCGGTCGCCGCCCAGCCACCCCCACCCGCGCAGAGAACTCTCGGGGACCGCTCTATCAAACCGGCGAAAAGGGGCGCAGTTTCCGGCAAAGTACGCGGGGCGCCTCCGCTTCGCGCTGGAGTTCCTCGCACAAGCTGGTAGGATGGCCCGCCGACATCAAACGTTGCGCGCGAGGAGGGTGCGCCATGACGCCTGCTATCGTTGTCGCCGACTTCAACAACGACGGACGCATCGACATCCTTTCAAAGCCCTGGGGCACGTTGCCCTGGAACGCCCTCGGCGGCAAGATGCACGTCGATTTCCTGAAAAACGTGGGCCCGATGCCAAACCGGAGGGACAAGTAACACCACGGCGCCGCTCGACCCCGGGCGCTGGAGTGTCAACCACCATGGCCAACGCGAACAACCCGAGCCAACCGGATTTCTCCTCCCTGCCCCCCTACCAGCCGCGGACGTTCGTGCCCGCCGGCGCCGACCTGGCCGACGTTGCGACCGTGAGCGGGCTCTACCAGGGCCTGCTGGACCGGCCGCTCGCATCGGCCGAGGCGCTGGAGCGGTGGCTCCTCGACCGCTCGGAGCTCGACGCGGCGGTCGAGCAGCACCAGTCCGTCCTCTACATCCGCATGACGTGCCAGACCGACGACCCCGCCCGCGCGGCGGCGTACAAGAAGGCCGTCGAGACCATCCTGCCGGTCGTCTCGTCGCTCTCCGACAAGCTCGACCGCCGGTACCTCGAGGCCCGCCGCACCTGCGCGCTCGACGAGGGGCGCTACGCGGTCTACGAGCGGCGGATGCGGGCCGACGTCGAGCTCTTCCGCGAGGAGAACGTGCCGCTGAAGACCGAGGAGGCCCTGCTGTCGCAGGAGTACCAGACGATCACGGGGGCGATGACCGTCGCGTTCCAGGGCCAGGAGCGGACGATGCCCGAGATGGGCAAGTTCCTCCTGGAGCCCGACCGCCCCCTGCGCGAGGCGGCGTGGCGCGCCGCCGCGCGCCGGCGCCTGGCCGACCGCGACCGGCTCGACGACCTCTTCGAGAAGATGCTGGCGCTGCGGGGCCGGATCGCCGCCAACGCCGGCTGCCCCAACTTCGGCGACTACCAGTTCCGCGCGTTCCACCGGTTCGACTATACGCCGGCCGACTGCCGCCGGTATCACGAGACCGTCGCGCGGCACGTCGTGCCGCTGTGGCGGAGCATCCTGGAGGAGCGGCGCGGGCGGATGCGCGTCGAGGCCCTGCGCCCGTGGGACACGGCGGTCGATCCCGAGGGGCGGCCCCCGCTCAAGCCTTTCGAGCGGCCGGAGGATCTCGTCGCCAGGACCGCCGAGGTCTTCCGCCGGACCGACCCGCCGCTGGGCGAGCAGTTCGCCACGATGGACCGGCTGGGCCTGCTGGACCTTGCGAGCCGCAAGGGCAAAGCGCCCGGCGGGTACCAGGCGAGCCTGGGCGAGGCCCGCAAGCCCTTCATCTTCATGAACGCCGTCGGCACCGACGACGACGTGCGGACGCTTCTGCACGAGGGCGGCCACGCCTTCCACTCGCTGGCGGCCGCCGACGAGCCGCTGGTGGCGTACCGCCAGGCGCCGCTGGAGTTCTGCGAGGTGGCGTCGATGGGCATGGAGCTCCTGGCCGAGGAGCACCTCGACGTGTTCTACCGCGCCGAGGACCTGAAACGCTCGCGCCGCCGGCACCTCGAGGGCGTGGTGTGGATCCTGCCGTGGGTCGCCACCATCGACGCCTTCCAGCACTGGATCTACACCCATCCGGGCCACTCGCGGGCCGAGCGGCAGGCGGCGTGGCTCGAGACCTTCGACCGGTTCGGCGGCGGCGTGCTGGATTGGACGGGCCTGGCGGAGGAGAAGGCGGCCGCATGGCATCGGCAATTGCACATCTTTGAGTACCCGTTCTACTACATGGAGTACGGCATCGCGCAGCTCGGGGCCCTGCAACTGTGGGTGCGGGCGCGGCGCGACGGCGCGGCGGCCCTGGCCGACTACCGCCGGGCCCTGGCGCTGGGCGGGTCGCGGCCGCTGCCCGAGCTCTTCGCGGCGGCGGGCATCCGGTTCGACTTCTCGGAAGCGACCCTCGGCCCGCTCATGCGCGGGGTGGGCGAGGAGCTTCAGCGCCTGTAGGGGCACGGCATGCCGTGCCCTTACGCGGTGCGGCGAAACCGCCGCGCGGCGGGTCAGGAGACCCGCCGCGCACGAGTTCTCGCAATCGCTACGCCCCGCGCCACAGGTCGATCGGCTTGGCCACGCCGCGCGGCTCGTACGGCCACGCGATGCGGCGGCCCGTGCCGGCCGACTCGTAGGCGGCGCAGATGATCTTGAGGACCTCGCGGCCGTCCTCGCCCGTCTCCACGGGCGTCTCCTTGCCCTGCACGCAGCGGACGAAGTGGGCCATCTCCTGCGGGAAGCCGTAGTTCCAGATCTCCTCGAACATCGTGAAGCTGTACCCCCGGGTCGTGCCCGCCTTCTCAACCGCGTAGCCGTAGCCCGGCTCGCTGTACGTCAGGAGGGAGCTGCCGCGCAGGAGGTCGGCCCGCGTGAATCCGCGGGAGCCGTAGATCTCGCACCGGTCGTCCACCCCGCCCTGCTTGGCCCACGAGTTCTCGGCCAGGGCCGCCTTGCCGCCCTCGTACTCCACGATGCAGAAGCTGTGGTCCTCGCCCCGCGTCTTGTCGCCATGCACATAGGTTCCAAGGTGCGCCGTGACGCTCCGGACCCCGGGCTTGCCGAGGACCCACCGGGCGTACTCGATGGAGTGGCAGCCCATGTCCAGGAGGACGCCGCCGCCGGACTTCTCGACGTCCCAGAACCACGGCATGTGCGGGCCGAAATGCTCCTCGCTCTGCTTCACGAGGAATACATTGCCCAGCGCCCCCTCGGCCGCCAGTTGCCGGGCCCGCACGTACTTGGGGGCGAAGCACAGCTCCTCGGCATACATGAGGAGGACGCCGGCCTGGCGGCTGGCCGCGATCATGCGGTCGGCCTCTTCGAGCGTCCGGCAGAGCGGCTTCTCGCAGGCGACGTGCTTGCCGGCCGCCGCGGCGTCGATGGCGACCTGAGCGTGCAGGTGGTTGGGGATGCCGACGGTCACCAGGTCGACCTCGCGCATCGCGAGGAGGTCGCGGTAATCCTCGAACGCGTTCGGGATGCCGCGCGCGCGGGCGAAGGCCGCGGCCTTGCCCGGCGAGGGCGACGCGACGGCCACCACCTCGGCGTCGGGCGCCATCTTGAGCGCCGCCGCATGGATGTCGCCGATGAACCCCGTGCCGATCAGCCCCACCCTGACTTTGCTCATGCTGAGTCTCCTTGAGATCAACGACTCCGCCGAATCCTCCTCAAGATAATCCGGGCAGGGCGTTTGTCAAAGGTTCTCGCGGCGGGCGCAGCAGTCCACCGCCGGGGGTGGCACGGCCACGCGCTTCTGCGTGGCCGTGCATCTCGGCCGACCTGGCGACACGGCCGCGCAAAGGCGCCCGCCGCGGCGGCAGCGCCGAAAGACCTTGAGTGCGGCGGGTCTCCCGACCCGCCGGGCCGGGGTGGCCTTTTCTCCGGGTGCAGAGCGATCCGGCTGCCGCTTTCCATTTGACTTTCCGCAGGCTGACTACATAATGTAAGCATGCGGATCATCAAGCCGACGCGCGTCCGGGAGTTTGCCGGCCGCCAGCCCGTCGCGGCCTCTTCGTTGGAGCACTGGCTGGAGGCGGCTCGGGCGGCCCACTGGCGAAACCTGATAGACGTGCGGCGCGTGTTCCGCAGCGCTGACGAGGTCAAGGTGGCCAGCGGACGGACCGTGGTGGTTTTCAACATCGCGGGCAACCGGTACCGCCTCATCACGGCCATCCACTACAACATCGCCAAGGTGTTCGTGCTGATGTTCCTGACCCACGCCGAATACGGCAAGGATCGATGGAAGGAAGTGCTATGAAGACCGCAAGCCGCTCGATGGATTTCCGCCGTCTGCCGAGGCACTACGCGGGCTTGGTGCGGATGTTCCCGCCGCGCCCCATCCATGACAAGGTGGACCTGGCGAACGCGACCGAGATCGTCGACGCGCTGGCCGGCCACGACCTGACGCGCGACCAGGAGGACTACCTGGACGTGCTCTCCGACCTGCTCCAGAAGTACGAGGACGAGCACTCGCCGATGCGGCGGGCGGCGAGCACGCCCCTGGAGCGCCTGCGTTTCCTGGTCGAGCAGGCGGAGATGAGCGCCTCGGATTTGGGACGCCTGCTCGGAAACCGCGGCCTGGGTTCACTCGTCCTGCGCGGTCAGCGCCAACTGAGCAAGACCCACATCCGCATCCTGGCGGAGCATTTCAGGCTGGACCCCGGCTACTTCTTCTAGCAGCCGGCGCGGCGGGGCGGCAGCCCCACCGCGCTCAACTCAGCCTGACCCGCCCCGCGAACTATGCTGCCACTCCCTTCTCAACCCCCGAACGCTATCTCCCGCCGCACCGTCTTGCCGATAGGAAAGGGAGTTCCGGGGGCGGAAGCAAGGCCCCGATCACGGGGGTGGCGCGGCCACCCGCTGTTGGGTGGCCGTGCGTCACTCGCGACAGTGCACGGCCACGCAACGGCGCGTGACCGTGCCACCCCTCGAGCCCTCTGCGGAAGCAGCGGGACACGCCGGCCGGCATCTCGCGCCGCGCCCGCGGCGGGCCCGAACGAAAAATGATAGCACGCAGGCCGGGGCCGGAGTATGGTTAGGCGGCATTCCGGCATCGCGAAAGGGTTCATCCATGCGAGCCGTCATCCAGCGGGTCAGCGAAGCCGGCGTCACCGTGGAAGGCAAGGTGACGGGCGCGATCGGCAAGGGCCTGCTCGTGCTCCTGGGCGTCGGCCACGGCGACACCGACGAGAAGGCGCAAGCCCTGGCCGCCAAGATCGCCAAACTCCGCATCTTCAATGACTCGCAGGGCAAGATGAACCTCTCGGTCGGCGAGGTGGCGGGCGGGGTCCTCGTCGTCAGCCAGTTCACCCTCCTGGCCGACACCCGCAAAGGCAACCGCCCCAGCTTCACGGATGCCGCGCCGCCGGAGGAGGCCAACCGGCTCTACGAGCTCTTCGCGGACGCCGTGGCGGCGCTCGGCCTGCCGGTGGCCAAAGGCGTCTTCGGCGCGCACATGGACGTGCGGCTCGTCAACGACGGGCCGGTCACGATAGTCATGGAGATATGAATGAACGGCCGCGATTGCCCGTAGATGGGTGCGCGGCGGGTCTCCCGACCCGCCGCGCTGACGGCGTGTTTCAGCGGCCAAGGTTACGGTCTGGGGCGCGGTGGGTCAGGAGACCCGCCGCGCACCTGTCCGAGGAGAATGGACCGTGGAATCGCGGATGAATCGCCGGACGTTCCTTCGCGGGGCCGCCGCCGGCGGGGCGGGCCTCGTGATCCTGCGCCAGAGCGCGTCGGTCTGGAGCGCCCAGGCCAACGAGAAGCTGCGCATCGCCCTGGTGGGCGTCGGCGGGCGCGGCGAGTGGTTCGTCGAGACGATCCCGAAGATGGAAAACGTGGTCGCGATGTGCGACGTCAACCAGCAGAAGATCGACAAGGCCTTCAAACGCTGGGCCGACGACCCGGCACGCCTCGCCCCGGACAAGGTAAAGACATACTACGATTTCCGCAAGATGTTCGACGAGATGGGCAAGGAGATCGACGCCGTCGTCGTCGCCACGCCCGACCACATCCACGGGGTGGCCTCCGCGGCCGCGATGAGGGCCGGCAAACACGTCTACTGCGAGAAGCCCCTGACGCGGACCGTCCGCGAGTCGCGGGCCCTGCGGGAGCTGGCGCGACGAGAGAAGGTCGCCACCTCGATGGGCAACCAGGGGACGGCGGCCGGGCCGTACCGCCGGGCGATGGAGCTCATCCGCGACGGCGCGATCGGCCAGGTCAAAGAGGTCCACTCCTGGACCGACAGCGGCGGGGCCGATTTCAAGGCACCGCCCAAGGACCCGCCGTCCGGCCCGCCGCCGGTGCCCGACTACCTGAAGTGGGACCTCTGGCTGGGCCCGTGTGCCGCCCGGCCCTACCATCCGGCGTGGCACGGCCAGTGGCACTCGTGGCGCGATTTCGGCACGGCCAACCTGGGCAACTGGGCCTCGCACATCCAGAACCTCGCCTTCCGGGCGCTCAAGGTGCACTCGCTCTGGCTCGCCGAGACGCCCAAGGAGCCGCACCCGCTCATCAAGGTCGAGGCCAAGACCTCGGGCATCAACCGGCTCGCGTTCCCGAAGTACGAGATGGTGCGCTGGGAGATCCCCGCCCGCGAGGACCTGCCGCCGGTCGCGTTCACCTGGCACGCCGGCAGCGGCGGGGGCTCGCGCGCGATGATCGAGGAGGGGCTCGGCCGCGAGCTCGACTGGGGCGACAAGGGCGCCAAGAAGTGGACCGACTGGGCGGGCCACCTCATCGTCGGCACCAAGGGCAAGATCCTGGCCAACGCCCACAACACCACCTTCACGATGATGCCCGAGGCCGACTTCAAGGACCTGAAGAAGGACGCCCCGGAGAAGGAGGACCGATCGCGCGGGCACGAGGCCGACTGGCTCCTGGCCGCCCGCGGCGGCAAGCCGGCCTGGGCGAACTTCGACTACGCCGACGCCCTGAACGAGTTCAACATGCTCGGCAACGTGGCCACGCAGTTCGAGGCGAAGCTCGAGTTCGACCCGGCCGCCTGCAAGATCACGAACAACGCCGAGGCCGACAAGGCCCTCGGCTTCGAGAGGCGGCAGGGGTGGACGCTGTAAACTTGACCTCGTGCGCGGTGGGTCGGGGCACTTGTCTAGCGCCCGCGTGAAGTGGCGTTGGAGCAGAAGGAGGTCGCGAACATCATGAGAACATGGCTATGCGCAATCGTTGGCGCAGCGCTCGTGGCCGCCGGCGTCCTGGCGGCGGAAGAGGTCCCCCCGCAGCGCGTCAAGCAGATCCGCGACGCGGCGCCCGAGAAGCCGCGCTTCGCGCCGAAGAAACCCCGCCGCGTCCTCATCTGGAACACGCCCGCCCACCTCATGGACAAGGACCCGCACAAGGGTTACTGCATTCCCTACGGCGCCGCCGCCTTCAAGGTGCTCGGCGAGAAGACCGGCGCGTTCGAGCCGGTGGTGAGCGACGACCTGGCGATGTATCTGCCGGAGAACCTGAAGCGGTTCGACGCCATCGTCCTGAACAACGCCTCCGGCCCGTGGATCACGCCGAGCGACGCGGCGATGGCCGGGCTCAAGTCGGCGGGCGACTCGAAGGAGGCCGTCGAGCAGGTGCTCCGCAAGAGCCTGCTCGACTACGTGACGGGCGGCGGCGGCATCGCGGCCATCCACTTCGCCATCGCCGCCAACGGGCACTGGAAGGAGTTCGGCGAGCTCTTCGGCGCCAAGTTCACGGGCCACCCGTGGAACGAGGAGGTGGGCATCAAGGTCGAGGAGCCCGACCACCCGCTGGTGGCCGCGTTCGGGGGCAAGGACTTCCGCCTGGCCGACGAGATCTACGAATTCGGCGGGCCCTACGACCGCCGGAAGCTCCGCGTGCTGCTGTCGCTCGACGTCGCCAAGACGAACATGGGCGTGAAGTGGATCAACCGCAAAGACAACGATTTCGCCCAGGCCTGGGTGAAGCCGTACGGCAAGGGCCGCGTCTTCAACACCGGCTTCGGCCACCGCACGGAGCTGTACTGGAACCCCACGATCCTGCGGTTCTACCTGGACGCGGTCCAGTTTGCGACGGGAGACCTGGAGGCGCCGATGACGCCGCGGGCGTCGCCGTAGGCGGCCGGCCGGGGCGCCGCCCCATACGTGTCTTGTGCTACTACGCCACATCGCGCGGCGGGTCTCCTGACCCACCGCGCACGGGGTCAAGGGGCGTTGTAGTATTAGCGTGGGTGGCACGGTCACGCGCCGTTGCGTGACCGTGCTTGCTCCCCCACGTGACCATGCACGGCAATCGGGTATGACGCTAAACACGTACTTTGCCCCGGCCTACAGGTAATCTGCACACATGCCAAGTGACGATCGATCGAGCAAGTCCGACCCCGGCGGCCCGCGGTCGTTCGCCACGACGCACTGGAGCCTCGTGCTTGCCGCGGCCCGCGACAGCCGGCCCGACGCCCGGGCGGCCCTGGCGACGCTGTGCGAGACCTACTGGTACCCGCTCTACACCTACGTCCGCCGGCGGGGCTACCGGGCCGAGGAGGCGCTGGACCTGACGCAGGAGTTCTTCGCGCGGCTCCTGGAGAAGGAGTCGTTGCGGGTGGCGGACCGCGCGCGCGGCCGCTTCCGTTCCTTCCTGCTCGCCTCGCTGAACCATTTCCTGGCCAACGAGTGGGACCGGGCCCGCGCCGAGAAGCGCGGCGGCGGGCGCCGGACGATCTCCATGGACGCCGCGGGCGCCGAGGGCCGCTACGCGCTCGAGCCGGCCGGGCACCTGGAGCCCGAGAAGCTCTTCGAGCGGCAGTGGGCGGCGGCCCTTCTGGAGCAGGTGCTGACGGAGCTCCGGGAGGAGCTGGCGCGCGACGGCAAGCAGCCGCTCTTCGACCGGCTGAAAAGGTTCCTGGGCGGCGAGACGCCGGGCGCCTCCTACGCCGAGGTGGCCGCCGAGCTGGGCATGACCGAGGGGGCCGTCAAGACGGCGGTCCATCGGCTGCGGCGGCACTATCGCCGGTTGCTCCGGGCCCGGATCGCGCAGACGGTGGCCTCGGCCGACGAGATCGACGACGAGATCCGGCATCTCTTCGCGGCGCTCGAGGGCTGAGGCTCGCAGAGCAATCTCGTGGGTGGCATGGCCACGCGCCGTTGCGTGGCCATGTTCTTACCCTCTGGGCAGCTCATGGCCACGCAACGGCGCGTGGCCATGCCACCCGGCAATTGGGCGCCGCGCTTGACACGTACGGAGACCCGCCGCGCACAGGCGTTGTTTGGCCGCCGCGCACCAGCGGCGAATTCCGCGTAACCTTTCGCGCCGCTTGCTTTAGTAAGGGGCGGAAGCGGCACAAAGGAGACGACCATGACCGAAACTCGCCGATGTGGCCGATGCGGGGCCGAACTTGCGCCCGGCGTGGCGCAGGGCCTCTGCCCCAAGTGCCTCCTCGCGGCCGGCCTGGGCGCCGGGACGGCGGCCGGCGGCGCCGACACCCTGACCTCTCCGCCGTCCGACCCTCCTGCCGGCCGCGCCGGTCCTCTGCCCGAACCGGGGCAGACGTTCGGGGGCTACCGCCTCGTGCGGCTCCTCGGCAAAGGAGGCATGGGGGCGGTCTACGAGGCCGAGCACCTGGAGAGCGGTCGCCGCGTGGCGCTCAAGGTGCTCAGCCATTCGCTGGACTCCGCGGAGGCGCGGGCGCGGTTCCTCCGCGAGGGGCGCCTGGCGGCTTCCATCAACCATCCTAACAGCGTCTATATCTACGGCACCGAGGAGATCGAGGGCACCCCGGCCATCTCCATGGAACTGGTGGCCGGCGGCACGCTGGAAGCGCGCGTGCGGCAAGAGGGGCCGCTGCCGGCCGGCGAGGCCGTCGACGCCATCCTCCAGATCATCGAGGGCCTGGAGGCGGCCCAGGCCGTCGGCGTCCTGCACCGCGACGTCAAGCCGTCCAACTGTTTCATGGAGGCCGGCGGGGCGGTGAAAGTGGGCGACTTCGGACTCTCGATCTCCACGAAGGTCCGCGGCGAGACGGACCTGACGATCACCGGCTCTTTTCTGGGCACGCCCGCGTTCTCCTCGCCCGAGCAACTCCGGGGCGACGAGCTGGACGTGCGCGCCGACATCTACGCCGTCGGGGTCACGCTGTATTACCTGCTGACGGGCAAGACGCCGTTCCGGGCTGACAACCTGGTGCGGTTCGTGGCCACGGTGCTCGAGAGCCCGGCGGAATCGCCGGCGGCGCTCCGCCCCGACCTTCCGAAGGGGCTGTGCCGGGCGGTGCTGCGGTGCCTGGAGAAGCAGCCGGCCCAGCGGTTCAGGAATTACGCGGAGCTGCGGCAGGCGCTGCTGCCCTTCGCCTCGGCCGCCCCTACGCCGGCCACGCTGGGCCTGCGGTTCGTGGCGGCCAGCATCGACATGTTTTTGTGGACCGTGGCGTGGCTGCCTGTCTCGTTCACGATGATGAGCAACATGATGGCGCCAGGCGGCTTCCGGATAACCCCAGGCACCGCGGCCCTCATGATCGGCGGGTTCGCCGTATGGGTCCTGTATTTCGGGATCACGGAGGGGTTGTGGGGCGCGTCGCTCGGCAAGGCGGCCTGCCGCCTGCGGGTCGTCGGCCCCGGCCGGAGCGTGCCCGGCGTGCCGAAGGCCGTGCTTCGCGCGGTGGTCTACACGCTGCTCCCCGTGCTGCCCATGTGGGCCTACTTGAGGTTCGACCCGGAGCGGCTGATGGCCATTGCCCGGGGCGGGTTCTCCGTGGACACGCTGGTCTGTTACTCCTGCTTCCCCGTGCTCGCCCTCATGTTCGCGACCGCCCGGCGCCGCAACGGATTCGCCGGGCTGCACGACCTGGCGAGCGGCACGCGGGTGATCCGAAAGGCCGCCTACGAAGCGCGGCCGGTGCTTCAGCCGGAGACCCGCACGCCGCCGGTCAGCGAGGCCACGCCGACGATCGGCCCGTACTACGTCCTCGAGAGCCTGGGGAGAACGGAGACCGGGGAACTGGTCCTCGGCTACGATACGCGGCTGCTGCGGAAGGTCTGGATTCGCCGGCTGCCCGCCGGATCGCCTCCGGTGGCCGCCGGGTTCCGGAGCCTGGGCCGGGCGACGCGCCTCCGGTGGCTCGGGGGCAGGCGCGCGGCCGACGAGAACTGGGACGCCTACGAGGCCGCGCCGGGGAAGCCGCTCCTCGCCTTCCTCGGCGAGCCGCAGCCTTGGCGGTCGGTGCGGTACTGGCTGCTCGACCTGGCCGAGGAGCTTCGGGCGGGCCTGGCCGACGGGTCGATTCCCGCGGCGCTCCGGCTGGACCGCGTCTGGATCACGGCCGACGGCCGCGCCAAGCTGCTCGACTTCCCGGCGCCGGGGATCGCCGCGCCAGGATTCTGCGGCGAGGGTGGCATGCCCACGCCGCCGTTGCGTGGGCATGTTGCCGGCGAGGGGGCCGGCTTCGCCTCCGCGCGACTCTTCCTGAACCAGGTGGCCGTTGCCGCGCTGGAAGGCCGCATGGTGGATGTTGAGGCGGCGCGCGGCAAGACCCCGGCCGCGCCCGTGCCGATGCACGCACGCAGGTTCCTGATCGCACTTCCGACTTTCGAGGGAGTTGAGCCTCTCGTGAGCGGCTTGAAGCCGCTCCTGCAAAAGGTGGCGTCGGTCACCCCCCGGCGGCGGTTCGGCCTCGTTGTCGCCTGCGCAGTGCTGCCAGTCTTCATGGCGGGCGCCACGCTATTCGGACAGTGGATGATGCGATACTGGATGGAATCGCAGCCGGACATGATGCCCCTCCAGATGTGCCTGGGCCACCTTTCACGGTTGGAAAAGCAGTCTGACGGCAAGGACCACTCTCAGGAGCGCCGGGCGCTGGAAGTCTACATCGCCGGCCGTTTCGGCAAGACGATCTCGGACCCGGCCGCCTGGACCAGCCCGTTTGCCGCGGCGATCAGCCCGGCCCTGCGCGAGAAGGCAGAGCAGCTTGTGGCCAAGTACCCCAACCCTTCGGAGAAGGAACTCGCCGAGGCGAAGGCGGCGCTCGGCCCCACGGTCGACGGATTCGACCTGGTGACAAAGCAAATGGGAAGGTTGTCCGCCTCCATGGTGGCCATGCAAGCAGGCATTATGACGCTGCTGATGGCCTTCGTCAGCCTCGTCTGTGCGCTCGCGTTTCGCAGCGGCCTGGCGATGCTGATGCTTGGGGTGGTCGCCGTCAAACGGGACGGCTCGCGGGCCGGCCGGCTGCGGGTCTTCTGGAGGGCCCTGGTTACGTGGTCGCCTGTTCTGTTCGGGCTGGTCGGGTTCGCGGCTCTCGGCGGATGCGTGTTCGCTGACCCCGCTGTTGGCGACAGTATCATTGTCGTTTTTGGGGCTGCCAGCGGGCTTGCGCTTGGCCTGTTCGCCGCGCTGGCCATCGTGTCCGCGCTTCTGCCGAAGCGCGGCCTTCAGGATCGGCTGGCCGGCACGTGGCTGGTGCCGCGGTAGGGGCACGGCATGCCGTGCCGGAAGCGGTGCGCGGCGGGTCTCCCGACCCGCCGCGTGCGTGCGTTGTCTCGCCGCCCGGGTGCAATTGCCGCGCGGTGGGTCAGGAGACCCACCGCGCACGAGATTAAGTGGCGTTGTAGTGTTGGGCCGCGTGACGGTACAATACGCGCATGCCGCCTTCCGACCGATCGAGCAAGTCCGGCGCTGCCGGCCGGCGATCGTTCGCCACGACGCACTGGAGCCTCGTGGTGGCCGCGGCCCACGACAGCCGGCCCGACGCCCAGGCCGCCATCGCCACGCTGTGCGAAACCTACTGGTATCCGCTCTACTACTACGTCCGCCGCCGCGGCTACCGGGCCGAGGAGGCGCTGGACCTGACGCAGGCGTTCTTCGCCACGCTCCTGGAGAAGGAGTACCTGCGGGCGGCGGACCGCGAGCGCGGCCGCTTCCGCTCTTTTCTGCTGGCCTCGCTGACCCATTTCCTGGCGAAGGAGTGGCGGCGCGCCAGTGCCCGGAAGCGCGGCGGCGGGCGGACCCCGCTCCCGCTCGACCTCCAGGCCGGCGAGAGCCGCTACAGCCAGGAGCCCTCGCACGACGTGACGCCCGAGAAGGCCTTCGAGCGGCGCTGGGCCCTCCTGGTGCTCGAGCGGGCCCTCTCGAAACTCCGCGACGAATACGCCGCGGGCGGCAAGGCGGACCTCTTCCGCCGCCTGGCGGGGTTCCTCGGCGGCGAGAAGAGCGCCCCGTACAAGCAGGTCGCCGCCGACGTGGGGATGACGGAGGCGGCCGTCAAGGTGGCGGTCCATCGCCTGCGCCGGCGCTGCCGCCAGGTGCTGCGGGCCGAGGTCGCCCAGACGGTCGCCGACCCGGCGGACGTCGACGCGGAACTGCGGGACCTGATGGCGGCCGTCGGCCAATGATCTGCCGGCCAATGGAGGTGTGCTATGGAAGAGAAGGCGACCCGATTCCGAGTCCTCTTCGTGGTGTTTGCCGTAATCGTGGGGGCTGGGGATGTGGTAGCGCTGGCCATCGGCGGCCTCGCGGTGTATCATGCGCTGCTTTACCTGACGGGCGAGACCTGCAGCATGGGGGTGTTGGGCGCGGTCATGTATGGGCTTATGGCACTTGTGCTTTTCGATCTGCCGTTGTCTCTGGTCACGGTCCTGCTCGTCGTGCTGGCCCGCAAGAGGCTGCCGCGCTGGGTGCGCATGGCGTTGCTCGTCGGTCTTGCGGCAGCCATCGTCGTTCCGCTCGGCGCGCTGGGGAGCGTCTGGTATGCCGATTACCATCGCAAGGCCAAGCATGAGCGAACGATGCTGCTTTATACCAGCGGGCTGCACCAGGCCGTGGTGTCGGGCGACGTCGCCAAGGCCGAGGCCATCCTCAAGGGTGACAAGAGACCGCTCGTCGAACGCGATTCCGCGGGCACTCCGCTGCTGGTGCTGGCCGTCAAGCAGGGCGACCCGGCGATGGTCGAGATGCTGATTCGCAGTGGGGCCGACGTGGACGCCTCGAACGGAAGCCCCCTGTTGTGGGCCGCCCAAAACGGCCGCGAAGACATGGTCCGGCTCCTTCTGGACAAGGGCGCCCAGATCAACCAGGGAGACAGCGCGTTCAAGACTCCGCTGGCGTATGCCAGGGAGGCCGGACACACGGCTGTGGCCGACCTTCTGTTGGCCCGCGGCGCCACGATGGAGGACCACGAAAGCAGGGCATTCTTCGCGGTCATCGGGGGGAATAAAGCCCGGATGGAAGCGATGCGGGCAGACGGCGTAAATGTCAACGCCCTGGCGCCCCATGGCTACCCGCTCATTTGCATCGCCGCCCAGGGCGGCCACGTGGACATGGCCGAGTTCCTGATCTCCCAAGGGGCCGACGTGAACGCCGGCCACCCGCAACTTGGCTGTACTCCCCTTCACGGGGCCGCGCAGGAAGACAAGGCGGAAATGGCGAGGTTCCTGCTCTCGAAGGGCGCCAAGATTAGCGCCACGGACATGAGCGGCGCAACGCCGTTGCACACGGCGGCCTGGTGGGGGCGCGCCGACGTCGCTGGGGTCCTCATCGCAGGCGGTGCGAACGTGAATGCAGCAGACCGGAAAGGCCACACGCCGCTGGCCGTGGCGCTGGAGAGGAAGAACAACGAGGTGGTTGAACTCCTCAGAAAGGCTGGGGCAAAGGAGTAGCCTGCACACCTGACGGAGGGCTAACCATGAAAGCGTTCGCCACAGTATCTTTGGCCGTCCTGCTGTCGCTCTGGGGAGGTGCGGAGGCCCGCGCCCAGGGCAAGTTTGCCCTGAAGTGGGTGGATGCCCCGCTCGCGGATCCGATTGCGCCCGGAAAGCGCACGGCCTACCTGGGGACGCCGGGGAAGCCCCATGACCTGAAAGCGCCGCCTCCGAATATGCAGGGGGAGGTCTGGTACTTCACCCTCCCCGTCTGCGGCACGCGGGTGCTGGCTGCCCTGGAGGCCTCCGCGCCGCCGAAGCTGTACGTCGACACGGACGGCACCGGCGACCTCTCGAAGGCGGCGCCGCTGCCGGCCGGGGGCCCCGCGGGGGCGTCGTGGTTCGGCCCGGTCACGGTTTGCCTCCGAGGCGTGAAAGAGCCCGCCCGTATGCGGCTCTCCTTCTGGTCGGACACGCCTTCCGGTAGGCAGCGTAATCTGGCCGTTGTGCCGGGCGGGTACATGGTTGGCGAGGTCAGCCTGGCGGGGAAGACGTACCGGGTCGCGCTCGTCGATAACAACCTCAACAGCAAGTATGACAAGGCCGCGAGCCTGGCGTCGGACGGCGACACCCTGGCGATCGATGTGAACCAGGATGGCAAGTTCGCGTACTCGCCGGACGAACTCGAGGTCCTGCCCCTCGTGGACATGATGCACATCGGCGATGCCTACTACCGGGTGGACGTGGGCGAGGAAGGCCGGTCGCTGAGTCTGACGAAAACGGAGCCCGCCTTGGGTACGCTGGACACCGGCTGCCCGGACCTTGTCCTGTCGGTCGTCGGCGATGCCGGCTTCCATCGGCTGCACGGATCCGGCGGGAAGTGGCGCCTTGCCGCAGGGTCGTACCGTACGGTCCAGTTCGCGCTCATCCGGACCGATGCCGACGGCATCCCATGGACCCTGCCGCACTACTGGGGCCACTTCGGCGGTCTCGCCAGCTTCGAGATTCGCCCTGGCGAGGTCACTGTGCTCAAGACCGGCCCGCCGCTGGCGAGCCGCTTGACCGTAACCAAGCCCAACAAGGGGAGCATCTATATGTCCTTCCAGCCGGTGGGACAGGCGGGGGAAGGATACAGGGTGCACGCGGACAAAGAGGCGCGCAGCCAAGCGGCGCCGGGCGTGCGCATCCTCGATGAGCAGGGCAAGGTGCTGACCGTGGACAAGTTTGCCTACGAGTGAGGCATACCGTCCTGGTACTCGTGGCGAGTACCCGAAGGTTTCAAGGGCAAGTTCCGCGTCGAGATGCTGCCGAACCTGGGGCCGTTCGAGTTCCGCAACACCAGCGAGTGGCACACCGTCGAGTAGTTGGCGGCGCGTGATGGCTGCGGCGGGGCAGGCCTGGTACTACAACGCCACTTCGCGCGGCCCGCCCTGGGCGGGACCCGCCGCGCACCTGCGTTATCTCACCGCCCGGGGACAATCGTCGCGCGGTGGGTCAGGATATGCGTCTGGCGTTGTCATTCCGAGCGAGCGCAGCGAGTCGAGGAATCTCGCTGTGGTCGTTGCCGTTCAGACATTCGCACGGCGAGACCCCTCGACTCGCTGCGCTCGCTCGGGGTGACAACATGAAGGGAACACGCTAAACACATACGGGTCAGGAGACCCACCGCGCACGAGGTTAAGGTAGAGTCGAGGTCTGGCGCGGTGACCTGCGGCCACGGGGAGTTGCCGTTGCCGGCGGCTTTCGCCTTCTGGCCGGTGCCTCATTCCGTGCCGCGTTCCGGTTCCAGACCCCGCTCATCGAACC
>Ga0315273_10001471_pt1 | contig 26856 bp, 19 predicted proteins | sample YL17G02_0_MG_FD_205753 | JGI IMG/M metagenome (GOLD analysis project Ga0315273, IMG submission 205753) | Sediment microbial communities from Yellowstone Lake, YNP, Wyoming, USA - YL17G02_0 | ecosystem: Environmental > Aquatic > Freshwater > Lake > Sediment | place: USA: Wyoming | collected... | reverse complement strand
CCTGATGCGGTCGGGAGTTCTGCGTGGCGGTGGGAGAGACATTCCCGGCCGGCCGTGCGAACTCCCGGCCGCTGTTCTTGCGGCGCGAGCCGTGCCCTCACCCAGCGCGCAGCCGCGCGTTGGTCGACCGCGCGTTCGCGCAGCCGGCGCGCGCCCGCCTGCCAGAACTCGATCGCTTCGGGCACCGGGCGGAATCCACCCTGCTGTGCGGCGACCGGGTCGCCCGCGAACTCATCGCCTGCCGCGGCTCAGGCCGCCTGCGACAGGGCCGCGAGCGTGGGCAGCCGCAGCGTGAATGTCGAGCCTTCGCCGGGCACACTCGTGGCGGAAAGCGTGCCGCCGTGCGCCTCGGCCACGCCGCGTGCGATCGCGAGCCCGAGACCGAGACCCCGCGATCCGAACTCGAGCGTGCTCGAGGAATGGTGACTGAGCGAGTCGAGCATCGAGGAGGTGGCATCGAACAGCAGCGGCAGCCGCTCGGCCGGGATCCCGACCCCGTCGTCGCGCACGGTGAACACCAGCTCGCCGCCCTCGCGCCGCGCCTCCACCCACACGTGCCCGCCGTCCGCCGTGAAGCGCACCCCGTTGGCGATCAGGTGTGCCAGCGCCTTGGTCAGCCGGGATCCGTCCACCCGCGCGCTGCCGAGACCCGGCGCCAACTCGGCTGCGAGCGCCACGGACCGGCCCCGCGAGGCCCTTCGCACGTCGGCGAGCGCGTGTTCGACCAGCGCCGCGAGCGGGTGCTCGTCGAGCGCCAGTGGCATGCGTTCGCCCTGCAGCTGCGTCATACGCGTGGCGTCCTCGGCGATGTTCGCGAGCTTGGTCGCCGCGCGGCCCATCGCCTCGAGCGCCTCGCGCTGGCGGTCGCTCACCGGCCCCAGCAGGCCGTCGGCCATCAGCTCCTGGTAGGAGGTGATCACGCTGATCGGAGTGCGCAGCTCGTGCGAAGCCACGTTGATGAACTCGCTGCGCAGCCGCGCCACCTGCTCCAGGTTCTGCACCAGCGCATGCTGTTGCTGGCGCATGTCGCCGAAGCGGGTGGTGAGGTAGCCCAGCTCGTCGCGCCCGGCCGATTCGAGCGGATAGTCGTAGTCGCCGCGCTCCATCGCCTCGGCGGCGCGAACCAGGCGTTGCACCGGCGAGGTGATGCGATGCGAGACGAACACACCGGCCAGCAGCACCAGCAGCAGCGCCACCACGCCGATCTCGAGCAGCCGGCCCTGCATGTCGCGCAGGAACGCAGTCTCGGTGTCGAGCGCGCGCTGCATCACGTACACCTGCCGGGAACCCGGTTCGGAACGAGGCAGCTCGCGCGCGAGCGTGAGGTAGGTGTGCGAGGGGGCCCGGACCTCGAACACCGCGCCGTCGCGCGACCACGCGCCGCGCGGTCCCGCCTCCCGCACCGAGCCGAGCGCGGCCTCGCGATCCTCGGGCTCATCGAGCGTGCTGCCGGTGCTGGTGGCACCCGAGACGAATGTGACCTCGCTGCGGGTCAGCGAACGGAGCCGGGTCGCGAGATCGCGGCCGATGCGGTCGCCCAACAGCAGCCAGCCCGCGGTGCGGCCGCCGACGCGCACCGGGGTCAGCGTCACCTGGTAATGCGCACCGGGATCCACCAGCACGGTCGCCAAGGTGCGCGATCCGTCGGCGTCCCGCAGCAGTCGCCGGCGTCCGCCCGCGCTGCTCGCGGCGGCACCGGCCGAGGCGATCAGGCGTCCCTCGGTATCGAGCACCTCGAACAGGTCCGAGCGTGTGATGGTGTTGAACGAGGACGCGACCCCGCCCACGGTGGCGCGAACCTCGGGGTCCGAGGCGCCACCGGGAAGGGTGAGCACCGAGAAGAACCGCGGGTCCTGCACGATCACCTGCCCGGCCACGGTGAGCTGGTCGAAGCGCGCGTCGAGGAGGTCCTCGAGCACCGCCGAGGCGCGACGCAGGTCCTCCTGGATGTTCTGGTGGGTCCGGTTCTCGAATGTGTGATTGACGGTCACCAGCCCGGCGAACGTGAGCGCCACGATCGGGAGCACCGTGAACAGCAGGATGCGATGCCGCAGCGAGAGGTGCACGACTCAGTACCTCAGAACCAGCGTGGCGCCGTCGGCGGGCAGGTCGATCTCCCGCTCGAGCACCGGAAGGTCGGGGTGCCACACGCGCACACGATAGTGCCCGGCGGGCACGTCGGGGAGCGTGAAGCCGCCGTCGGCGTCGGGCCGCGTGAAGGCGTGGTGCGGCAGGACCAGCACGTACGCCGCCATGTTGTTGTGGATCTCGCAGTACACGTTCACCAGCCCGGGCTTGTCGAATCTCACCCGCTTCGACTGTCCCCTGGGATAGCGGCCGAGATCGAAGCGCTTCACCGGCGAGACGCTGAACACGTTGTGGTAGATCGGATCGGCGTTCGGGAAGTCGACGCTGACGCCGACGGCGACCGCGAGGACGCGCGGGTCGAACGCCTGATCGCGCTGCACGAGCTGTGGATGACCGGTGGTGGCGGCGAGTGCGGAATCGGCACCCGCCGGGATGCGGTCGAAGAAGATGACGGCGTCGGTCACGGCGCCGTGGACGATCGGGCGCACGTTCGCGAGCGAGCCCGCCTGGCCGGTGTAGGCGTTGGCCGCCGTCTCGGTGCGCTGGCTCGTGGCCGGGACATGCAACTCGCCGCGCAGCACCGCGGCGTCGCACGCCGAAGCCGCGGTCATGCTGGCAAGCGCCAGCACCCACCGCATCCCTGCGGGGTGTCCTCGGAGTCGTGCCATCGTCCCTGGTGGCCTCGGGGGTGTCGCGTGACCCTGCCCGTGGGTTATCGGCTCCCGGCGGAGCACGCTTGAGCCGCCATGGCCGCGGCTTTCGCCGATGCACGGCGGACTCGGAAGGGGTAATCTGCGCCGACCGCCCGAGGCGGTGGAAGGAGCTTCCTTGAAGCATCCGTTCCTGGTCGGAGAGCTGGTGTATCTGCGCCCGCTGCAAGCGGATGACGCCGAACTCTTCGCCGAGTGGCTCAACGATACCCGTGTCACCCGCACACTCCGGGCCCGTGGGCCCATCACGGTCGAGGCCGAGCGGGAATGGATCGCCCGCGTGAGTGCCGACCCGAGCGAGTTCGTGTGCGCCCTGGTGCTGCGCAAGGGCGACCGGCTCATCGGCTCGGCCGGGCTGCACGCGATCGACTGGCAGGCGCGGTCGGCGAGCTTCGGGATCAAGATCGGCATCCCCGCCATGTGGGGGAGGGGATACGGCACCGAGGCCACGCGACTCGTCACCGACCACGCGTTTCGCACGCTCAACCTGAACCGCGTGGGTCTCCAGGTGCATGCTGGCAACGTCGCCGGCCGGCGCGCGTACGAGAAGGCCGGCTACCGGGTCGAGGGCATCCAGCGCGAGGCCGTCTACCGCGAAGGACGCTTCGGCGACCTGGTGCTGATGGCCGTCCTGCGATCGCAATGGGAAGCGGCGGCGGGAGCTGACGGGAAGCCCCGGGCAGCAGCTCGTGCCGGCCCTGCTGCGAGGCGTGGGGGTGGCACGGCAGGTGCTAAGGGCAGAAGAAAACGCTAGCAGGACTTTGCAAAGCGACGCATGATTTAGTCTGCCGGAGGGCATCCCTCCCTCGCCGGCATCCCGGAACCCCACGCTGTTCCCCTCAGCCCGGAGTCCCTGATGCTCACACGGGTGCGTTCGTCGCTGTTCACGCTGCTCGCCCTTCTCGCGCTCGGCGCGATGGTGTGGGGGTGCAGCAAGAAGACCTCGCTCGTCACCGCGCCGACCGGAAGCGACATCACCACCGCGGTCGCCTCGCTCCGGCTGAGTGATCCGGCGGCCCAGGCCGCGATCCGTGTCCAGGACCGGCACACTGGCGATCTGCTGCGCATGAGTGGCGTGGTCGGCACCGCGATCACGCTCGATGCCGCCGGCAAGCCCGCGTTGCTCGTGCTCACCGAGAGCGCGATGGGCGCCGGGCGTCTGCCCTCGCTGCTGGAGGGCTACAACGTGATCGAACTGGTGACCGGGAAGATCCACGCGTTCAAGAGCACCGGTGGTGGTGTGAGCCACACGGCCAAGCAGACCGCGCCGATCCAGCTCGGCACCTCGGGTGGCTCGGTGACCGATCTCGCCAACGGATTCTGCTGCTCCGGCACGCTCGGCGCGCTGGTGCAGAAGGGTGGCGTCCAGTACATCCTGAGCAACAGCCACGTGTTCGCGGGCGACGTGGTCTCGGGCGGCAATGGCAAGGTGGCGGCGATCGGTGACGACGTGACCCAGCCGGGCTATGTCGACAACAACTGCAGCACCACCGGCACGAACATCGTCGCGGACGTGTCGTCGCTCTCCACGCTCTATCCGCCGACTTCCACGCCCAACGTCGACTGCGCCATCGCGCAGGTGCGTTCGGGCATGGTTCGCACCGACGGCGCCATCCTCGAGATCGGCACGCTTTCCGCCTCGACAGTGGGCGCGTTCGTGGGCCAGGCCGTCAAGAAGAGTGGTCGTACCACCGGCCTCACCCGCGGTTCGATTTCCGGTCTCAACGCGTCCGTGAACGTCGGTTACGAAGACGAATGCGGTGGCACCTCCTTCACCAAGTCGTTCACCGGCCAGCTCGTGGTGAGCCAGCGTAACAGCGGCTTCCTCAACTCGGGCGACTCGGGCTCGCTGATGGTGGAAGACGTGGCCACCAACCCGCGCGCGGTCGGCCTGCTGTTCGCCGGCAGCCGGACCAGCGCCATCGCCAACCCGATCGGCGACGATCTCGCGCAGCTCGGTGTCACCATGGTGGGGCAGTGAACGGGCGCTGATCCGACGCCCGTCGTGAAGCTCCAGATCGATTACCGCGCGCGCGCCCGGTCCGGATCCCGGACCGGGCGCCGCGCATCGGTGGAGCCGCCCGAGCGACGCCGCGTGGCACCCGCTTGCGTGCGGCCCGCCGTGACGCTCCTCCTGGTCGCGTTCGCCGTCGTGACGCTCGTCACCGGCTGCCAGCGGGCCGACACCCAGCGGGAGACCACGATGCCCCAGCGTCCCATCGTCGAGGTGCTCGCCACGCACACGCCCGAGCTGATGCGGGTGCCGGGTGTGGTCGGCACCTACCAGGGCTCGCTCGCCGACGGCCGGCCCTGCATCAAGCTGATGGTCGTCCGTGTCACGCCCGAGCTGCGGGAGAAGCTGCCGCGCACGCTGGAAGGCTGGCCGGTCGAGCTCGACGAGACGGGCGAGATCCACGCGCTCGGAGACTCGGCGCGATGAACCGCCCGGCGCTCTACCTGGTGGTCTCGCTGTCGGGCGCCGCGGTACTGGCGCTCGAGATCCTCGGCACGCGCGTGCTGGCGCCATTCTATGGCGCGAGCCTCTACCTGTGGTCCGCGCTCATCTCCGTGACGCTTGCCGCGCTGGCGGCGGGCTACGCCGTGGGCGGGCGCTGGGCGGACCGCGGCCCCACGGCCGGCCGGCTGGCCGCCGTGCTGGTGGTGGCCGGCGCCTGGGTGCTGGCCGTACCGCTGCTGCGCGCGCCGCTGTTGCACGCGAGCGAGGCATTCGGGCTCCGCGCCGCGGTGCTGGTCGCGGCGACGGTCCTGTTCTTCCCACCGCTCGTGTTGCTCGGCATGGTGGGCCCGTACGCGATCCGTCTCGCCATCCGCGAGGTGGGCGAGGTGGGGCGCACGGCCGGCGATCTGTTCGCGGTCTCGACGCTGGCGAGCGTGGCCGCCGCACTGCTCACCGGCTTCGTGCTCATCCCGGAACTCGGCGTGACGCGATTGCTGTTCGTGGTCGCGATCGCCCTGTTCGTGGCGGCGCTGGTCGCCGCTGGTGCCCGTCGGGCGGGTGGACCACCGGCGCTGCTGCTGGCGCTCGCCGGCCTGGCGCTCGGGGCGTGGGGGCTCACGCGGACCGCGACGCTGCCGCCGGGAGTGCTCGCGCTCGAGCAGAGTCCCTACGGCGAGCTGCGCGTGATCGAGCACAAGGAGTTCCGCTACCTGCTCATCGATGGTGGCATGCACACCATCGTGCAGCGGGACGACAACGCGCCACGGCAGCCCTACATCCTTGCCGGCGAGACCGCGGCGCTCACGTTCGCCCGTCCCGGCCGCGCGCTGCTGCTCGGTCTCGGCGGGGGTTCGATGGCGCGTGTCCTGGCACGCGACGGGTGGGAGGTGGACGCGGTCGACATCGATCCGGCGATCGCGAAGCTCGCGGCCCGCTTCTTCCGGCTCGATCCCGGGCACGCCAGCGTGACCGTGGCCGACGCGCGGCGTTACCTGCGCGAGACGCGCGAAAGCTGGTCCTTCATGTTCTTCGACGTCTACGCCAGCGGTTCGATGCCGCTCCATGTGGCCACCGCCGAGGCGTTCGCCGAGGCCCGGCGACACCTGGCGCCCGGCGGCGCCATCGCGCTCAACGTGGAGGGGATCGGCTGGCATGACCCGCTCATCCACGCGCTGGCGGCCACGCTCGGCAGCTCGTTCCCCCATGTCGTGGCATTGCCCACCAGCGAGCCTCCGAATCAGCTCGGCAACGTGGTGCTGGTGGCTTCGGACCACGAGCTGGAACTGGACGAGGACGCGCTCGGCGATCCGGTGGGCTCGCTGCCGGACGAGTACGAGCACTGGTGCGTGCTGCAGCGCCGCCACGCCTGGGACAACCGCTTCACGCCCGGGCACGGGCGCGTGCTCACCGACGACTGGAATCCCGCCGACCTGCACGCCGAGGAGATCAACCTCGCCGTGCGCCGCTCGATCCGGCGCGACCTGCCCGCGGTGCTGCTGGGCTGGTGAGCCGGGGCGGCGGCTCGCGACCATTCCCGCGACGGAGAGGTCGGGCCAGCGGCCCGATGACGATCGAGGCGCCGGTCCGCGAAGACCGGCGCCTCGCCGATTCGACCGCCGGGGCGGACGCGCTCAGCGGTACGCCGCGATCCCCGTGATGTGCTCGCCCAGCACCAGCGTGTGGATGTTGTGCGTGCCCTCGTAGGTCTTCACCGACTCGAGATTGCACATGTGCCGCATGATCGGGTACTCGGACGTGATGCCATTGGCGCCGTGGATGTCACGGGCGCGACGCGCGATGTCGAGCGCGATCTCGCAGTTGTTGCGCTTGGCCATCGAGACGTGCTCGGGCTTGCACACCCCGCGCTCCTTCATGCGGCCGCACTGCAGCGCGAGCAGCTGGCCCTTGATGATCTCGGTGAGCATCTTCGCGAGCTCGGCCTGGATCAGCTGGAACGACGCGATCGGCTTGCCGAACATGATGCGTCCCTTGCTGTACTCGGTCGACGATTCGAAGCACGCCATGGCCGCGCCGATCACCCCGAAGGCGATGCCGAAGCGGGCCTGCGTGAGGCATCCGAGCGGGGCCTTCAGCCCGATGCCATTCGGCAGCACGTGCGAATCCGGCACGAACACATCCTGCAGGATGAGCTCGCTGGTGACCGAGGCGCGCAGCGAGTGCTTGCGATGCTGTTCGGGCGCGGAGTAGCCCTTGAAGCCCTTCTCGACCAGGAAGCCCATGATGCGCTCGCGGCCGGAGGCCTCGTCTAGCCCCTTGGCCCACACGATCGCGAGGTCGGCCACGGTGCCGTTGGTGATCCACATCTTGGCGCCGTTGAGGACCCAGCCGCCCGGCGCCCGCTTGGCGCGCGTGATCATGCCGCCCGGGTCCGACCCGAAGTCCGGCTCGGTGAGACCGAAGCAGCCGATCACCTCACCCTTGGCCATCCTCGGCAGCCAGTGCATGCGCTGCTCCTCGCTGCCGTACTCGTAGATCGGGAACATGCACAGGGCGCCCTGCACCGATGCGAAGCTGCGCAGACCGGAATCGCCGCGCTCGAGCTCCTGCATGGTGAGGCCGTAGGCCACCGGGCCGACACCCGCGCAACCGTACTTCTCGGGCAGCGTGGCGCCGAAAAGCCCCATCTCGCCCAGCTCGGGGACCACCTCGGAGGGGAAGTAGGAATCGTCGTAGGCCTTCTCGATCAGCGGCAGGAATCGCTCGTCCACCCAGTCGCCGACGGCGTCGCGGATCTGGCGCTCGTCCTCGGTGAGCAGCGAATCGATATCGTAGAAATCAGTGCGCGTGGCGCGGGGCATGTCGAAGCTCCTTGGAGTGCGCGCGTGGTGCGCGCGGCGCGGCAGCGGGTCGTCGCGAGGGCAGTATAGAAGGCCGCTGGAGGGGGCTCAAACGCGCCGGGTGGCACGGGCGGACGGGGGATAAGACGAGGGCCCGCGCCGGGTGAGCGGCACGGGCCCCGGGACGGGAGGCGCTCAGGCTTCGGCGCCGGCCGCGAACTTGAACAGGAACGCCGCCACCGCCGCCGCGAGCAGCTCGGCCACGATGTGGATCCAGATGCTCCCGAGGGCCACCAGCCCGAGCACGCCGGCGCCCACGGCCACGGCCGGGTTGAACGCGCCACCCGAGATGCCGCCGACCGAGTACGCGCCGATCAGCACCGTGAAGCCGATCGCGAGACCATAGTTCGAGTTGCCCGCCGTGCCCTTGGCGGTGGCGCTGTTGAGCACCACCCACACCAGCGCGAAGGTGAACAGGAATTCGGCGAGGAACGCCGGTCCCATCGCCGGAACCAGCGGCACACTGCCGCTCAGGTTCGCGGCGTAGAGGTAGCGGACCGCCAGCGTCGCGACGAAGGAGCCGAGGACCTGGGCCACCCAGTAGGGGATCACGTCGCCGGCGGGGCACTTGCCACGCAGGAACACGCCGAGCGTCACCGCCGGGTTGAAGTGGCCGCCCGAGATGTGCCCGCCGGCGTAGACCATCACCATCAGCGCCGAGCCGATCGCGAGCGGCGGCATGACACCTGCGCCGCGGGACAGGATGGTGCAACCGATCGTGAGCATCAGGAAGAATGTCCCGATGAATTCGACTAGGTACTTCTTCATGGCGGGTCGTGCTCCTCTGGCGTGGGGCTGCGTCTTGCGGGGCACGAGGCACCGCGGAATCGATCTCGACGCCGTCTCGCGGCGGTCCCTCCCTGCGGCCGGCGGCGCGGATGGGCCACGATACCGGAGAACCGGAGCGCATCCTGTCGCAATCCGGACCGGGGACGCAACCCGGTGGGCGCGGCATGGGGAATGGACCGGGGCTCGCCGGGAGTGATCGTGGCTGGCGGAGTGCCGCCCTGGCATCGCTCGGACACGAACCGTCGCCATTGCGGTGCCGTCGGCGAGAGCCTACGCTACGTCACCATGCGCCGCGACCCCTTCCGACCGGAGACCCCACGATGCGAACCCTCGTCCGCGCGGTGCTGCTGTGTGCCGCCCTGCTGGCCGTGACCGGCGTCGACCAGACCACCTTCGCCGCCCGCGGGAGCGCCAGTCGCTCGATCGTCTACGCGCGACACGGCATGGTCGCCTGCTCGCAGCCGCTCGCCGCCCAGGCGGGACTCGAGATCCTCAAGGCCGGCGGCAGCGCCGTCGATGCGGCGATCGCCGTGAACGCCTGTCTCGGACTGATGGAGCCCACCGCCAACGGCATGGGCGGCGACCTGTTCGCGATCGTGTGGGATCCGAAGACCAAGGCACTGCACGGTCTCAACGCCTGTGGCCGCTCGCCGCTCGGACTCAAGGCCGAGATGATCCCGCCCGAGAAGGACGGCACCATCCCGCTCTACTCGCCCTATTCGTGGAGCGTGCCGGGAGATGTCGATGGCTGGGGCGAGTTGCACGCGAAGTACGGCAGGCTGCCGCTCGCTCGCGACCTGGCGCCGGCGATCCGCTTTGCCGAGGAGGGCTTCCCGCTCTCGCCCGTGATCGCGAGCGACTGGGATCGTTCGACCCGCGTGTTCAAGGACAAGCCCGGCTTCGCGGAGGTCTTCATGCCCGGCGGTCGTGCGCCCCGCGAGGGCGAGATCTTCAAGAACCCGGCGCTGGCGAAGACGCTGCGTCTCGTGGCCAAGAAGGGGCGAGACGGCTATTACAAGGGCCCGATCGCCGAGGCCATCGTGCGCTACTCGAAGGCCAACGGCGGGTTCTTCTCGCTCGAGGACTTCGCGAAACACCACTCGGAGTGGGTCGATCCGGTTTCGGTGAGTTACCACGGCGTCGACGTGTGGGAGCTGCCGCCCCCGGGCCAGGGCATCGCCGCGCTGCAGTTGCTGAACGTGCTCGAGAACTTCGACCTCAAGGGCATGGGCCGCGGCTCGGCCGACTACTGGCACGTGATGACCGAGGCCAAGAAGGTCGTATTCGCCGACCGCGCGCGTTACTACGCCGATCCCGAGTTCGTGAAGGTGCCGGTGCAGGAGCTGCTGTCGAAGGATTACGCCAAGCAGCGCGCCCGGCTCATCGACATGCAGCACGCCGCGGTGAAGGACGTCCCCGGCGACCCGGTGGCACTCAACCGTCGCGAGACCACCTACTTATGCACCGCCGACGACAACGGGATGATGGTGTCGATGATCCAGAGCAACTACACCGGCTTCGGCAGCGGCTACGTGGTGCCCGAGCTGGGCTTCGGCCTGCAGGACCGCGGCAACCTGTTCGACCTGCGTCCCGGTCGCCCCAACTCGTACGCGCCCGGCAAGCGTCCGTTCCACACCATCATCCCGGCGTTCGTGACCCGGGACGGCCAGCCACTGATGGCGTTCGGCCTGATGGGTGGCGACATGCAGCCCCAGGGGCACGCGCAGATCGTGGTGAACCTCATCGACTTCGGCATGAACCTCCAGGAGACGGGGGACGCGATCCGCTTCCACCACACCGGCTCGACCGAGCCCACCGGGACCGTGATGATCGACGGTGGCATCCTGCATATCGAGGATGGCCTGCCCGACTCGGTGCTCGACGAGCTCAAGCGCCGCGGGCATCACCTGGAGCCCGAGGCCGTGGGATTCTATGGCGGCTACCAGGCCATCTGGCGCGACTCGCTCACCGGGGTCTATTCCGGCGCCACCGAGAAGCGCAAGGACGGATGCGCGATCGGGTATTGACGGGCGCGGGGGTGCGACGCAGCACTTCCGCCGGGACCATGGCGGCCCCCGGGCCTCGCCTCATCCTCCTGACCCGGCCGTGACGTGTGAGCCGGCGGGGCTCTGCTAGCATCACGCCGCCATCGCCCGCCACGCGGACCCTGACCGACCGGAGAGCGCACCCGCCCATGCCCTTGCGACGTATCCGTCCCGCCGCCTTCGCGGCGCTGTCCCTCGCGCTCGCCGCATCACTCTCGCACGCCGATCCGCGCCCGCCCGTGGTGCTCGATGGTGCGCACATCCGTCTCGAGCTCGAAAAGCTGCGCGTGACCGGCACCGCGCTCTACGTCGCGGCGCATCCCGACGACGAGAACACCTCGATGCTGGTGTGGCTCGCCAATGGCAGGAAGGTACGCACCGGCTATCTCGCGATGACGCGCGGCGACGGCGGGCAGAACCTGATCGGCTCGGATGTCGGTGACAAGCTCGGCGTGATCCGCACGCAGGAACTGCTCGGCGCACGGCGCGTGGACGACGCCGAGCAGTACTTCACCCGCGCGATCGACTTCGGATTCTCGAAAGGGCCCGACGAGACCATGGCGATCTGGGGTCGCGACTCGATCCTCGCCGACGTCGTGCGCGTCATCCGCACCCTCCGGCCCGACATCATCGTCACACGCTTCCCGACCGACGGCAGCGGCGGCCACGGACACCACACCGCCTCGGCCATCCTGGCGGAGGAGGCGTTCGTGGCCGCGGCGGACCCGGCGCGCTTCCCCGACCAGTTGCGCCAGGGACTCGAACCCTGGCAGGCCAGGCGCCTGGTGTGGAACGTGTTCCGCTTCGGCGCCGCGGGCGCCGACACGACGCCCGGTCGCATCCACGTCGACCTCGGCGCGTATGACCCGCTGCTCGGCCGCTCGTACACCGAGCTGGCGGGCGAGAGCCGCAGCATGCACAAGACGCAGGGATTCGGCGCCGCCGAGCGGCGCGGCGTGTGGGACAACGCCTATGAGCATCGGCTCGGCGAGAAGGCCAGGACCGATCTGTTCGACGGCGTGGATCTGACCTGGAAGCGCTTTCCCGGCGGCCCGAAGGTGGACGCGCTGCTCGCCAGGGCACTCGCGGCGTTCGACGAGAAGCATCCACAGGCGATCGTGGCCACGCTGATCGACGCGTACGCCGCGATGCAGGCCATCCCCGATGCGCCGCTGGTGCGCGAGCGCGAGCACGATCTGCTGCGCGTGATCGAGGCGTGCGAAGGGCTGTGGCTCGAGGCCGTGGCGACACGGCCGCTGGTCTCGCCCGGCTCGACCGTGAAGGTGATCGTGACGGCGCTCGACCGCACCGGCGGAGGAGCGAGCATCGAGCAGGTGGCGGTCCGACCCGGCGGCGCGGGCTGGACGCGCGGCTCGGTGAAGCTGGCACCGAACACGGCGTGGAACGACACCGTTTCGGTGCAGATCGCCGCGGACGCGCCGATCGGGCAACCCTACTGGCTCGCCGAACCGGCCGTGGGCGGACTCGCCACGGTGAAGGATCCGGCGCTCATCGGCAGCCCGGAGAGCGCACCCGCGACGACCGCGCACTTCACCCTGAAGCTCGCGGGAAGGACGCTCACGCTCGAGCGGCCCCTGGTGTATCGCTGGGTCGACCCGGTCTTTGGCGAGCGCTATCGCGCGATGGAAGTGGCGCCACCGGTGCGGATGAAGTTCGATCGCGGGTTCCGGCTCGTGAACACCGCCCCTGCCGCCGCGGGCGCCGGTGGCACGCGCGTCGGAGTCTCGCTCTCGGCGACGGATGGACCGGTGACCGGCACCCTTCGAGTGCTGGCGACGGACGGTGTCCGGATCGCTCCCGAGGGCGTGGCGCTGTCGCTGCGTCCGGGCGCGCCCGACACCACCATCGGCTTCACCGCGACGGGCGCGCCGACCGGGACAGGTGCGGGCCTGACGGCGACGTTCGAATCGGGCGGCCGCCGTTTCGACACGCACATCACCGAACTCGACTACGCCCATATCCCGATGCAGGTGATGGAGCCGAAGGCCACGGTGCGCCTGGTCGGCGTCGACGCCACGTGCACCGCGAGGAACGTCGCCTACCTCATGGGCTCGGGCGATGTCGGTCCCGACGTGCTGCGCGAACTGGGCGCCGACGTCACGCTGCTCGACGACGGTGATGTCGAGAACGCCGATCTGTCGCGCTTCGACTGCATCGTGGTCGGCGTGCGCGCCTACAACACGCGCCCGCGTCTGCGCGCGTTGCAGCCGCGGCTGCTCGACTACGTGTCGCGGGGCGGGCGGCTGGTGGTGCAGTACCAGACCGCCGAGGACGGACTGAAGGACCGCATCGGGCCGTATCCGATGACCATCTCGCGCGACCGTGTCACGGTGGAGGAGGCGCCGATGCGCCTCCTCAAGACCGACCATCCGCTGCTCGACCGGCCCAACAAGATCGCCGATGGCGACTTCACCGGCTGGGTGCAAGAGCGCGGCCTCTACTACGCCAATCCGTGGGACCCGCGCTACGACACGGTGCTGTCGGCGAACGATCCCGGCGAGCCGGCACGCGACGGCGGGTTGCTCTACACGCACTATGGCAAGGGCGTATTCATCTACACCGGGCTGGCGTTCTTCCGCCAGCTCCCGGCAGGCGTGCCCGGGGCCTGGCGGCTGTTCGCGAATCTCGTGAGCCCGGAGCGCTGAGCCGTTGTCCGGACGTGATTTACGGGACCCGCCTCCGGGAACACGCGAAGGTGGTGATGCGCCCGGGCGCGGCTCGGGCGGCGAGCGCGCTCCGGTGTTCGGACACTGGGGCGTGTGGTATGTGCTGGTCGCCCTCGATCTCGCGATCGTGATCGTCGCCTGCGCCTGGATCACGCGCGTCCACCGATGAGCCCGCTCGACTGGTGGGTGCTGGCGAGTGCGCTGGCGTTCTTCGTCGGCTACGGCGTGTGGAGGAGCCGCGGCGAGCGGGACCTCGGGGACTACCTGCTCGCCGGCCGCTCGATGCCGTGGCCGATGGTGGCGCTGTCGGTGATGGCGACGCAGGCGAGTGCCGTGACGTTCCTCTCGACGCCCGGGCAGGGCTACGCCGACGGGCTGCGCTTCGTGCAGTTCTACTTCGGCCTGCCACTGGCGATGATCGTGCTGTGCGTGACCCTGTTGCCGATCTACCACCGGCTCAAGGTGTTCACCGCGTACGAGTACCTGGAGCAGCGCTTCGACGGCAAGACGCGCACGCTCGCCGCGGCGCTGTTCCTCACCCAGCGTGGCCTCGCGGCCGGTATCACGCTGTACGCGCCGGCGCTGGTGCTGTCGGTGATCCTCGGCTGGGACATCCAGCTCACGGTGATGCTGCTCGGAGTGCTCGCGGTGGTCTACACCGCGAGCGGAGGCAGCAAGGCGGTGAGTCACACGCAGGCGCTGCAGTTCACCATCATCCTCGCCACCATGGTGCTCACCGCGGTGCTGGTGTGGCGTGGCCTGCCGCGCGGAGTCTCGGTGTCGGACGCGTCGTTCCTCGCCGGTTCGCTCGGCCGGTTGAACGCGCTCAATACGCACTTCGATCCCAATGACCGCTACACACTGTGGTCGGGGTTGATCGGCGGGTTCTTCCTGCAGATGAGCTACTTCGGCACCGACCAGTCGCAGGTGGGGCGCTATCTCACCGCGCGTTCGCTCACGCAGAGCCGGCTCGGACTTCTCTTCAACGGTCTGGTGAAGGTGCCGATGCAGCTTGCCATCCTGTCGCTGGGCGTGGTGGTGTTCGTCGCCTCGTTGTTCGGCACGCCCCCGCTGCACTTCGATCCGGCCACTTCGGCGAGGCTCGCGCACGGCGCGCACGCACGCGAATGGTCCGAGCTGGAGCTGCGCCAGCGCGCGGCGGCCGAGATGCGCCGGCACGACGCCGTGGCGCTGGTGGCGGCACGGCACCAGGGCGAGCCACCGGCGATCACCGCCGCCGCCGCGGTGCTCGGGCGCGACCAGGCCGAACTGGACGGGATCAAGAAGGAGAGTGCCGCGCTCATCGCCAGCGCCGCCCCGGGCGCCCCGACCAACGACACCAACTTCATCTTCCTGCGCTTCGTGCTGGCGACGCTGCCGGCCGGGGTGATCGGGCTGGTGTTCGCCGCGGTGTTCGCCGCGTCGATGAACGCCAGCTCGGCCGAGCTGAACGCGCTCGCCTCGACCACCGTGGTCGACGTGTGGAAGCGTCTCGGCGGCCGCGACGCCGCCCCGGCGCGCGAGCTCTGGGTATCGCGGCTCATCACCGTGGGCTGGGCCGCGTTCGCGGTGGCGTTCGCCACCGTGGCCAGCCGGCTCGGCTCGTTGATCGAGGCCGTGAACCTGCTCGGCTCGCTGTTCTACGGCACGATCCTGGGCATCTTCATGACCGCTTTCTTCATCCGACGGGCCGGCGGCACCGCCGTGTTCGTGGCCGCGATCGTGGCCGAGCTCGGCGTGCTGGCGTGCTTCAAGTTCACCGGGATCTCGTTCCTCTGGTACAACCTGATCGGCTGCGCGCTGGTGGCGATCGTGTCGCTGGCGCTCAGCGGGGTATGGCCCGCGCGCACCCCGCGCGCCGTGGCGAGCTGACGCGGCCACGCCGCGCGGCGGGAAGGACTCACATGGAATCGCGCACGCTTGGGACGCATGGGCTCGTGGTCTCGGCGATGGGGCTCGGCTGCATGGGGATGAGCGAGTTCTACGGACCACGCGACGACGACGAATCGATCGCCGTGATCCACCGCGCGCTCGAGCGCGGCGTCACGTTCTTCGACACCGCCGACATGTACGGCCCGTACCTGAACGAGCAACTCGTCGGCCGCGCGCTGAAGGGCCGCCGCGACGGCGTGGTGCTCGCCACCAAGTTCGGCATCACGCGGCCCACGCCCGAGACCCGCCGCGTACGCGGCGACGCGGCATACGTGAGGCAGGCGTGTGACGATTCGCTCGCACGGCTCGGTGTCGATCACATCGATCTCTACTACCAGCACCGCGTCGACCCGGCGGTGCCGATCGAAGAGACCGTCGGGGCGATGGCCGAGCTGGTGCGCGCCGGCAAGGTGCGCCATCTCGGACTCTCGGAGGCGGGGCCCGCCACCATCCGCCGCGCTCACGCCGTGCATCCCATCAGCGCGCTGCAGACCGAGTTGTCGCTGTGGAGCCGTGATGGCGAGCACGACATCCTGGCGGTCACCCGCGAGCTTGGAATCGGATTCGTGGCGTACAGCCCGCTCGGACGCGGCTTCCTCACCGGCCGCTTCCGCTCGCTCGCCGACCTGGCGCCCGATGACTTCCGCCGCAGCGGGCCGCGCTTCCAGCCCGAGAACTTCGAACGCAACCTCGCCATCGTGCGCGTGGTGGACGCCATGGCGGCCGAGAAGAGGATCACCCCGGCGCAGCTCGCGATCGCCTGGGTGATGGCGAAGGGCGACGACATCGTGCCCATCCCCGGCACCAAGCGCCTGCGCTATCTGGACGAGAACCTTGCCGCGGCCGGGGTGAGGCTGACTCCGGCGGACGTGGCGCGTCTCGACGCGGCGGTGCCACGCGGCGCGGCCGCGGGGGACCGGTACGCGGACATGAGCGCGGTGGACCGGTAGGGGGTTCCGCCGGGCAGGCTCGATCGCTGAGTCGCCGGGTCGCTCGTCGCTGCGGAGCATCCCGGAGGACACACCTCGCTCCTCGCTCCCTCGCGTCTTGTGTACGAGCCTGCGCGGCGGAACCGCGGACGGATCACTTCTTCTTACCCTTCGTCGCCGGCATCGAGGCCTGCCACTCGGCGAGCTGCTTCTCGAGTGCGGCGGTGTCGGGCTTGTCCTTCGACGCCTTGCCCGCCGCGATCGCCTGCTGCGCGGTGGTGATGGCATCCGCGGTCTTGCCGTCCTTCGCGAGCCGGCGGGCCTTGAGCCCAAGGTTCGAGTAGTTCTTGTCGACCATCAGCGACCGCTCGAGCCAGCCGTTGGCCTCATCGGGCGGCACGCCCGCGTCGAACGCCCAGTTCGCCGCTCGATACGGCGTGCGCCAGTCGTCGCTCTTGGCGCTGGCGATCTCGCGGCGGCAGTCGGCGAGCACCTTGCCGTTCACGTCGACCGTGATCGGCACCGCGACCCGCAGCTTCTCCCAGCTCAGCACCAGGTCGGCCGAGGTCGGCGTCAGGTTCTCGAACCCGAGTCCCATCCACTCGTGATTCGGCTGCGAGGTGTCGGAACTCGCGCTCACGCGCAACTGGTCCTGGGTCGAATCGTAGGCGAACGCGCCCCACAGTTCCTTCTGCCTGCTGAAGATCACCGTCCAGCTGTTCGGGGTTGGGATGGTGAAGAAGCTGTAGGTGCCGGCCGGCAGAGGCTGACCGGCGACCATGATGGGATCGGTGGTGGTGAACGTGGAGGCGTCGTTGGCGCCGGTGCGCCACGGCTTGTCATAGGGGACCAGTGCACCCCAGATCGGGCGGCCCTTCACCCCGGGACGACTGTAGACCAGCGTCATCGTGGTGGTGCCGACCGTCTGGCTCACGGTGGCGTTCTGGCTGATGCGCGGCAGCGCGAGCTCGGCGCGGGCGGGGGCGGTGGACGCGAGTGCGGCGGCCGCGACCAGCATGGCAAGGGGACGGGACAGACGCATCGGTTGGATCTCCTCGATCGGATGGACGGTCGTGGACATCGCACCCAGGTGGGCGCGCAGGCGCGTGAAAGCTAGCACAGCGCCACCGGGCCAGGCGTCCGGGCACGGTCAGGTTCGGCGGCGGGGTCGCGACCGTCCGGAGACGCGCCCGCCCGGCGTCCCGGGGCCCGGAAGGTGAGCGCGGAGCGGCGGAGCCGTCCCGAAGTCCTGGGATCGCGCCCGAACCGGTTGCCCGCACCCCACCGCTCCTGTAACCTCGGGTGTCCCGTCCCCATCCCCGACCCGAATGGAGACCCCCTCCGATGGCGGCCACGCGTAGTGCTTCGGCCTCGACCGCCCGCTACCACGGCTTGAGCCGCGCCGACTTGCTCGGCCTGTACCGCACCATGGTGACCTCGCGCCGCGTGGACGACGAGGAGATCCGGCTGAAGAAGCTGAACCTGACCTTCTTCCAGATCTCGGGCGCGGGACACGAGGCGGTGCTGGTCGCCGCCGGCAAGCTGCTCCGGGCCGGGCACGACTGGTTCTACCCCTACTACCGTGACCGTGCACTGTGCCTGCAGCTCGGGATGACGCCGAAGGAGATGTTCCTCTCGGCCCTCGGGTGCGCCGACGACCCGAACTCGGGCGGGCGCCAGATGCCGAGCCACTGGGGTCACAAGACCCTCAACATCGTGTCGCAGTCGAGCCCGACCGGGACGCAGTTCCTGCAGGCGGTGGGCGCGGCCGAGGCGCTGGTCAAATATCGCGAGCTCGAAGGCGACCATCCGTCGCTCCAGGGCCGCGTCGCGGGCGACGAGGTGGTGCTGGTCACCACCGGCGACGGCGCCACCAGCGAGGGCGAGTTCTGGGAGGCGCTCAACTCGGCGTGCACGCTCAAGCTGCCGGTGGTGTTCCTGGTCGAGGACAACGGCTACGCCATCTCGGTGCCGGTCGACGTGCAGACCGCCGGCGGCAACGTCGCCCAGCTGGTGAAGAACTTCCCTCACCTGCACTGGGTGGGCGAGGTCGATGGCAGCGATCCGGTCGAGTCGTACGGCGTGCTGCAGGAGGCCATCGCCTATTGCCGCGAGCGCAAGGGCCCGGCGCTGGTGCGCGCGCTGGTGACGCGGCCGTACTCACACTCGATGTCGGACGACGAGAGCAAGTACAAGAGCAGGAGCGAGCGCGAGGCCGAGGCCAGACGCGACGGCATCACGAACTTCGCTCGCTACCTGGTGGGCGAGGGTCTCGCCACCGAGATCGAGATCGCCTCCATCGACGCCGAAGTGGCGACCGAGGTGCGTCGTGCCAGCGACGAGGCGCGCAAGAGTCACCAGCCGCCTCCCGAAGCGGTCACGACGTACATCTACTCGCCGGACGTCGATCCGACCTCGGACCGCTTCGCGGTGGAGCCGGTCATCGATCCGAAGGCGCAGCAGGAGACGCTGCTGCAGATGATCAACTACTGCCTGCGCGACGAGATGAAGCGCGACCCGCGCATCATCATGTTCGGCGAGGACGTCGCCGACGCCTCGCGCGAGGAGCACCTCGAAGAGGTGAAGGGCAAGGGTGGTGTGTTCGGCGTGACATGGGGGCTGCAGAAGCAGTTCGGCGGCAAGCGCGTGTACAACTCGCCGCTCGCCGAGGCCAACATCGTCGGCCGTGCGATCGGACTCGCGACACTCGGCTTGCGTCCGGTGGTCGAGATCCAGTTCTTCGACTACATCTGGCCGGCGATGATGCAGATCCGCAACGAGCTGGCGAACCTGCGCTGGAGATCGAACAACAGTTTCTCCGCTCCGGTCATCATCCGCTCGGCGTACGGCGGCTATCTGCAGGGCGGCGCGCCGTATCACAGCCAGTGCGGCGAGAGCATCTTCGCCCACTGCCCGGGACTTCGCATCGTCATCCCGAGCACCGCGATGGACGCCAACGGTCTGCTCCGCACCGCCCTGCGCGGCGAGGACCCGGTGCTGTTCCTCGAGCACAAGCACCTGTACCGCCAGCCCTACGCCAAGTCGGCCTACCCGGGCCCGGATTACACCGTGCCGTTCGGCCGCGCGCGTGTGGTGCGCGAGGGCAAGCACGTCACCGTGGTGACCTACGGCGCGCTGGTGCAACGCACCTATCTCGCGGCGCAACAGCTGGCGGAGGAGGGGATCGAGACCGAGGTGCTCGACCTGCGTACGGTGATGCCGTTCGACATGGATGCCATCGTGCGCTCGGTGAAGAAGACCGGGCGCCTGATCGTGGCCCACGAGGACACGCTCACCTGTGGCTTCGGAGCCGAGATCGCGGCGCGTGTCGCCGACACGTGCTTCATGGACCTCGACGCGCCGGTCAAGCGCGTCGCGGCGGTCGACACCTTCTGCGCCTACGCGCCCACGTCCGAGGAGTACATCCTGCCGCAGAAGGACGACATGGTGCGCGCGATCCGCGAGCTGGCCGCGTACTGATCGTCATGGAACGCTGGAGCGTCGGGATCCTGCTGTTCCCGGACGTCGAGGTGCTCGACTTCGCCGGGCCCTACGAGGTCTTCTCCCGAGCCCGCACCGTGCCGGGGCTCGAGTCGCGCCGCGACGAGGCGAGTGCGCCGTTCCGTGTGTTCACCGTGGCCCGCGCGCGCAAACCGCTCGCGACGACAGGCGGCCTGGTGGTGACGCCGCACCACACGTTCGACGACCATCCGCCGATCGACCTGCTGCTGGTGCCGGGCGGGTTCGGCACCCGCGGGTTGCTGGCCGACGCGCCGACGCTCGAATGGATCCGCCGTGTGGCGGCGACCGCACAACTCGTCACCTCGGTGTGCACCGGCGCGCTGCTGCTGGCGAAGGCGGGGCTGCTCGACGGCCGCCGTGCCACCACGCACCACGGCGCGCTCGACACGCTGGTGACACTCGGCGAGCGCATCACGGTGGTGCGCGATCGGCGCGTGGTCGAGGACGGCGTGATGACCTCGGCCGGCGTCGCGGCCGGCATCGACCTCGCGTTCGAGGTCGTGGCACGACGCTGTGGCCGCGAGGTCGCGGTCGAGACGGCGGCGTATATCGAGTACCCGTGGAGCGCCGAGATAGCCGTCGAACCGAGTGCCAGCGCCACGTGACAGGCGGCTGGTCAGCGAACGGGCGAACGGCCTCGTGACGTGCCCCGCGGCGTGAGCACCAACTCGCTCTCCCCGAGCTTCGCGATCATCGGGGGATCCATCGCCAGCGGCACGTAGCGGTGGTTGACCCAGCGCGCGAGGAGGTCCCGGCTGTGCGGCCCCTCGGCGGCGTTGCCGGGCGGCACCACGCCCCATGCGAGCCCGGGGTGCGCGAGATCGACCACCTGGCGCCACACCGGGCCGTGGCGCACCTCGCGGGTGCGGGGCAGGTACGAAGCGCCGACGCTCGGAGTGGCGTTGTCGCCGTCCTCGGCGGCGAGCGGCGGCTCGAGCGAGGGGTCGATGCGGGCGAGCCCGTGTGCGAAGCGCGCGACATGAGCGCGGCCCCAGGTCCAGCTGGCGAGTTCGGGGCCGAGCATCTGCTCGAGCTTCACCAGCGAGGAGTCGAGTGCCGTCGCCACCGCGAACGCCGGGCGTACGGGCGCACCGGTGAGCGGATCATGGAACGCGTCGGCGCCGGCGCGGCCCGCGACGGCGGCGGCGGCGAATCCCGGCACGTCGCTCCAGCCCTGCTGGCTCCACAACGTCGCCCACCACGCGCGGTAGAGCGTGGGCGCCACGTACCAGCGGCGCGTGTCGAAGCGCCAGGCGCGCAGGGTGTCGAGAGCGGCCCGCGCGCGCGGCGACAGCCGGTCGCGCACCGAGTCGGCATGCGCGATCAGCAGGGGGGCCAGTTCGGCGGCCGCGCGTGACACCACGTCGTTCTGCACGCTCGCCATGTCGTCCATGGTGAGTCGCGTGTCGCCGCCGAGGCGCTGTGCGAGACGCCGCGCACGATCCTGGCGCCAGTCGAAGCGTGGCAGCGGCTCGGGATACGAAGCACCGACCGGAAGGTTGTTGCCGTTCGCCACGAATCCGCCGGGTGGCACGTCCCACGCCGGCATCGAGTCGGGCGCGATCTGACCGAGCCATTCGTGATGCCCGTCGCCGGGGACGAGGCCGCGGATCGGGGCGAAACCACGACGCGGCTCGGCGCCCACGGCCTGGTAGCGCACGTGGCCGTCGATGTCGGCCGCGATGATGTTGAAGGTCGGGCGCACCAGCGTGCGCCAGCGCGCGGTGAGGTCGGCCACGTCGCGCGAATGCTCGAGTCCGATCAGCCGTCCCAGCTTCATGTCCTCGTCACGTCCGGCCCAGCGCACGCTCACCGCGATGCCGCTCCTGGTGTCCCAGCGGATCACCGGGCCATGCGGCGTGTAGCGGCGCTTCTGGCCGAACGGGGGCAGGTCGAGGAATCCGAGCGCGCGGTAGCGCATGTCGAAGCCGCCCTCGCGCACCCGCACCCACTCACCGCCATAGCGCACCGAACGGCGGTCGGCCGAGAGCGTGTCGGCGTACAGATCGATGTTGTCCATCGACAGCACGGTGAGGCCCCACGCGACGCGCCGGTTGCGGCCGCTGACCAGCGCGGGCATGCCGGGACAGTAGGCGCCCATGGCGTCGGTCGAGTCCTCGTCGCAGGACAGGTGGATCACGTGCAGCGTGCCGGGCGAGGTGAGCGGCAGGTGCGGGTCGTTGGCGAGCAGCGCGCTGCCGCTCGCGCTGCGGCGCGGGCCGACGGCGAATGCGTTGCTGGCACGCTGCTCGGGGTCGCGCGCCGCCATCGCCGCGAGCCAGTCGTTCGTGATGCCGACGCCGCTGGGGAGCGCGTCGCGGGAGTGCGAGGCCGTCGCGGTGGCGGCGACCGAGCGCGGCCAACCCGCGTACATCCGCGCCGCGGCCGTGTCGGGGATCGAGACGTAGTGCCGGTCGTCCTCGAACCGGCGCCGCTCATCGAGCCAGTGCTCGCCGTGACGCGCGATGCTGTCGGACTCCGCCATCTCGGGCACCACGAAGTCCAGCAGGAACGCCTCGCCGAACAGCACCCGGTAGGCGTCGCTGGCGCGCCAGTCGGCCGGCTGTGCGTGGATCAGCCCGAACTCGCGCGGCCACGGCCGTTCGCCGGAGCGGCACAGCGCGAGGTAGGTGTTGACGCCTTCGGCGTAACGCCCGAGTGCCTCGGCCACGATCGGATCGTCGCGGTCGCGCTCCCAGATGCGCTCGGCGCGTTCGCTGAGTTCGAACAACTGCGCGCCGCCGTCCTGCGTGAGCGTGCGGTTGCCGAACCAGCGCCATTGCCGGCCTTCGACCTGGGCACGCATCTGCTCGATCTGCCACAGGCGGTCGCGCGCGGTCACGAAGCCCCAGGCGTAGTAGAGGTCGGCGCGGGTGCGGGCGTGCACGTGGGGGATGCCGAAGCGATCGGTGACGATCTCGACCCGGGCACCGAGCCCGGGGGCGGAGACCGAGTCCATCGCGGCGGGAGCGCCCAACGATCGCGACGGGCTCGTGCGGGCGGCGGGGGACCCGGGCGAGTGCTCGGCGCGCCACTCGTAGATGCCGAGCACGATGAGCACGATGAGCAGGGGAAGGTAGCGTTTCATCGGGGGGACTGTCGCATCGGAGCCCGGCGGACTCAAGCTCGGCCTCGTGCTAGGGTGTGCCCGTGGACTCCGTCCGCCCACCGCGCGTCCCTGTCTCGCGCCGCTCGCACGCCCTCTCCCGGAGACCCGCATGTCCCGCCCCGTCGTGCTCGGATTCGATCTCGGTGGCACCGATCTCAAGGCTGCCGTGGTATCGGCCGATGGCCTCGTGGAGCGCTTCGTGAAGCTCCCGGCGCGTGCCCGGGAGAGCGCCGAGGGGCCGTTCATGGCGATGGAGGAGGCCGCGCGCCGCCTGGTGGGCTCCGGCGAGCGCATCGCGGCGGTGGGACTCGGCTCACCCGGCGTGATCGACCCGGCGGATGGCCGCCTGCGCGGCAATACGCCGCACCTGCCGCACTGGGAGCAGATGCCGCTCGCCGAGGAGTTGCGCCGCCGCTTCGGCACGCCCGCGGGTGTCGACAACGACGCGAACGCCGCGGCGCTCGCCGAGCAGCGCGCGGGTGCCGGTCGCGGCGCGCGGCTGCTGGTGATGCTCACCGTCGGCACCGGCATCGGCTGTGGCATCGTGATCGAGGGCCGCCCGCTGCGCGGCGCCTGGGGGGGCGCGGGCGAGTCGGGCCATACCCCGCTCGGCCGCGATCATGCGGTCTGCCGCTGCGGCATCGTGGATTGCGTCGAGCCCGAGGCGTCGGGCAGCGGTCTCGCGCGTCTCGCACGCGAGCGCGGGCTCGGCGAGCTCGACGCGGCCGGCGTGTTCGCACGCGCGGCGGCCGGTGATGTCGTGGCGCGCGAGTTGATCGCGGGATTCACCGACCGGCTCGGCGCGGTGGTCGGGACGGTGGTGAACGTGCTCAACCCCGACGTGGTGATCATCGGTGGCGGGGTGGCGAACGCGGGCGAGGCGATGTTCGGTCCGCTGCGACGCGCGATCGATCGCTATGCGCTCCCGACGCACCGCGCCGGTCTGCGCCTCGAGCCCGCGATGCTCGGCGAGCGTGCGGGCAGCGTGGGAGCGGGGCTGCTGGGTTGGGCGGCGCTCCCGGGGGCGTGAGCGCCGCGCCCCGGGTTCAACGCGCCGCGGTCGCCTGGAACAGCAGCACGATCGCGAGCACGCCGAGCAGCGCCATGCCGACGATGGCGATGGCCATCAGGAACGTGTTGCGCAGGTGCACGGCCTTGACGTGACGCTGCGCGTCGGCGAGGGGTGACAGCGGGCGCTGGAAGTGCAGCGCGTGGCGGTGGGCACTCATGACGGCCTCCGAACTGGTCCCCGGTCGGATGCCCTGAGGGTAGACCCTTGCGCCCGGGAATTCACGCACCCGGTACAGGTCCGGGGCCGGGCGCCGGCGCCGGGAGGAGGCCACCGCGGACCTCCCAGGGCCGGGAACGACCGCCCGGACTGCCGCCGGCGCAGGCGCAACTCGTGCGTTCTAGCCGATCTGGACCAGCGACGGATCCGTCCTCGGGGTGTCGGCAGGTTCCCCGATCAGGGTGATCGGGGTGGTGCCCACGATCCGCACGCGCTTGAGGCTGCCGGCGGGAGTGCCGTCGTCGGTGAACACGACCGTCTTGAACTCGCGGCTCTTGCCGTAGAGCTGCCCCGCGCCGCGGGCGGCCGGATCACCGTCCTCGCCGCCCCGGCGGGACAGGTTCTCGACCAGCACCTCGACCTCGGCGCCGAGGGAGCGGTCGTTGATCTCGCCCGAGATGGCGTGCTGCAGTTCGATGAGTGCCGCCAGCCGGCGGCCCTTCTCGTCCTCGCTCACGGTCTCGGGGAGCTTGAACGCCTTCGTGTCGGGGCGCGCCGAGTACTTGAACAGGAACGCGCTGTCGAAGCGCCACTCGCGCATGAACTCGCACGTGCGCGCGAAGTCGTCCTCGCTCTCGCCGGGGAAGCCCACGATGATGTCGGTCGACATCGCAAGACCGGGGATGGCCGCGCGCAGCCGCCCGGCGACGGCGCGGTACTCGTCCATGGTGTAGCAGCGATCCATCGCCTTCAGGATCGGATCCGATGCCGACTGCAACGGCAGGTGCGCCGCCGGCATCACCTTCTCGCACTCCACCATGGCGGCGATCACGCGCTCGCTCATGTCGCTCGGATGTGGCGAGGTGTAGCGGATGCGCAACAGGCCGTCGACGTCGTTGGCCGCGCGCAGCAGGTCGGCGAAGTCGTGCGTGCCGTCGTGATAGGAGTTGACCGTCTGGCCGAGGAACACCACCTCGCGATATCCGCCCTCGACCGCGTGCCGCACCTGACGCAACAGGTCGTCGAGCGGGAGCGAGCGTTCGCGGCCGCGGGTGTAGGGCACCACGCAGTAGGTGCAGAACTTGTCGCAGCCGCGCTGCACGGTGACCCATGCGCGCACGCCGGCGCCGCGGCGGGGCTCGAGGTCGCCGTAGGTCTCATCCCGATCGAGCCGCACCTCGGACACGGGCGCGCCCGCGGCGCGGCGCAACAGCTCGGGCAGGTTGCGATAGCCGTCGGGACCCACCACGAGGTCGAGCACGCGTGCGTTGCCGAGCAGCTTCGAGCGGAGGTGCTGCGCCATGCAGCCCGCGACCCCCACCACCACCTCGGGGCGCTGGCTCTTGATGCGGGCGAAGTCACCGAGCCGGCCCATCACGCGCTGCTCGGCGTGCTCGCGGATGGCGCACGTGTTGAGCACGATGGCGTCGGCGTCCTCGGGACGATCGGTGAGCGTCATCCCGGCACGCTCGAGCACCCCCGCCATCAACTCGGAGTCCGCCACGTTCATCTGGCAGCCGTAGGTCTCGAGGAACACGCGTCTCATGAAGGGCGACGAGCCTAGCATGGGGCGGGGGACATGGTCGAAGCGGGGCTTGACCCTCCGCGAAGCCTCGCTCACACTCGTCCACCGCCCATGAGCCGACCGAACGTGCCACCCGCCCGCAAGCACGTCTCCACGCCCGCCGCGGCCTCCGCGCGCCCGGGCTGGATGGGTCTTGCGGCGCGGCGGGAGCCCGCGATCCTGGTCGCCCTGCTGCTGCTGCACGCGACGCTGGTGCTGTGGGGCATCGCCCGGAACTCGGTCACCTACGACGAGAACTTCCATCTGCCCTCGGGCGTGCTGATCGCGGCCCGGCACGACTACCGCGTCTCGACCGTGAACCCGCCGCTGGTCAAGACGCTGTGCGCGCTGCCGGCGTTGATGGCGGGGGCGCGGTTGCCGGCCGATTCGGCGATCGCGACCCAGAACCAGCAGATGGTCGGATTCTCGTTCATGAATGAGAACGCCGCGCACTATCACCGCGTGTTCATGGCGGCGCGCATGCCGGTGCTGCTGTTGTCGCTGCTGCTCGGTCTGCTGATCTGGCACTGGGCGCGGCGGCTGTACGGACCGGCCGGCGGTCTCCTCGCACTGGCATGCTACGCGTTCGCACCCGAGGCGCTGGCGCACGCCGGCGTGGTGGGGATGGATCTCGCCACCGGCCTCGGGATCGCGGCGACTCTGTACGGCTGGTGGGGTTTCACCCGTGGCGGGCGCTGGAGCTGGTATGCGCTCGCCGCGCTCGGCTTCGCCTTCACCGTGCTCACTCGCTTCACCGCGTGGAGCCTGCTGCCCATCCTGGTGGTCGCCACCCTCGCGTCGCACGGACGCCGGCGGGCGCCCACGCCGGGGCGGCTCGCATTCGGATTCGTGGCGCTGCTCCCGATCGGGCTGGTCGCCCTCGCGGCCGGCTACATGGGCGAGCTCTCGTTCGCGACTCTCGCGCAGGGCACGTGGC
>Ga0315273_10001470_pt1 | contig 26860 bp, 23 predicted proteins | sample YL17G02_0_MG_FD_205753 | JGI IMG/M metagenome (GOLD analysis project Ga0315273, IMG submission 205753) | Sediment microbial communities from Yellowstone Lake, YNP, Wyoming, USA - YL17G02_0 | ecosystem: Environmental > Aquatic > Freshwater > Lake > Sediment | place: USA: Wyoming | collected... | reverse complement strand
TGCGACATGCTACAATAGACTCATGGCATCGTTAAAGCAACTCAAAACTCAATTTTTGGAATATATAGAGATAGAAAAAGGCCGAGCTTTAAAGACTGTAGAAAATTACGACCATTACCTTACCCGCTTTTTAGAATTTATAAAAAACGATAACCCGGAGAAAATAAACGACGATGTTATACGAGAATTCCGTCTATGGCTCAACCGACAGTCGCTTAAAAATTTAGGGAAACCCGAGGAAACACTGAGTCGAAAAACCCAAAATTACTACCTCATCTCCATCAGAGCATTTCTGAAATATCTTGCTCGACAGGATATCAAGACATTGCCCGCCGAGAGAATTGAATTAGCGAAAGTACAAGAACGATCTCTTGACTTGATAACTGGCGAGGAATTAAGACGGCTCCTTGATACACCAAACGGAAATGAATTAAAAGATTTGCGCGATCGCGCAATTTTGGAACTATTATTTTCTACAGGATTGCGTGTTTCCGAACTATGTTCTCTGACACGAGACATTGATTTAGATTCTGACGAACTTTCTGTTCGCGGCAAAGGGGGAAAAGTACGTGTTGTTTTTATTTCTGAGGAGGCAAAAAAATATCTGAAGAGATACTTGTCAGCCCGTAAAGATATGGATGACGCACTATTTATAAAAATTGGTGGAAATTTACCTAAAACAATGGGACGAAAAGGAGAAAATCTCGGTGTAACCAAAAGAACAATTGAAAGAGTAGTAAAGCAACTTGCGATTAAAGCAGGCATTTCAAAAAAGGTTACTCCTCACGTAATGCGCCACATGTTTGCGACTGACTTACTCAGTAATGGTGCTGATCTCCGTTCTGTTCAAGCTATTTTGGGCCATGCCAATATCGGCACTACGCAGATTTATACTCATGTGACAGACAAACACCTAAGGGACGTGCATAAGAGGTTTCATAATAAAAAATAATATGAAAATAATTTCTTGGAACACAAACGGACTGCGGGCAACGGCTAAACAGGGATTTTTCACCCCTTTATTTAAAGAAAGACCGGACATTTTATGCTTGCAGGAAACAAAAGCTGAACCGGAACAACTTACAGAAGAAACACGCAATGTCCCCGGATATTTTTCTTATTTTTCATATCCGAAAATGAAAAAAGGATATAGCGGAGTGGCAATTTACTCTAAAGAAAAACCTCGGGAAGTTTTTCATGGAATGGGTATTAAAAAATTCGACAATGAGGGCAGATTGGTCGGCGCCAAATTTAAGAATTTCACTTTGATAAATTGTTATTTTCCAAATGCCGGAAGAGGATTGGATAGACTGAAATACAAACTTGATTTTTATGAAAGTTTTTTAAAATTTATTTTAAAATTACGAAAAAATGGCGAGCATGTTATTTTTTGCGGAGACATAAATACCGCTCATAAAGAAATTGATCTAGCACATCCAAAAGAGAATGAAGAAAATACCGGATTTTTGCCGGTAGAGCGCGCCTGGATTTCTAAAGTGATTAAAAATAATTTTATAGATGTTTGGAGATATTTTAATCCGAATAAAATCAATGCCTATACTTACTGGGATATAAAAAGTCGCGCTCGAGATAGAAATGTCGGCTGGCGTCTTGATTATTTTTTTGCTGATAAAAAAATGTTGCTTGGCTCGCCGAAACGCAGTGAAGGCGGCCCAAAAATAAAAAATACCGGCATGCTGACTGACTACAGGGGCTCCGACCACTGTCCGATTTGGCTAGAGATTTTCTAAAATAGAAATTTGTGCTATATTTTAATCATGAACCACACAAGATTAGACCAGCTCTCTGATGGAATTTTTGCCATCGTTATGACAATCCTCGTTTTCCAAATAAGGGTTCCGGCCATTTGGGGGCCGATAGACAATATGGACCTTTGGCTGGAAATTAAAAAAATGTTTCCGCTTTTATTGAGCTATGTTTTGGGTTTTTCTCTGCTCTTCACTTATTGGCGAGCGCATCATTTTTTCGTATCTATTTACGCGAAAAATGTGGACCCAATGCTCACCAATATCAATGCTTTATTCTTTATGCTGATAAGTTTGGTGCCTTTTTCGGCAAGCATTTTGGGAGAATATAGTAAAAATGAATTATCAATAATAATTTTCGGCGTACACACAATTTTAATCGGCCTTACATTGTATTGGATGCGCAGATATGTGCTGTATTCTCCACATATCCAAAATCCAGAAATAAGCAAAAGGGAAATTCGCGGCAGCACGGTTCGCACCCTAATACCCGTTGTTTGCGCGCTGATTGCTATTCCTCTCTGCTTTTTCAGCATAAAACTCGCGCTCACCTTGCTGACTTTGGCGGTGATTTTCAACCTTTCTTCTTATAGTACTCGCCTTTTTGAAAAGATTATGAAAACAATCCATGGTTTTCTATTTGGTAGCGACATCAAAGGTCACTTTGCCGACTAAAATTGGCTATGCAAAAAGTTTGTAAAAATTGCAAAAATAGTTTTGAAATAAGAAAAGAGGATCTTATTTTCTATGAACAAATAAAAGTTCCTCCGCCGTCGCATTGCCCAGATTGCCGAGTGCAGAGGCGACTTGCTTTTAGAAATGAAAGAACCTTGTATAAAAGAGTCTGTGATTTGTGCAAAAAAGACGGTATTTCCATTTATCCGAGTGGAACCGCCTTTCCCGTTTACTGCCATAAATGCTGGTGGGGTGACAGCTGGGATCGACAACATATGGAATGGACTATGATAGTTCAAAACCATTCTTGGAACAATATACGCAATTAAAAAATAAAGTACCGCGCATTGCCTTGCTCGTTATCGATAGCATCAATAGCGATTACACGAACAATAGCGCTGAAAATAAAAACAGTTATTTAATATTCGCGGCAGAAAATAATGAGGACTGCATGTATGGCCGGCTTATTCAAAATTGCAAAACTTCTATTGATTGCGCTTTCCTATACGAATCGGAGCTTTGTTATGAGTGTAGCGATTGTAGAAAATGTTTTAAATGTTTATTCTCCGAAAGACTGCAAGATTGCCTAGAGGTATTGTTCTCTTTTGATATGCGCAACTGCCAAAACTGCATATTTTGCACCAATGGGCGCAATTTAAATTACTGCATAGACAATGTCCAATGCACCAAAGAAGAATTTGATAAGAAAAAAGCGGAAATTCTCGCTAGCCATAAATCCATAGAAAAAGCGAAGGAGAAATACAATAAATTGCGCGCCGGGGCGATAGTAAAATATGCCTCATTGGTAAAATGCCACAATGCCACTGGAGATTATATTTACAATTGCCATGAGGGTGTAAATTTATTTGATGTTCGTAATTCAAAAAATTGCTCCTACGTCGCCGACGGCGAAGACCCGATTGATTGTCAAGATGTTAATAATATGTATTTCAAGGCGGAGCGCTGTTATAACATAATGGGCTCATTGCAAAGCACCAACTGCATTGTTGGAGTCTTTGTTATGTATTGCAATGAAACACATTACTCTGATAGTTGCTATAACTGTGTAAATTGTTTTGGTTGCGTTGGACTCAATAAAAAAAATTATTATATTTTAAATAAAGAATATTCAAAAGAAGAATATAAAAAAATAAAAGAAAACATTGTGGCACAGCTTGAGAAAGACGGGATATACGGTGAATATTTTCCCCCAGCTCTTTCTCCTTTCGGCTATAATGAAACTTTAGTGCAGGAATATTATCCGATGAATGAAAAACAAGCCAAGGAAAAAGGCTTTAATTGGCAAAATCAAATGACGGGCACTTATGGGAAAGAAACAATCAAAGAAAAAGAAATGCCGGAAACTATTGGAGAAGTGACTGAAGATATTTTGAAAGAAATTTTAGTCTGCCAGGATTGTCAGAAGAATTTCCGCATCACCAAAGGAGAACTGGATTTTTATAAAAGAATGAATATTCCCTTGCCGCATAAAGATTTTGAATGCCGGCATCAAGACAGAATGTCCAAGCGCAATCCGCGCCAGCTCTGGCATCGCTCTTGCATGTGCGAACTGAAAAACCATCTTCATGGCGTAAAAAAATGCGAAAATGAATTCGAAACCTCCTACTCCCCCGACCGTCCGGAAACAGTCTATTGCGAAACTTGCTATCAGCAAGAAGTTTATTAACTAACTAAATTATTTCTCGCTCGGTTAACCATAAAAGCTACATTGTCTTGCATATTTACAGCACTAATTTTTATGTCAGGGTGTTTATTTTGAAAAACACGAAATATCTCGTCAGCAAAAGCTTGTCCTATATTAAGAACTTCTTTAAAATCTAAAATAATGTGAGAAAATTTATCTAATCCCTCAAGTACCCTACGGGCTTGTGATCTAGATACATGGTGACTAAACATAGTGAACAACTTTACTCTTATTTCAGTGGTTGTAAATCCCAATCTATCGTTTTCTGTAAATCGCTTAAATATATCAGTAAGATGTTTGTGGGTATTTTTATTTATTGTAAAGAGGACAAGAGTACCACGAAGTGATCTTATTTCTGGAATTATCTGTGCATCATGTTTTTTATTATCCACTTTTAACCCATATCTAAAACTTTGTAGCATGAAGGTATCTGCTGCTTTGGATGTAAAAAATATCCCTTCTCCTGAATGACTTTTGGGACTTGTTGTAGTTTTTCCTTTTAAAACATCTTGGATGGCTTCTAATTCTGATCCACGGTGTAGTTTGTTTTGTATACTCTTAAAAACACCTATACCCCAGTCGCGTACAATAAATTGAACCTCATTTTTATTTGAAGAAAACTCAGTATATATTTTAGGACTACCAGAATGTTCAATAGCATTATTAAGCATTTCCTGAAATCCATATCGTATGATATAGATATAACCCGATAGGAAATTGTTTAAAATAATTCAAGATTTTATCCTTTAATTCCATGTATTGATTCTACTATAAAGCCTACTGTAAAGCAAGTGGATTCACTATAAAATTACTGTAAATGTAGCTAGGTTTTTTCTTAATTGTCTTTTCTCACCCCGTGCTTTTCGTGAAGCTTGGCGATTTCTTCTTCTTCCAATTCTTCTTTTTTTTCCTTCCCGCGCTCGCCGAGAGTTTTGAGCTCCGCATCGCCGAGCATATTCAGAGATTTAACTAACTCAGACAAATGCTCCACGGTGTTTTTCTCCGGAGCGTCTAAAACTTCTTCAAGCAAGGCGTGCAAAATCCATCCCATTCGCGGACCGGGCTTGATGTTTAGTTCTTTTATCATAAATTCCCCGTCAATCTTAAGCTGACTGACGGATATCGGATCCCGAAGCGCTTCTTCTATCATTGCGAAATATTTTCGCAGACGATAGGGTGCTTCTTTTTTCTTCATCCCTACCCTATCACACTCCCTGACCTTCATTAAATCCCAAATGGGATGATTTTCTTGCTTGCCCGCCAAAGCCTTGGCGTCGGCGGGGCCAACTTTGGCAATGATTCTTCGCACGGCCGAAAGTGTAATCAATTCCGTGTCGGAAAAAAACATATGATTGTGGATAAGTTTTTCCACTAAGTCAATTTCTTTTTTAGGAAATTTTAATCTCTCCATTATTTTTTTTGCCATTCGCGCACCAACAATTTCATGACCATAAAACGTGTATTTCTTTTTGCTTGCTGGTTCCGCTATTCTTCTGGCTCTGGGCTTTCCAATGTCGTGAAAAAGCGCGGCGAGCCTTATTTCTAAAGGCCAATTTTTATTGGCCGCATGAGTAAGGGCATGAAGCAAATGATTCCAAACATCATAAATATGTTCGCCCAATTGCGCACACCCTATCCCCTCTTCCAATTCTGGAATAATATTTTTTAACAAATTAAATTTTTGCAACATTACAATTCCGCTCGCCGGACTTGGCGACATAATTATTTTTACAAACTCATCGCGAATTCTTTCTTCGGATATTTTTTCTATCAAAGAAGCATTTTTAAAAATACTTTCCATTGTTTCATACGACACAGAAAAATTAAGTTGGCAAGCAAGGCGTACAGCTCGCAACATTCGAAGCGCGTCTTCTTGAAATCGGTCATCTGGATTCCCAACTGTTTTTAGTGTTTTGTCTTTGATGTCCTTTAGACCCCCAAATATGTCCGTTAGAATAGGGTTGTCTTTTATGTTTCTAAAAGCCATGGCATTGATTGTAAAATCACGTCTCTTAAGGTCATCTTCCAGTTTTTTACTGAACCTAACTTTGCTTGGATGCCTAAAATCGCTATATTTTGTCTCAATTCTATAGGGTGTAACTTCAATAATCATGTATTCTGGTGTTTCACATGGAACGTTTTGGTTAAATGTTTCTCGTGAAACAGTTTCATCCGCCGACGCTGGGGCTTTGGCGGACAGGCGTGGAACTACAACTCCTACTGTTCCGAAAGTATTCTCATAAATAGTTTTTTCAAAAAGACCAATAATCTGCTTCGGTTCAGCATTTGTTGCGACATCCCAATCTTTCGGTTCTTTATTCATCAAAAGATCACGAACACATCCGCCCACCAGGTGTGCTTCAAAGCCAGATTTTTCCAATGTGTCTGTTACATGTGAAACTTCTTTGGGAATTTTTTGTATTAGGTTTTTTAGATCTTGTTCCATTTTTATCTGGTGCACCCGGCAAGACTCGAACTTGCAACGACAGTTCCGAAGACTGTTGTGATATCCATTTCACCACGGGTGCAAAATTATTAATAATTTAACCAATTATATACTATATTTTTATATTCCACAAAAAAATTGCAATATTAAGCCAGTAATAGTATAATTTCTGGCACGAAGTTAGAGAAAAAATAATTATATAGTTTAGACTTTGTGAAAAATATTTTTTAATAGCGGCCATGGTTTAATGGCTATAACACGACCTTGCCAAGGTTGAGATGGGAGTTCGATTCTCCCTGGCCGCACCAAAGTTTACTGTCCTTTAGATATACCCTATAAAATAAGAATAATTTAGAAAAAATGTGGATAACTATGTTAGTAATGTTTATAAAGGACACAACTAACATTTGTCTTTTAGAATCATTTTTGTCCAAAATATGTTGGAAAATAAGGATATTTTTATAAAAGACATTAAAATTTAGTTATATGTTTCACGTGAAACATAAACTATAATGTTATTCGTGAAACATCAACAAAATGCCTAAAGTATTCACATCAGAGACACAAAAAACAGGAGAAACTGGAGAAAATATAGCCATAAGGTTTCTTGTGAAACATGGTTTTTCAATATTGGATCGAAACTATACCAAAAAATGGGGCGAAATAGACATAATAGCTGAAAAAGCCAATAAATTATACTTTATTGAAGTTAAAAGTGTTTCGCGTGAAACTTTAAGTGATGTTAATCGCTTGTCCGCCAAAGCCCCAGCGGTGGCGGATGAAACAAATGATGATTATCGTCCGGAAGACAATATGCACCCGTGGAAATTGAAAAGAATGTCCCGCACAATTCAAACCTATCTTTTATCTAAAAAAATACCGGATGAAAAAGAATGGCAAGTGGATTTATTGGTTGTATTTCTTGATATAAAAAATAAAAAAGCGAAAATAAAAGTCGTCAAAGACATAATTTTATGATATACTCGACTAGCTTAAAAGCCAAAGCGGGCTTGCCTCCTCCATAGGCGGACAAGCGCTGAAGTTTTAGCGTGAGCGGGCCGTAGTATACCGGTAGTACAAGTGCTTTGGGAGCATTTAGACTGGGTTCAATTCCCAGCGGCCCGAACGTAGTGAGGGGTGAGCAAGCAAATTTATTTGCTTGTGTCTGGGGATTGAAAGGCTTTTCTATATTAAGCGTAGCGAAATAGAAAAGCACCTGGCTACGTGGTAGTAAATTCCCAGCGGCCCGACAGCTATTTGCAGTTAGTTATATTGGCGGGATTAGTTTAGTGGCAAAACGTCAGTTTTCCAAACTGAGGTCGGGGTTTCGATTACCCCATCCCGCACATGACAACAATATATATTTATGCATTTGTTAGTGTTATTATAGTCAGTCTTGTTTCTTTAATTGGAGTATTTTCACTCTCACTGAAAGAAGAAACTGTAAAAAAATATATCGGTTTATTTATAAGTTTAGCTGTCGGCGCGCTTTTGGGTGATGCCTTCATTCATTTAGTACCCGAAGCATTTGAAAATTTTTCTAGCCCTGTTTTTGCAAGTCTTCTAATAATATTTGGTATTCTTATTTTTTTTACAATAGAAAAATTTCTTCATTGGCACCATCATGGCGAAGACATTAATGAGCCAAACATACATCCAGTAGGGAAGTTATTGCTTTTTACCGATGGTTTCCACAATCTGATAGACGGAGTAATTATTGGTGTAAGCTTTTTAGTAAGTATTCCAATCGGAATTGCAACAACCCTAGCAGTGGTTTTTCATGAAATTCCACAGGAAATAGGTGACTTTGCCGTACTTATTCATTCCGGTTATGAGAAAAAAAGAGCTTTGTGGTTAAACTTTCTTTCAGCTCTCACGGCCGTTGTTGGAGTTTTTCTTGCTCTAATTTTTGGCAGTATTGCAGAAACTTTTTCTTTGTGGATCTTGCCAATTGCAGCTGGTGGTTTTATTTATATTGCTGTGGCCGATTTAATTCCGGAACTTCATAAAACAGAGGGATTGAAACAATCCATATTGCAAATAACAACAGCCGTAATTGGAATTTTGATTATGGCTGCTTTGGTTTTATTTGAATAAAAAAATAAAACTGAAGTTTTTTGAAGGGTTTGTTTTTTATTTTTTAGTTCGCCCAAGACCAATCGGCGCCTGGATTTCTAGCACCGAAAACTTCAAAGTGAAGATGTGGACCAGTGGAGTGTCCGGTCGAACCCACATAACCGATAACTTCGCCTTGAGAGACTTGATCGCCAGTGTGGGTGCCAAGTTTAGACATATGCGCGTAGAGAGTTTTTGTTCCATTAGGATGTTGAACAATCACCATATTTCCATAACCCCCGTTCCAGCCTACTCTTGCTATAAGCACCGTTCCGGAAGCGGAAGTATAAATCGACGTACCTTTGGGCGCGCCAATGTCTATGCCTCGATTCCCCGGACCATGAAGACCTTGAGTTTTATGTCCGGTGGGCACGGGATTTATGAAATATCCGGCAAGATTTTTTATTGGATGGGTGTCGTAATAGTTTTTATCTTTAGCTACGGCCGATCCAAGATTTGATGCGGGCTTATCACCCCCTTCATCAAACATTTCCCCACCCGGAATCATAAGTTTGTCACCCACCGCGAGCTTGGCATTTTGCGCAATGCTGTTATAAAAAGCAATATCGTTTATATTCACCTTGTAAAGTTTGGCGATACTTTGCAATGTCTGTCCTTTAGCAACAGTATGTTCCAGGCCAGAAATGGGTAAAATAAAGAGAACATCATCCACGATGAGCTTATCTCCTTTTTTCATATCGTTCGCCCAGAGAATCGTGTTTACGGAAACGTTAAACATCTTGGCTATCGCCATGAGAGTATCTCCTTTTCTGATTACATAAACACTTGAATCTTCTAAAGAAGAATCATTTGCGTCTGTTCCATCAGATACACCCATGGGCCCGGTTGCAGACACAAGAGCGTTGCCAACGATTTTTGTATTCGCATTTGTATTAGTCACATCGGTTGCGTCATAGGAAACATTTGCTTGAAGGAGAGCCATAGTTTGTAAGTTATCACTGCCAAATTGAGAAGGAGTTGCCGTGTTTATATCTGCCAAAGCCTGATCGCCAAAAAGGGAAGAAAGAAAGCCTGCCTCAGCCACCCGTATAGGCACAAAAAGCGTCCCGAAGAACAGGGAAAAGGCCAAAAAAGACCTTGATATTTTGCTAACTGTTTTTTTTGTAGGTTTTATAAAACAAATGAATACCGCGAGATTTCCTTCCCAATCCTTATGAAACAAGGACGGAATTACAGGACGACCAAAATAGTACTGCAAACAAAGGTTCTCACGATGGTTACTGTCATCTCTAACGCTCAGCCAATTTGTATCATGCTTCTTCATCAGAACTACATAAATAGAATAGCCCCAAAAAAGCCAAATGTCAATTTGGGATCAAGTATCATGTGGAAAACCCCCACACCTTTCTTGGTATTATTCTGCTTTCCAAATAAAGTACCACCATACTTCTACATTCTTGTAAAAAATTGATTTATCTAGGTGGCTCAGATAGTAGAATAAAAAGCGATACCAAGAAAGGTGTGGGGGAAAACTATTATTAAAAAGGTGAGAAAAATTTGACAAAAAAGGTGAAAAAGTGTATAATTAAGGTGTTTTCAAATAAAAATTAGGTATAAAGATTAAAAAATATATAATGTAAACATTATGGAAGAACCAAAACCAGTAATAAAAAGACTTGGAGAAAGAGTGGGGGCAGAAGCTTTACCCAATGAAGCAGAAGCCATAGCCAGACTTAGACAAACGATAGAAAATGCGCAAGGAATAATTGAAGAAGAAAAAAGGAGGATGCAAGAAAGAAAAGAGAGAAGGGAAGCTTTGCAAAGAGAGTTGGCGGAAATCAAATTAGAAACACAAATATCTGATTTAGAAAAAACAATTAGGGAGAAAGGGGAGAAAGCTGGCTTTATTTGAAGGTCAAAATAAAACAAATTAATCAATAAATTTTATGGAAGAACCATCAAAGGAAAAATCTAGAGAGGAAATAGAACTGGAAGCAACTCTTGAGGCAAACAGAGCAAGCACTAGACGAGCGCAAGAAGAAATTGCGCGAGCCATGGCAGCTTTAGCCGCACATGGCGCGGGTCCTGCAGGGAGTGAAGAGGGTGGTCCTGGTGAACCTGTGAAACCACCAGATAAAAGGAAGAAAGAAAAAAGACCTCGTAGAAAATCTTCTTTAGTGAGAAACGTGGCTTTAGCAGTTGGACTTGCAGCTACTGGTGGTTATGTGAGTAAACAATTGGGCTGGTGGGGAGGTGGTGGCGCTGAAAAAGCTGCGACAGTAGAAAAAAAAGAAAAAGACAGGCTCGCGCAAAAAGCGCAAAGACTTGTTGAAGAAGCAAAAAGATTGGCCGAAGAACAAGCTGAAGAAGCAAAAAGATTGGCTGCACAAGAAACAAAAACTCCACCAGAACAACCTGCTGAGCTACCAGAAACCAAGCCAACCGACGCTCCAAAATCCGCGCCAGCTACGCCCGAGCCAAGAACTACTGAAGTTAAACCACTTGTACCAAAAAAGACTGGCGTGCCAAAACCTGCGCTAACTACAACTACGCTTGAGCCAGGAACTACTGAAGTTAAACCACTTGCGCCAGCTACTCCGCCAGAATCAATACCTACTCCAAAACCTACGCGCGCACCAGAACCAACACCTGTGTCGGGAACTCCCTCTTCGGCACCGGAAGCTATGGAAAGACCTATATTAAGGAGAACACCTGGACGAACGGTAGAAACTATTCCGAGGCCTCCCACTGTCGAAGAAGCAACAGCTACTGTGTTGAGAAAATATCCACCAACAGAAACACCAGCAACGATAGTTGCCGGCAGAGGCGCATATGGAGGCAATATACAATATGGTACTACCAGCAGTGCATATGGAACTAATACAGGTCCGGGCTACGATATTAATCCTGAAGGAATAAGGGCGCCTGGAGAATTTTCCCCCGGATTTTCAGAAGGAGACAATCTTGTATTACAAACTCATCCTGAATTTGTGCAAAACAATCCTTTTCATCTTACGGGAGAAAAATTAATACAAGCATATAGAGTTTATGAAAAAAATATTGCTCATATATTTCAATCCCACAGCAGTGGCATGGAAGCGTGGGAAGATATGAAAGAAATGGAAGCTCGTGAATTGTTGGGAAATAAAAATCCAGACCCGGATAATCTTCTAATAAACTATATTCAGAAGCTTCATAATATAACTAAAGTCCCTCCCCGGGGAGGTATAATTCGTTCAGCTGAAACTGTTGAACACTATATCGCGCGAGCGTTGCAGTGGGCGGCAAAAATCGGGAAACTAAGTCAAGTTAAAGAAGAATAAAAAATAAAGAGTTATAAGATTTTAGAGACTTGGGAGTGCGACGGCACGAGCACGAGGAATTTTTTAGTAAAAAAATATCCGTGCTCTAAAATTTTATAACTCTTTATTAAATAAAAGTTGTGCTATATTTCAACTGTGACTATAGACGCGCAACATTTACAGGGACTCAATAAAGAACAAAAGGAAGCGGCGCTTCATATAAAGGGTCCGCTTCTGATTATCGCCGGAGCGGGCGCGGGAAAAACAAAAACCATAACGCATCGAATTGTGAATCTGATAAAAAACGGAGTCGCTCCCGAAAAAATTTTGGCGGTGACCTTTACCAATAAAGCCGCCAAGGAAATGCGCGAGCGGATTATCGCGGAAATTAAAAAAAACGCGAAAGGGCAGGATAGCATTCCGTTCATCAGCACTTTTCATTCTTTGGGAGTTTATATAATAAAAGAAAATGCCAGATTATTGGGACTAACCAGATATTTTACAATTCTGGACGAAAACGATTCTAAAACACTTATAAAAGAAACTATCAAAGAATTAGGGCACGACCCGAAACAATATTCTCCCGACAAAATAAGGGCGATAATAAGCATTGAGAAAGGAAATTTTACAACCTTGGGAAAATATCGGGAAAAAATAAAAAATTCTTTTCAAGAATTGGTGGCGAATGTTTGGAAAATTTATGAGGAGAAAAAAGAAAAGGAGAACAGCTTGGATTTTGACGACCTGCTTTTAAAAGCGACAAAACTATTGAAAGAGAACGAAGGAATTAGGGAAATTTATCAAGAAAAATGGGAATATATCCACATTGATGAATATCAAGATACGAACGAAGTGCAATATCTGATGTCTAAATTGCTTTCGGAAAATAATCAGAATATCTGCGTCGTCGGAGATGCAGACCAGAATATTTACTCCTGGCGCGGGGCAAGTTTAAAAAACATTTTAAGCTTTGAGAAAGATTATCCCAAGGCCAGAATAATTTTATTGGAGCAAAATTACCGATCCACTAAAAATATTTTGGAGGCGGCTAATGAAATAATCAAGAAAAATAAATATCGGCCGGATAAAAATTTATTTACCAAAAATGAAATAGGCAAAAAAATCGGGTTATATGAAGCGCTGGACGAAAACGACGAAGCGGATTTTGTCGCGACAAAAGTTTTGGAAATCTTGGACAATAGCTGCGCTTCTTCCAATTTTTCTTCACTGCGCCCTTCTCGGAGTACCGAGTGGGACCCTCGCGAGAGAAAAATCGAAAGAAACTTCGCCAACGCAGGACAAAATGTTCTTGAGCGAACCCTTGGTAGGAGCGACGGCGACGGACAGAGAAAATTTTTAGTAGAAAATTTTCGTGGTGAGTCCAAGAACATTCTGTCCGAAGTTGCTATTCTGTACCGCGCGAATTTCCAGTCGCGAGCGCTGGAGGAAGCCATGCTCCGATATAATATTCCATACCAAGTTTTGGGCGTTAAATTTTTTGAAAGAAAAGAGATTAAAGACACCTTGGCCTATCTCCGCGCGGCCTTAAATCCGAACAGCTTGTCGGACATAAAAAGAATAATTAATTTCCCGGCGAGAGGCATTGGCAAAGCCACTTTGGTGAAAATTTTTGCCGGAGAAAAAGAAATTCTGCCGATAAAAGTGAAAATAAAAGTTGATAATTTCTATCAGACATTGGAAGAAATAAAAGAAAAAATATCCGCCAAAGGCGGACAGGAGCCATGCTTAAAGACAAGCGAAGTAATAAAATTTGTGGTCAAAAAATCCGGAATTGAAAATGAACTTTCCGGCGGGACAGAAGAAGATATGGAAAGATTGGAAAACATAAAGGAGCTGGCGACGCTCGCGCTTAAATATGACAATTTGGCAAATGGGGCTGGCGTAGAAAGGCTTTTAGAAGATGCGTCTCTTGCATCAGATCAAGATAGTTTGATGATTAATGAAGGAAAAAAAGTAGAAAAAAAAGAAACAAATTCTGTTAAATTAATGACGGTGCACGCATCAAAAGGGCTTGAATTTAAATATATTTTTATCACGGGCTTGGAAGACGGACTTTTCCCCGCCCGCAACGCTTCGCGTAGCGAGGCGGGCGGGCCGCACCAAAGAGACGATGAAGAAGAGCGCCGGCTTTTTTATGTGGCGCTCACTCGCGCCAAGGAGAAATTATTTTTATCCTTTGCGAATTTTCGCACTATCTTCGGGGCGCGTAATATAAACGCGCCATCGGAATTTATCGGGGACATTCCGGCGGATTTATTGGAAAAGGAAGGAGAGAAAAATTTATTGAAAACAATTTACATATGAAAGCAAAAAAATCCTTAGGACAAAATTTCTTGAAGTCGGGAATAGCCCTAAAAAAAATTATTGAAGCGGGAGAAATAAAACCAGCCGATGTAATTTTAGAAATCGGCCCAGGTCAGGGCGTGCTCACAAAAAAATTATTGGAAAGGGCAGGACTTGTGATAGCCGTAGAAAAAGACCACGAGTTTTTTAAGTTTTTAAAAATTAAATTTGAAAAAGAAATTACGGGGAAAAAATTAATTTTAATAAACAATGACATTTTAAAATTTAATATTAGCAAACTGCGAAATTATAAAATTATTGCCAATATTCCCTATAACATTACCGGCGCAATTTTGAAAAAATTCTTGACAGAAAAAAATCAACCGATCTCTATGGTACTGATGGTCCAATATGAAGTTGCTAAAAGAATTATGGCTTCTAACAAAAAAGAAAGCCTTCTCTCTATATCCGTCAAGGCCTACGGGGAACCAAAAATGATAATGAAAGTGCCAGCGCGATATTTTTCACCAAAACCAAAGGTGGATTCAGCGGTAATTACCATAAAAAATATTTCTAATGAAATTTTCAAAAAAAATAAAATAAACGAAGAAAAATTTTGGGAAATAGTAAAAGCCGGTTTCGCTCATAAAAGAAAAAAGCTTTCTGGCAACTTAAAAAATATTATTTCCTGCCAAGGACAGTCCTTGGCATATTTAGGGGACAAAAGAGCAGAGGACTTATCGCTGACAGATTGGATATTGCTAGTCAAACAATAATTATTATAGTACAATTAACTCGTAATTAAAAAGATTTGGTTAAAACACAAAAGGATATTTTCAGTCGTTTTGGCGGTGGCTTTTCTAGTCGCGCTTTTTTTGCTAAAAAACGAATCAGTATTTAAAAATAAAGGAAATTATACAAATCAAGAAACAAATCAGGCGAGATTAATTTATGGCAATACGACAATAGGAGATTTGGTAAGTAAAGATACTGATAGCGATGGTGTCCCGGATTGGGAAGAAAGTTTGTGGGGAACAGACCCGACAAAAAAAGAGACTGCTCCGGGAATACCGGACAGCGTGGCAATAGAAAAATTATCCGCCAAAGGCGGACCCGCCTCTGGCGGGAAAGAAACAGGAGTCCAGCAAGAGAGTGAGAATCTCACCCAAACAGAAAAATTCTCCAGAGAATTTTTTGCAACTGTAGCCACGCTCAGTCAAAACGGGGCTATGGACCAAGCAACGGCGGATAAAATAAGCGATTCACTGGCAGAGCGTATTCAAAATTCGACACCCCAAAAAATATTTACTTTGATTGATATTAAAATATCAACCGACAACAGCGTTCAAGCCATTAAAAACTACAATAATACCTTAAATAGTATTTACCAAAAAAACCCTTTAAAATATACCGTTATGGACGTATTGCAAAAATTTATAGGCGATGGAAATAATGTTGATGCGAGCGCATTATCTCAACTTGACCTAATTATAAAGCAAACAAATAGAATAATAGATGGGATGGTAAAAATGAGCGTACCGCAATATCTTGCGCTCCTGCATTTAGACCTCATAAACAGACTTCAAAGATTAGTAGAAAATTTAAATGACATAAAACTCTACGATACTGATACCGTGGTAGCATTAAGCGGAATAAGTAAGTACGACCAAAACACCACCGCGCTGGAATCGGCTGTTAACAAACTCATAAATGCAATTGATGAAAAATTGAAAAATTAAAGAAAAATTGTATAATATAATATATAATAAACAAAAAATGAGCTTAAAAAATAATACAATACAAAAATTAATCTCCGTTCTTCTAATTATTGCAATAATAGCTCCTGCTGTTTTACTTTCTAAGCCAAAACAGGCAAACGCTACGGGTTGGCCAGTTGTAGACATTGTACATAACATTACATCTATATTTAATGGTGTGACGCAAACTGGAACTCTAGCAACATCAGCAGTAAACACCGGCCTTCATATTAAAGATATTGTGCTAGAAGTCTTGAAAGAAGTTGCTAGAACTTTCGCAAAGAGATTATTAGCGCAAATGACCCAAGACACTGTGAAATGGATTAATTCTGGTTTCCATGGAAATCCGCTTTTCCTGCAAAACCCCGACTCTTTCTTCAAGGATATAGCGAAATCTGAAATTAAGACTTTAGTGAACTTATTCGGCTATGACCCAAACAAATTTCCCTTTGGTGAACAATTCGCTTTAAATACGATAAATAGCTATAAAAGAACACTTGAACAGAACGCTCAATACAGCTTGAGCACCGTTATTAACGACCCCGCTTTGCTTCGTAATTATCAAAATAACTTTAACACCGGCGGATGGAATGGATTTTTAATAAATACACAATATCCGCAAAATAATTATCTTGGTTTTCAAATGCTCGCGACTGACCAGCTGGCCAGAAGACTTCAGGGCACAACCCAGAATGCCGCGCAAAAAGTGCAAACAACCCTTCAGCAAGGAATGGGCTTTTTGTCCCCGAAAATTTGTTCAACTAATCCCGCATATAATAATGGTAAAAATGAATTCCTACAGCCACAATGGGACGAGGCCGCTTATGAAGCATCTCACCCTTATACGGGAAGCACCGCCGCCGACTCTTTGGCCTGGTCTAATGCTAAAGATACGGCCCAAGCCGACTGGACAAAGAAAAATACTTGCCTAAAAGCAGATGGGACAAGCGGTTTGGTAGCTACCACTCCCGGCTCGGTGGTGGGAAATCAAATAATGACTGCGATGGGCTCGTCTTTTAGAAAAACCGAATTAGGAGCGGCAGTGGGTGGCAGTATCTCTGCTATTTTGGACGCTCTTTTAAATAAATTTTTTGACTCAGTTGCGGGAGGTTTGACCGGTTCTGGCACGAAAAGCGCTTTCGACACAGCATCGTCTACAGACACAAGGCCGGGAACTTGTTCTATTGGTGGCACTAATGGCACACCAATGCCTAGCCTAAAAACAAAAGATGATTGTGTTTCGTTGGGAGGGACATGGACTTTAACAACTTCAACAACAACACCGCCACCAATTGGGACTTGTACTCTAGCTGATGGTGGCACTAGTAAAACAACAGAAGCCGATTGTGACGTGATAGAAGGAACATGGACAACAACACCACCCTCTACAGATTTAGGAGCTTGTACTGTTAGTGGAGAGACCACTAACACAACACAAAATGCTTGTGACTTAGTGGGCGGAGCATGGGACCCAACGCCATTGCCGCCACCTCCTGTAGAATCGGGAACTTGTAATGGTAGTAGTGGTATGCCATTGCCATCTATAACAACAGAAATTGAGTGTGATAATGCAAGCGGAACATGGACTCCAAATCCACCGGCAACGCAATAATAAATAAAATGAAAAAAGTGAAAAATAGATGAAAAAAAAATATGCGCTGTATATTTTAATACTGATTACTCTGGTCGGACTTTTTGGTTCGGCGGAGAGAGCGCAGGCGCAAACTAAAATGGTTTGTGTTGATGGAACACTTGGAGTAGTAAACGGGTTACCGGAAGCAGATTGTAAAAGTCCGGACCATTGGGTAAAGGATAATGCGCCAGGAATGACACCAGGACCAGCAACAGCAGCACCTCCAGCACCACAATCAGACTTTGAAAAAGCTATGGCATCTCGATCTTGTGTTAGTTGGAGTGGGGCTGATATCCCATGGTGCTTTGTAGTAATTTCTAATCTCATTTTTCATACTGTCCCGGCTTTTTATCTGAGAGCAACAGCCTACTTTTTTAATGTTTTAATATCTGTTACATTGAGCGGTGATGTATTTAAGCAAGCCTTTGTGCCTCAAGCCTGGGCAATCGTCCGAGACCTTTCCAATATTTTCTTCATATTAATTCTCCTTTACATAGCCATTAAAATAATTCTTGGACTCGGAGGGTCTAATGTAAAAAAAATGATAACAACAGTTATAATCACTGCTCTGCTTATAAATTTTTCTATGTTTTTCACTCAAGTGATAATTGACACTTCCAATATTGTTGCGTTGATTTTTTATAACAAAATAAGCGTCAGCACAAAAGACGCAAGTGGAAACTTAATACCCAGACCTTATGATTCGGTAGGGGGGGAAAAGGATGTCGCGGGCGGAATGGTGTCCGCTTTTGACCCTACCACACCATTAAAAAAAGCATTCTTTGACGAAGCATCAAAAATATACTATACCGACCCAGTAACTAAACAAACAACAGCAATACCAGGTACTGAAGAAGTACCAGCTGGAACAATGATTGCACTTATTTTAATCTCCGGACTAATTATGAGTTTTGCTATATACGCGCTTTTTATATCGGGTTTAAGCTTCCTGGGCCGATTGATGGAACTTTGGATTTTGATTATTTTTTCTCCTTTCGCTTTAATGTCTTCAACTGTGCCAAAACTGGCGGGTATTGAATACTTGGGATGGGACGCTTGGTTTAAACGCTTGCTTAAGGTTTCATTTATGGCTCCTATTTTTATGTTCTTTTTATATTTTATATTTATGTTGATTAGTTCAAATGTATTCGAAAAAATCGTGAAACCGACTACAGGCGCAAACGACGCGGCCGGAGCGATAAAAATGTTGTTAGGTGTTGTAATGCCTGCAATTCTTATTTGTATTCTTCTTCTAAAGGCGACCGAATTTGCCAAAAAGGGCTCGGGGAAATTTGGAGAAGTGATGATGTCTGGCGCAAAAATGGTGGGCGGACTTGCCCTGGGCGCGGCAACGGGCGGAGCGGCAATCGCTGGCCGAGCAGTCATTGGGAGAGCTGGCACCGCTGTGGCCAGCTCTAAATGGGCGCAAAAATGGGAAGCTCGCGGCTGGGGTGGTGAATATGCCAGAAGAGCAGCCACGGCTGTTGGCACTGGAAGTTTTGACATTCGCGGAGTAAAAATCAGAGGAAAGACTTTGGCTGGCGCAACTGGCATGAATCTCGGTGAAGCGCAAAAAGGCGGATTTATGGAAAGGAGAAAAGCAGACGTAGAAAGAAGACAAAAGAGAGCTCAATCTCTCGAAGTTGGAGAAGATGAAACATTAAAACAACACTTGAATACTATGGAGGATGATATGCAGGAAGTATTAAATCAACACGTAAAGGAGATTGAAGATTTTGATCGAGACATAAAAGACGCGAAGGAAATAAATGACCCAGTCGCAATAAGAGCCGCAATAAATGCAAAGAAAAATGCTGTAAATGCTTGGGTAGTAAAAACTATAGACAGCACAGGAAAAGAGATAACAACGACAGTAGGTGGACCAGGTGGATTAAAAGGTATTATAAACGATAAAAAGTCAGAAATAATAGAAGAAAATAGAAAAAGAAAAGGGAGATATGCCCAAACGACGGAAGGTGGTTTGGGAAGAGTAAAAGATTTTATATTTAGTGGAGGACAAAATAGCTACAAAGGATCTCGTGAGGCTGCTCATAAAATAAGAATGGAACAAAAAATAGAAACTGGAGAAAAGCATTAAAAATATAATAAATTTATGACTGATAAATTAAAACAAGCAGCCGAAGAAGAAATAGTTAAACTGCCGAAAGAAATGCAGGATGCTATTAACACTATTGATTGGGTAAGTATATCAGAAGATATAGGTAAAAAATATTTGCGTAATGCAAGTGAAATAAATGATTTACAGGTTGAAACCTTGCTAATATTGGTGGGAATGGAAATCCTTAGTTCATACGCCGAAAACATTGAAGACAATATAGGCACCACTCAGGGAGAGGCAAAAAAAATAGCTCTGGAAGTTGATCAAAAAATATTCACACCAATCAGCGATATGATGGCAGAAAATATAAAGAAAAATATGAAGAGTAAAAATCCAAATGCAGAACAGACGCTTAATTTTATTCTGTCCGGCGGAGATTATTCTAGTTTCATAGAAGAGAGAAATGATATAATCAATAACAAAACATAATAACATGAACGATCCAACAGATTTATTACAAATAAAAATTGAAAAAGCCAAAAGCGGTTTACCAGACGATACACTGAATGCCATTAACACTGTTGATTGGAAAGCGGTTATTTTGGGAATGAGAGAAAGAAAAGGGTACAGTTTTGAGCAATTGGGAGATTTGGAGCTGGAAACAGAATTATTGCTTTGCGGACTCTTAAGCCCCAAGGATTATCCTGGAGAATTGGAAAATCGGATGAAGATTAGTAGGGCTCAAGCAAACGAGCTGGTGAATGAAATGAATGAGCAAGTTTTCGCAAAGATAAGAGAAGAAATGATAAAAAGCACCGAGCGAAAAAAAATATTTGCAAAGAAAACCCCAGTAAATCAAACACCTATTCAAAATGCTTTCACAAAACCAATATCCCACGACACCGAAGAGGAGAAAAAAAATAATACGCAGGTGTTAAATTCAGCTGGCATTGAAATTATACCGGAGAAATTAGAGTTGCCAGGTGGCGAAGAAGCACATTCCATTTTGGCGCAGAAATTATCCGGTCCCTTTCAAACACCGGTAGTAGAAACCGAACATTCTTTGGAAAATATTACAAGAACCAACCAACCATCAAGCATTCCCTCGCCAGAAGCACCCTTTACTCCTCCCGCTTCCTATCCCCCAAAAGAAGACCCGTATCGTTTGCCGCCGGAATAGAGAAATAGGCATTAGGCTTTAGGCGCTAGGCTTTAGCAAAAATACAAAACATGAAAACATATAAAGATCTGGTTGTGTGGCAAAAATCCATAGAACTTGTGATTGCAGTTTACGAACTCACAGATAAGTTTTCTAAGCAAGAAATTTATGGATTAACTTCGCAAATTCGCAGAGCGGCAGTTTCTGTGCCTTCAAACATAGCAGAAGGAAAAATGCGTGGAGGTGATATTGAATTTAAAAGATTTTTACTTATTGCATTTGCATCCGGCGCCGAATTAGAAACCCAAATAATCATATCGAAAAAATTACCTAAAAACGCCAAATTAGATTATAATAAAACAGATTCCTTATTAGAGGAAATTATGAGAATGTTGAATAAATTAATTTCACAGCTAGAGCCTAGTGATTAGTCTCCGCTAGAGCCTAGAGCCTAACGCCTAGAGCCTGTGTTTATGCAATTCAAAGTTCCACAATTTTTAGATATCGAAGACAAAATATTTGGCCCTTTCACTTTTAGGGAATTTGTTTATTTGGCCGGCGGAGCGGGCTTGTGTTTTGTTCTCTATAAATTATTAGGTCTTATCGTGGGCGGCATACCAATCTTGGCTGTGGCAGGAATAGCAATGGCCCTTACCTTCTATCGTCCCAACAATAAGCCTTTTATCAATATGCTTGAAGCGGGATTCAAATATTTTACGCAAAACAAACTTTATATTTGGAAAAGGCGCATGGAAAAAAATAAAAATAATGTCAAACAGCAATCTGTCTCAAGCGATGCAGAAAAAATCAGAATGATGTCCGAAAATGGATTAAAACTAAGCGGAAGCAGGTTGCGGGATTTAGCTTGGAGTTTGGATGTGCTGGATTTAAGCAAGCAAAAAGAAAACACAGGCAACTAGGCCTTAGGCACTAGGCACTAGCAAAACAAAAGCTAATGCCTAACGCCTAGAGCCTAAAGCCTAGAAAATATATGGCCTTAAGTGCAAAAGCAACACAAGAATTCATACCGATTAAGGAGGTACGCGACGGAATAATCGTGCTAAAAGACGGTGAGCTCCGAGCCATCGTGCTCGCCAATTCAGTCAATTTGTCTTTAAAATCAGATGACGAGCAAAAAGCGACTATCCTGCAATTCCAAAATTTTCTCAACACTTTGGATTTTCCCATCCAAATATCAGTCCAATCCAGAAGACTGGATATCCGGCCTTATCTTTTGCTTTTAGAAAACCGCATCAAGGTGCAAAATGAGCCGTTGCTTAAATTGCAAACCAAAGAATACATAGGGTTTATTAGAAATTTTACCGAGTCGGTCAGCATAATGACAAAAAGTTTTTTTGTGGTAGTGCCTTATACGCACACTGTTCTAAAATCGGATTCCGGAATATTGGGAAGGATATTTTCCAGAAAGAACAAGGAGGAGGCGCGAGCGGCCAGACAAGTGGATTTTGAGGAAAAGAGGTCTCAGTTGGAAGAAAGAGTATCCGTCATCCAGCAAGGTCTCAGCCGCTGCGGCATAAACTCGGCCCAATTGGGCACCGAAGAAGTGGTGGAGGTATTTTATAAAGTTTTCAACCCGGGAGCGGTAGAAGGGAAGATTAAATTAGAATGAGCTAGGCAAGACCTAGCTATTCTAGCTAGGTCTTGCCTAGCAACAAAATATGATGGAATTTTTAAAAAAATTATTTGGAAAACAAAAAACATCTTCCGGGAGGGAAACACAGGCCTCTACTTTGGCAGTCTTGCCGGAGGAAATTTATGAATCCGCCAATCTAGAGCTTCAAGACATTATTGCACCGTCGGCTTTAAAAATTGAGCCGAAATCAATAAATTTGGGTGAAAAAATTGCCCGCACTTTTTTTATAATATCTTACCCGCGGTTTTTAACCGATAATTGGTTTTCTCCGATAATCAATTTAGACAAGGTCTTTGATATTTCAATTTTCATCCATCCGATAGATACATCGCTGATGCTCCGACAATTTCAGAAAAAAGTCGCGGAAGTGCAAAGCCAGATAAATGTGCGCGAGAGTAAGGGGATGGTGCGCGACCCGATGCTGGACACCGCTTATCAAGACTTGGAAGGGCTTCGCGACAACTTGATACAAGCGCAAGAAAAAATGTTCGATGTCGGTATTTATATCACAATTTATGCGGACAACGACCTGGATCTTTTTAAAATTGAAAATGAAATAAAATCAATGCTGGAGTCAAAACTCATCTATATCAAGCCGGCGCTTTTCCAGCAAGAGGAGGGTTTCAAAAGTGTTATACCGATAAACACCGACCTGTTAAATATCCACCAAAAATTAAATTCGGAGCCGCTTTCCAGCGTTTTCCCATTTATATCTTTTGACCTCACTTCCGACAAAGGAATACTCTATGGGGTAAACAGGCATAATTCAAGTTTGGTTATTTTTGACAGATTCTCGCTGGAAAATTACAACTCCGTCTGCTTCGCCAAATCGGGTTCAGGAAAATCTTATGCGACAAAATTGGAAATTCTAAGGTCGTTAATGTTTGATACCGATGTTATTGTGATAGATCCGGAAAGGGAATATGAATTTTTGGCGGAGACTGTCGGCGGACGATATTTCAGTATCTCCCTTTCTTCCGACCATCATATTAATCCATTTGATTTGCCGATACCGCGCGAAGATGAAACAGCCGAAGATGTTTTGCGTTCGAATATCATTAATTTAGTCGGGCTTTTTAGGTTGATGCTGGGCGGTCTTACCCCGGAAGAAGATTCAATGGTGGACCGAGCTATTGCCGAGACCTATGCCATGAAAGACATTACTCCGGAATCGGATTTTTCAAATATTGAGCCGCCACTCCTTTCAGATTTTGAAATGGTGCTCTCGGGGATGGATGGAAGCGATTCGGTCATTGCGAAATTGGTGAAATACACAAAAGGTTCCTGGGCAACATTTTTAAATAGACCGTCCAATGTGGATATTAATAAAAAGTTCGTAGTATTTTCTGTTCGTGATATGGAAGACGAATTAAAACCGGTCGCAATGTATATAATTATGCATTACATCTGGAATGCCATACGAAAGAATTTGAAAAAACGTTTATTGGTGGTGGATGAAGCATGGTGGATGATGAAATCCGAAGACACCGCATCGTTTTTATACTCGATTGCGAAAAGAGGCAGAAAATATTATTTAGGCCTTGCCACCATCACTCAAGATGCGGCCGATTTTATGAAATCTCCATACGGCGTGCCAATCATCACCAACTCTTCCATTCAGCTTCTCTTAAAACAATCCCCGACCACGATTGATATCCTGCAAAAAACTTTTAATCTGACGGATGAGGAAAAATATTTACTTTTGGAATCCGGTCTTGGAGAAGGTATATTTTTCGCCGGGTTAAAACATGTCGCCATAAAAGTCATCGCTTCTTATACCGAAGACCAAATCATTACTTCTGACCCTTCACAAATATTGTTAAACAGAAAAGCCAAACAGGAACAAGCAGCGGCCGACATAGCGGGAAAATAGTAAAAAATGATACAATTATATTATGAATTTTAGATTTTTATCATTATCTTTAATTACGGCATTTATAGCAGTATTGGGAATAATTTTCGTATCCAAAGTAGCTGCTTCTTTACCCGACAGTATACTAATAAACATTGTCCCGGAAAATCCGGCTTCCAACGAAAACGTGAGCATTACTTTAAGCAGTTATGCGAATAATTTAGATAGTGTTTTGATAACTTGGTCGGTAAACGGCAAAAGTGCTTCATCGGGAATCGGCCAAAAATCTTTTTCTACGCAAGCTCTAGCGGCCGGCTCAGAAACAACCGTTACCGCCACCATAGCGTTACCGGACGGCGATATAAAAAAAACAATAATAATCAGACCCTCAATAATGGTTTTGCTCTGGCAAGCAAATGATTCTTATGTCCCGCCATTTTATAAAGGCAAGGCATTGCCTTCGCCGGATAGCAATGTGAAGGTGATAGCTCTGCCGGAAATAAGAACCGGCTCTCAAATGGTTAACCCCAATAATATGGTTTATGCTTGGAAACAGGATTATACCAATTCGCAGGAGGACTCGGGCTATGGCAAGAATTCTTTTGTCTATAGAAGCGATTATCTGGAAAATTCAAACAATGTATCGGTGGTGGCCTCAACCATTGACCAGAAGTATTCGTCGGAAGCAAGCATCGATATAGGCATGACGCAACCAAAAATTGTATTTTATAAAAACGATGCCAATCTCGGAACAATTTGGGAACAAGCGCTTTCTGACGGACACAGGATACAGGGCGATGAAATTGTGGAAGCAGCGCCGTATTTTATTTCACCGAAAGATATAAGAATTCCGACGCTCGCCTGGAATTGGTCTATTAACGACAATTTGGTAAATATATTGGGTTTTAGAAAGAATTTAATACCGCTTAAAGCGCAAGCCGGAGTTTCCGGAACATCTAAAATAAAACTTGAAATTAGAAATAGGGATAAAATTTTTGGAACAGCCAGCAAGGAAATTAATGTGGAATTTTAAAATAAATGAGAAAATTTTTACCATACATTTTAATACTGATTATACTGATTGGAATATTTAATCCGACAATAAGAATAATTGCGGCAGACCCATATGTTCTTTTAGCTCCGCTACCCAACATGGGCCCAACTTTTGACCCAACGCAAACCAATAATCTTGGTATATATCTAAATCTAATGATAAAATTATTCATCGGCATCTGCGCCGTTTTGGCTGTGATAATGATTGTGATGGGCGGGATACAATATATGACGAGCGAATTAATATCAAACAAGGAAGAAGGTAAAAAAAGAATTACCCAAGCAATTTTTGGCCTTCTTTTAGCTCTGGGTGCTTGGTTAATACTTTCCACAATCAATCCCGATATACTGAAAACTGATTTATCAAGTTTAAAAGATGTGACGGTTGCGGTAGCTCTAAATGATAGTGTTGCGCAAACGCCAACGATGGTGAATGGAAAATTACAATACACTAGTGGTGGTTTAAATTACACTAAGGATGAAATTTGGGCACCCAGAGCTGGACAACTTGCTGATCTAACAAATAGTGGTGCAACTGTGGATAACGAATGCTCAAAAGTCGGCCAAACAAACTGCACATCTACAAGGGGACTTAATCCCAACACCTTAAATACAATACATCAACAATGTCTTAATTGCGAATTAAAAATTACTGGAGGAACAGAATTTTGGGCACACGGTGGTGAAACTGGAAGTACTAGCCATCAAATTGGCAGTCCAACTGTGGACCTTAGGCCAAATCCCGCTCTAAATGCATACTTATCAGGCGGAAAACCTTTAGTTCCCATGACAAGATACCCATCACCAAATGGACCATATTTATATGAAGGAAATCATTGGCACATTGGTCCATAATAAAATTTTATGTCCAGAAGAAATTTGATACTTTTAATAATAGTTCTAATCATTGTCATAATTGCGGTGTTTGGATTTTTATATTTCCGCCAAGAAATAACCACACCGGGGGAAGAAAGCCCAGGCACAAATTTTATTTCACGATTTAATCCATTTGGAAATGGCACGACAAAACCTCCCAGCACGACGCCCCCGGCTAATATTTCCGGCTATCAGCCAAATCCCGCGGAAACAGTAAAGGTAAAACTGAAAAAAGTTTCAAGTATGCCCATCGCCGGCTTCATTACCTTTACTAAAGAAAGATTAAAAGATGTGCTCCCGACACCCGAAGGGGTCGGGATCCCGACTTCCCCGACGGTACCGTCGGGGAACGTCGGGACAAAAAAACCAACTCCACCACTGACTGAATTTGCATTAGCTTTAAGATATGTGGATAAAATGAGCGGAAATATTTATCAGACTTTTGCGGATAAAATAGAAGAAAGAAAATTTTCCACAACGGTAATACCCAAAATCTATGAAGCATATTTTGGAAATAAAGGAGGGTCAGTAATCATGAGATAT